>ERZ1090881.691-NODE-695-length-15671-cov-48.753714_pt1 | contig 15671 bp, 11 predicted proteins | sample MGYA00478470_ERZ1090881 | MGnify/ENA primary metagenome ERZ1090881 (study PRJEB33644, sample SAMEA5815736) | chicken gut metagenome | biome: Chicken; feature: Gastrointestinal Tract; material: Caecum | place: Ireland | collected 2019-01-01 | study: A study of the...
CATCACCGAGAAACCCTCCGTTGCCCGCACCATCTCGAAGGTCTTGGGTGCCACCGCCCGCCGCGATGGCTATCTGGAAGGCGGCGGCTACCTTGTCAGCTGGTGTGTGGGACACCTGGTGGAGCTGGCCCCGCCCGGCGCGTATGATCCGCGCTTGGAGCGCTGGAATCGCGCCGACCTGCCCATCCTGCCCGAGAGGTGGCAGTATCTTGTGAGCAGTTCCACCAAAAAGCAGTTTGACGTTTTGTGCAAGCTCATGCACCGGGCGGATGTGGACCGCATCGTCTGCGCCACCGACGCCGGGCGGGAGGGCGAGCTGATCTTCCGCCTGGTCTATCACCAGTGCGGGTGCCGCAAGCCGGTCTCCCGACTCTGGATCAGCAGTATGGAGGACGCCGCCATCCGAGCAGGGTTTGAAAATCTCAAGCCCTCAACTGAATATGATTCGCTGTACAAAGCAGCCCTTTGCCGGGAGCGTGCCGACTGGTTGGTCGGCATCAACGCCACCCGGCTTTTTTCATGCCTGCACGGCGTCACCCTCAACGTGGGCCGAGTCATGACCCCAACGCTTGCCATGACGGTGGAGCGGGAAGCGGCGATTGCGGCCTTCAAACCGGAACCGTTTTATATCATCCAGTTACAGACAGGAGGCTGCATGGCGTCCAGCGAACGATTCAAAGACAAGGCCCAGGCCGAGGAGTTACTGGCAGAATGCAGGAAAAGCAGCCAGACCGTTGTGCAAAAGAGCGAGCGCAGAGAGAAATCCGAGCGCCCACCGGCCCTCTATGACCTGACCACCCTCCAGCGGGATGCCAACCGGCTGCTGGGCTATTCGGCGCAGCAGACCCTCGACTACACCCAGGCGCTCTATGAGAAAAAGCTCGTCACCTATCCCCGCACCGACAGCCGCTACCTTACCGAGGACATGGCGGCGGGTTTGCCCGGCCTGGTCATGGACACAGCGGTAGCGTTTGGCTTCCGAGGTGCCATTCCGGTCCATGCAAAGCAGGTCATCAATAACCAAAAGGTCAGCGACCACCATGCCATTCTGCCGACGCAGAGCGTGGCCGGGGCTGACCTTTCTTCTTTACCTGCTGGCGAGGCCAGCATCCTGCGCCTGATCGCCGCCCGATTGCTGTCCGCCGTGGGCGAGCCGTATCGCTACGCCGAAACGGTGGTGCAGATCGAGTGTGCCGGACAGACCTTCACGGCTAAAGGCAAGACGGTTCTGGATGAAGGCTGGAAGGCTGTAGAGCGGGCCATCCTTGGGGATGCTGCCGAAAAGATCAAGGAAAATTTGGACGTTCTGACAGAAGTGCAGGATAGGGAAACGCCTCCTATCCTGGATGCCCAGCTGAAAGAGGGCCGCACCACCCCGCCCAAACACTTCACTGAGGACACCCTGCTGGCGGCGATGGAATCCGCCGGCGCGGAAACCGTGCCGGAAGAAGCTGAGCGCCGGGGCATTGGAACCCCTGCCACCCGGGCGGCCACCATTGAGAAGCTGGTGCAGAAAGGCTTTCTCTCTCGGGAGGGTGGCGGTAAAACCAAGCACCTGATCCCCACTGAAAAGGGCCGCTGCCTTATTGCTGCTATGCCCGAGCAGCTCAAGTCCCCGGCCATGACCGCCGCCTGGGAGAAAAAGCTGCTCGAAATCGAACGTAACAATTACACACCTGAACAGTTTATGGAGGAGATCGAATCTATGATGAAAAATCTTGTTAGTCAGTATGCTGATACCCCCAACGCTCCCGCCAAGGCCGCCAGCGGTGCGCCGGTAGTGGGCACTTGCCCCCACTGCGGCTCGGATGTGGCCGAGCGGGAAAAAGGCTGGTTCTGCACGAGCCGCGAGTGCCGCTTTGTGATCTGGAAGGACAATGCCTTCTTTGCACGCCTCGGCAAGCACCCCACCCGGCAGGTGGTGGACAAACTCCTGCGGGACGGCCGCGCCCGCCTCAAGGACTGCAAGAGCCAGCGCACCGGCAAGACCTACAACGCCTCTGTTCTGATGACCACCGAGACCGACGGCCGGGCAAAATTCAGCCTGGAATTTGAGAACGGGGGTGCACGATGATGCAGGATGTTCTGGACCGTTTTCTCGCCGCAGAGAGCGACGTATATCTGATTTTGCAGCTCAAAGACGGGTTGGAAACTGCAGATGTGCGGTTTGAATCCTTTGCCCGTCTGGAGCAGATGGGCAAGGTACCGAATCCCGACCACTATGAGGCCGTTTACTTTGCCAACACCCCGGCGTACCTTTACGGCATGAGCAACGCGGATGCATTGGAAGAACTGTACCTCACGTTCAATTTGAAGCGTCCCGCTGATTTCAGAGGACACAGCCTTTCGGTCAGCGATGTGGTCGTGCTGAACCGCGAAGGTAAAGCCGGAGCGTTCTATGTGGACAGGATCGGCTTCAAGGAGCAGCCGGGCTTTTTGGAGCAGATGAAAGAGGCGGCCCGCCAGAAGCCTGTGGCCGAACAGATCCGGCAGGCCAAAGAAGCTGCACCCAAGGTCAAGACCAAGAAGCACAAAGAGAGGGACACACGATGAAAAACTTCACCTACGAGGAAATCAACCTGATGGCCCTCTACAATACCGGCAACCGGGAGCGCCTCATCGAAGTCCTGACCGAAATGCGCACCTATCTCACCTGGTCGGAGGTGGAGCTGCGCGATTTGACCGACAGTACCCTGGACAAGCTGGCTGGCATGACTGACGCCGAGTTTGACGCGCTGGAACTGTACCCCGATTTTATCTAAGGAGGGCCTATGGCAGACGAAAAAGACAGCAAATGGCAGTGCTATATTATCCCCGACCTGGCCACCTGGACCGGTGCGGCAGGAAGCAAGCCCTACACACCCATTGAGTTTTACGACAGCTACGAACAGGCTGCAGCCCGCTTCCAGGAGCTGCGTTCGGAACCCTACAACAGCGAAGATCTGCCGGGTGCCCGGCTGACCTTTGGCGTCCAGCGGGAGGACCCGCCCAGCGCCGCCGACCTGCTCCATGTGCGCCAGGGCCAAAACTACCTGGTGGACGATTATACCCGGATGGCGTCCCTCAACCAAAGCCCCGAGGTCATGGACATCCTGCGGCAGATGCGGAAAGACCTGGGCTTTGACCGGGTCCGCGCCTATGAACCGGGCGCGATGGAGCCGAAGGATGTGACTTTCAGCCGTTGGAAACATCCCCTCAAGCCGATGCTGAGAAAATCGGTGTTAAAAGAGCTGAAAGAAACGCGGCCCAAAGAGGCTACGGCCAAACTATCCCGCAAGCCCAAAGAAAGGGGCCGGGAATAAAAGAAAGGGGGCGTCATGTCTCAAAAAACACTCTATTACGCCCAGCTGGCCGAGGATATCGCCCGCCGTCTGACCGGAAACTGGGAGCGCTGGGCGGGCTTTTTGGCGACAGCCGGCAGGCTGTACAAGTACCCTTACCCTGACCAGCTCATGATCTACGCCCAGCGGCCCGACGCTACCGCCTGCGCATCCTACGATGTCTGGAACGACCGCATGAACCGCTATGTTCGGCGCGGCTCCAAAGGCATCGCCCTGCTGGACGATGCGGGCGACCGGCTGCGCCTGCGGTATGTGTTTGATCTGGCCGACACCGGTACCCGGCCCAATTCTCGCGATCCCTGGCTGTGGACGCTGGAGGACCGGCACAGGATTCTGGTGGCAGCCATGCTGGAGCGGCGGTATGGCACCGCGGCCACCGATCTGCCACAGCAGTTTGCGGATGCAGCTGGAACGCTTGCGGACGCCTACTGGGCCGACCATGGGCAGGAGATCGGCGGCATCCTTGCAAATTCCCTGCTGGAGGAGTACGATGAACTCAACAGAGGGCTTGCCTTCAAGCGGGCCGTCACCGCCAGTACCACCTTCGCCCTTTTGTCCCGGTGTGGGTACGCCCCTGAAAACCACTTTGGTCACGAGGAATTTAGCAACATTTATGAGTTCAACACGCCGGCCACCGTGGCCGCCCTGGGCACCGCCGTCAGCGAGAGCAGCCGCGAGGTGCTGCTGCAAATCGCGGCAGTGGTCCGGCAGGTGGAACGAGAGGTCACAGAGGAAAGGAGACTTTGGGATGAGCAGCACAGCATTGCAGTACACGCAGAACAGGGACTATCTGATCCCGAACATCGAGCTGAACCAGCCGCAGACGCCCTTGGGCAAGTACGGCAGGATGCGGAAAAGCTATCTGAAGGAGAACCGGCCCGTCCTTTACAACCACCTGCTGCTGAGCGGGATGCTGTACCCGCACCTGGCGGAGATCGACCAAGCGGCGAAACAGCGCCTCGAGCAGATAATGCCCGCACTGACGCAGGTAGCGGGCGCAACGGAGGAGCTGAAAGCTCGCGACCCGATGCAGTGGACCAGCCGGATGAACGCCTGCAAAGCGCAGGCCGAGGAAGTGATCCGGAACGAGCTGATTTACAACTGAGTTTTTTCGCCACTGAGGCGGAGCAAATTGCACAGATCGACCAGCGAGCGGAGACCGAACAAGTCTCCGTTTTCTCTTTTTCCGAGGCGGATTGGCGGGCAGCGCTGGTATCCGGCAGCGGATTTGAACATGGCAAAGAGCGCATTGCGGCCTACTACGCTGAAAATCACAGCGCCAAAGAGCGAACCGCCTTTCTGAAGCAGGAATACGGTACTGGTGGCCAGAGCTGGACGTTTCAGGATGGCAGTAATGGCTTCCTCGACTACGATGCCAGGGGCGTCAAGCTGCGTTCCTATCCCAACGGACAGGAGCAACGTCTGAAATGGCCCGAGGTTGAAAAGCGCATCCACGTCCTGATCGCCACGGGGCAATATTTGGACGGGCCGGAGCAGAAGATTCCCGATGAAAAAGATACCCGCACGGAAGGAGATATTTTGCGGGAAAAACTGGCCGAGCGCGGCATTGTGAACGGCCAGCTTGTGGACCCGGAAAAGCTGGATAGCGACCCTTTTATTCGGCAGGTGGTGGCGGATGCTGAGGCAACCAAGGAGACTGTTTCCGCCCAGTTTCAGAAAACCTTAACGGCAGAAGATGTAACCGACATCCGTCTGGAAAGCAGCAGCTACTCGGCGGTGTCCCGGGAGAAAGAGTATCACCTGTCCTGCAAGATCAACGGTGTGCCGGATACGCTCGTCTATACTGTCTCCCAGCACGATGACGGAGAAGGCTTTACCATCCGGAGCGGCCAGCGCGAGGAAGATGACATCTGGAAAAAGATGCCTCAACCCGAGCTGGAAAAACTGGAGGCTGTTTTGGCCCGGGCGGTGGAGTTTGACTACTGGAGCAAATCCATTGAACACGCAGCCGATGCAGATGCCCTCGAAGTGGTGGCTCTGGATTACCGCTGGGCAGAAGATAGTAACTTGAGTGATGAACAGCGCGATGCCCTTTGGGTCCAGATCGAAGCTCGTAAAGAACAGCTCATCACACAGCCTGCCATTCCAACGGAACCGATGGCAGCCTACCCGGCAGAGGAAACACACCTGCCCTACGATGTGGAGGTCGAGCGTCTCCATGTTGACCAGCCGCAGCCTGAAATTCCTGCCCCACCGGCCCGGAACTTCCACATCACCGACGAGCATTTGGGCGAGGGTGGCCCCAAGCAGAAGTTTGCCCGCAATGTGGAGGCTATCCGCACCCTGCTGGCCATCGAGGCGGAGGGACGCAGCGCCACGCCGGAGGAACAGACCGTGCTTTCTCAGTACGTCGGCTGGGGCGGACTGGCGGACGCTTTCGACCCGGACAAGGACAGCTGGGCCAAGGAGTATAAGGAGCTGAAAGGTCTGCTCTCAGAGGACGAGTATGCCGCCGCCCGGGCCAGCACTCTGAACGCCCACTACACCAGCCCGACTGTTATCCGGGCTATCTATGACACGATGGAGCAGATGGGGTTCACCACCGGCAACATTCTGGAACCATCGTGCGGCGTGGGCAATTTCTTCGGAATGCTACCGGAGTCTATGCAGGGCAGCCGCCTGTATGGCGTCGAGCTGGACAGCATCACGGGACGCATCGCCCGGCAGCTGTACCCGGAGGCCAATATCACGGTAGCAGGCTTCGAGACCACCAGCCAGCGAGATTTCTACGACCTCGCCGTGGGCAACGTGCCCTTCGGTAATTACAAAGTCAACGACAAAGCCTACAACAACCTTGGCTTTTCCATCCACAACTATTTCTTTGCGAAAGCCCTCGACCAGGTAAGGCCGGGCGGCGTGGTGGCGTTTGTCACCAGTCGCTTTACCATGGACGCGAAGGACAGCTCCACTCGCAAATATCTGGCCCAGCGCGCCGACCTACTGGGCGCGGTACGGCTGCCCAGCAATGCCTTCAAGGCCAACGCTGGGACTGAGGTCGTCTCGGATATCTTATTTCTCCAGAAGCTGGAGCGGCCCATCGACCGGGAACCGGAGTGGGTACAGGTGGGCCAAACGCCCGAGGGCTTTACCGTCAACCAGTATTTTGTGGATCACCCCGATATGGTGCTGGGTGAGCTTTCTGCCGAAAGTACCCAGTATGGCCGGGAGGACGTGACGGTCGATCCCATCGAGGGGGCCGACCTGGCCGAACAGCTCAAGGAGGCTACCGCAAAAATTCAAGGCCGGTACGTTGCTGCCGAGAGGGACGACGCCGAGCTGGACGAGGGCGCTCCCGACGTCCTGCCCGCTGACCCGGGCGTCAAAAACTTCTCCTATACGGTGGTGGACGGCGAAGTTTACTACCGCGAAAATTCGGTCATGACGCCAGTGGAGCTGAGCGGCGACGCAAAGGAGCGGGTCAAGGGGATGGTGGAGCTGCGGAGCATCGTCAATGAACTGATCGCCTACCAGCTGGAAGATTTCCTGGAGTCGGACATTGCCGCCAAGCAGGCCGAACTGAACGCCGCTTACGATGCCTTCACCACAAAATTTGGCTTGCTCAACGACCGCAAAAACGGGCGGCTCTTTGAGGACGATTCCTCTTATTATTTGCTCTGTTCCCTCGAAAATCTGGACGAAAACGGCAAGCTCAAGAGCAAGGCAGACATGTTCACAAAGCGGACCATCCGACCCGAGCGGACTGTCACCCGTGTGGATACCCCCGCCGAGGCACTGGCGGTGTCCATTGGGGAAAAAGGCAAGGTCGATTTGTCCTATATGGCGGAACTTTTGGGTACGCCGGAAAACTTTGGGCGCATCACCGGCGAGCTGCGCGGCGTGATTTTCAAAGATCCTTCGGAGGATGTGAGCGACCCGGAAGCGGGCTGGCAAACCGCTGACGAGTACCTGTCCGGCAACGTCCGCAACAAGCTGCAGATCGCCAGGCTGGCCGCTGCGAATGACCCGGCTTTTGCCGTCAACGTGGAGGCCCTGACCAAAGCTCAGCCCAAAGAGCTGGAAGCCTCTGAGATCGACGTGCGGCTGGGGGCGACCTGGATCTCGCCAGACATCATCCAGAAGTTCATGAACGAGACCTTCCAGATCCCCTTTTATTTGAGGTATGCTATTCGGGTCAAATTTTCCCCGGCCACCGCAGAGTGGCGCATCGAGGGCAAGACCAAAACGGGCCACAATGACGTCATGGCCTACGAGACCTTCGGCACGGCGCGGGCCAGCGCCTACAAGATTCTGGAGGATACTCTGAATCTGAGGGACGCACGGGTTTACGACACGGTGGAGGATGACAGCGGCAAACCCAAGCGGGTGTTGAACAAAAAGGAGACCATGCTGGCCGGGCAGAAGCAACAGGCCATCAAGGATGCCTTTGCAAACTGGGTCTGGCAGGACCCGCAGCGGCGGGAAATGCTGGTGCGGCAATACAACGAGCTGTTCAATTCTACCCGTCCCCGGGAATACGACGGCAGCCACATTCACTTCGTGGGCATGAACCCGGAAATTTCGCTGCGGGAACACCAGCGGAATGCCATTGCCCATGTGCTCTACGGCGGGAACACCCTGCTGGCCCACGAGGTGGGCGCGGGCAAAACCTTTGAGATGGCGGCCTCTGCCATGGAGGCAAAGCGGCTGGGGCTGTGTCAGAAGTCTCTTTTCGTGGTGCCGAACCACCTGACCCTCCAGTGGGCACAGGAGTTTTTGCACCTCTACCCGAGCGCCAAACTGCTGGTGGCGTCCAAGAAGGATTTTGAAACCGCCAACCGAAAGAAGTTCTGTGCCCGCATCGCCACTGGGGATTACGATGCGGTCATCATCGGGCACAGCCAGTTTGAGAAAATTCCGCTTTCCTTTGAGCGGCAGGAGCGCATCATCCAGGAACAGATCGACGAAATTCAGGGCGGCATTGCCGAGCTGAAACATTCCTCCGGGGAGAAATTTACCGTCAAACAGATGGAGAAAAGCCGCAAGCAGTTGGAAATGAAACTTGAAAAACTGCGGGCCGCCGAGCGCAAGGACGATGTAGTCACCTTTGAAGAATTGGGCGTAGACAGGTTGTTTGTGGACGAGTCTCACAGCTTTAAGAATCTTTTTCTTGTAACAAAAATGCGCAATGTCGCCGGTTTGTCCACATCCGAGGCCCAGAAGTCCAGCGATATGTTTGGCAAGTGCCGGTACATGGATGAGCTGACCGGCGGCCGGGGCGTGATTTTCGCCACAGGTACCCCTGTGAGCAACTCCATGACTGAGCTGTACACAGTGATGCGATACCTGCAGTACGGCACGTTGCAGCAGAAGGGGCTGACGCATTTTGACTGCTGGGCGTCCACTTTCGGGGAAACCACCACCTCTATTGAACTGGCCCCGGAAGGCACCGGCTATCGGGCGCGGACCCGCTTTGCCAAGTTCTTCAATCTCCCCGAGCTGATGACCATGTTCAAGGAGGTGGCGGACATCAAGACCAGTGACCAGCTGCACCTGCCTGTGCCGGAAGCAAAGTTCGAGACAGTGCTGGTCAAGCCCTCGGAAATCCAGAAGGAAATGGTGCAGTCCCTTTCGGAGCGGGCGGGCAAGATCAATGCAGGGATAGTGGATGCTTCCGAGGACAATATGTTGTGCGTCACAAATGATGGCCGCAAAATCGGCCTCGACCAGCGCCTTATGAATCCGCTTTTGCCCGATGACCCGAACAGTAAGCTGAACGCCTGCGTCCGCAATGTGCTGCGCATCTGGGAGGAAGGCAAAGAGGAGAGACTGACCCAGCTCTTGTTCTGCGATTTGTCCACGCCCAAAGGCGACGGGCAGTTCAATGTCTACGATGATGTGAAGAAAAAATTGCTGGCGGTGGGCGTGCCGGAAACCGAGGTGGCCTTCATCCACACCGCCGACACCGAGGCAAAAAAGAAGGAGCTGTTCTCCAAAGTGCGCACCGGACAGGTGCGCATTTTGCTTGGCAGTACGGCAAAAATGGGGGCCGGCACCAACGTGCAGGACCGGCTGGTGGCTGTGCATCACCTGGACGTAGGCTGGAAGCCCTCCGACATGACCCAGCGCAACGGGCGCATCATCCGGCAGGGCAACCGGAACAAGACAGTGCAGATCTACAACTACGTCACGGAAGGGACATTCGACGCGTACTTGTTTCAGACCCTTGAGAATAAACAGCGCTTCATCGGACAGATCATGACCTCGAAATCGCCCGTCCGTTCTTGTGAGGACGTGGACGAGCAAGTGCTCAGTTATGCCGAGGTCAAGGCACTGTGTGCAGGCAACCCGCTCATCAAGGAAAAGATGAATCTCGACGTGGAGGTAGCAAAGCTGAAGGTTTTGAAAGCCGATCACCAGAGCCAGAAGTACCGGTTGGAAGATAAGCTGCTCAAAGAGTTTCCCGCCAGCATCCAGCGGCAGAAGGTGGAAATCGTCGCCCTGCAACAGGACGCCAAAACGGCAGAGGCCAACCCCCAGGTGAAGGACGGTTTCTGCGGCATGACCGTGAAAGGGATGCACTTTGAGGACAAATTGGCCGCTGGTGAGCGGTTGCTTCTGGCCTGCAAAGAAATGCCCACCGCTGAGACGGTGACGCTGGGCAGTTATCGCGGCTTTGGCCTTGATCTGCGCTTTGATACCTTCCGCAACGAATACCAGGCAGTGCTGCGGGGTGCAACCAGTCACTTTGTGCCCCTCGGCACCGATGCCCGCGGCAACCTGACCCGTCTGGACAACGCGCTGGACAACTTCCCCGATCGCATCGCCCGCGCCGAGAACCAGTTGCAGACTTTGTACCAGCAGCGGGACGCGGCACAGCAGGAAGTGCAGAAACCTTTCCCCAAAGAAGCAGAACTGGCCGAAAAATCCGCCCGCCTGGCCGAACTGGACACTCTGCTGAACATGGAGGGTCGCCCCGAGCCGGAGCGAGAAGAACTGGAGACTGAACAAGGCGGACGCCGGCCCTCGGTGCTGGCCGGGCTGAAAACTGCCGCAGCTGAGAAATTTGTACCGAATAAGCAGCATAAAAAGGAGGCTGAAAGATGACCAATGAACAGTGGAACACCACCCTTTACAAGCAGATGTTTGCGGAACAGGAGCAGTTCCGAGACTGGCTGTTGACCCAGCCGCCGGAGGAGATTTTGAACCACGCCTATGAGTATGTCATGCGGGAGGACATTCTGCTTTCGCTGGAGTACAACGACCTGACCGATGCCCAGGCAGCGGCACTGCTGACCTCGCCCTCACCGCTGGCGGACGTTTATGCAGAATTTGACAAGCTGGAAAGCAGCCACATGGAGGAGATTTGGAGCTGTATCGAGAGCCGGGCGGATGCTCTGCAGGCCGGCCTGCTGGAGCGAGCTAAGACTTTGATCGACGAGTTCTGCGCCTATGAGTATGCTTCGCAGGCGGATTTCAGCGACTTGAGCAGGGTCAACATCGCCTACACCACCGTGGGCGATGAAGATATCCCGTTGCAAGTCCATGTGGATCTTGAAGGGTACAAAATCGAGCGGGAGTTGGACGGCAAGCCGCTGGACACCCGGCAGTACAGCTCGTTGCAGGAGCTGATCGAAAACGAACTGGAAGGGTTGGATTTTCAGGAGCTGGTGGCGGTGGATGAGAAGGACATCCAACTGCTGGCGCGGCGGGAGGTAGAACGTCAGCCCCGCGCCTCTGTCCGGGAGCAGCTCAAGCAGGCGCAGGAGAAGGTAGAGAAGAAGTCACCTGTGCAAGCCACACCCAAAAAGAAGGAGCCGGAGCGGTGAGCCAGCCCAAGCGAAAGCGCGGCGTTCAGCTCAATTTCCGCGTCTCGGAGGAAGAGTTGGCGGCGATTGAAAGCAAGATGGAACAGCTTGGCATCTTCAACCGGGAAGCCTATCTGCGCAAGATGGCGCTGGATGGATATGCTGTCCGGCTGGACTTGCCGGAGCTGAAAGAGCTGCTCTCTCTGCTGCGCCGGCACAGCAGCAACCTCAACCAGCTGGTGCGCCGGGTCAACACTACCGGGCGGGTTTACGAGGCGGACCTGGAGGATATTATCAAGAGACAGAGCGAACTTTGGGAGGCCATTGGCCAGATACTGACCCGGTTGGCAGAAATCTCATAAGGTTGATATGTTGTCATGAAGTAACCGATGTTAGTTAGTCGATTCTCCAATTACTATGGTGCAAAAGTGTAGTTGGTGATATACTGGGCTTCTGTACGATTATTTATGATTTGCCTCGATGATAGTACTTTCAATTGTATATTACTTTTGTTATACTATATTTAAATCCAAAACGAAGAATACAAAAGAGGAGGATAAAGCATGAAAAAGCTGGTGAGTATAGTCATGGCTATTGCGTTAGGTGTTTCTCTAGCCGGATGCGGCGGTAGAGCATCAGCTGAATCAGTAGTGGAGGATGCCATCCAAGCATTTCAAAATGCGGATGCTGAAGCAATTGAGCAGTACTGGGGTGACACAGACTTCAGCAGCTCAAATGGAACTGCTGAGGAAGATGCGTATACCCAGCAACTACTGGAGCAACTAGCAGAGAACTTGTCTTATCAAATTACCGAATCGACTGAAAATGAAAATGCGGGTACTGCCACGGTAACAGTAGAGTTTACGAACATTGATATGAGCGCAGTTCTGGCCGAGTGGATGGGAGAAATTTTCTCTCAGGCACTAGGCTATGCTTTCCTACCGGCTGAGCAGCAACCCAGCGAAGAAGAACTCAGTACTATGTCCATGGAAATCCTAAATTCGATCATGGAGGAACACACTGATGATAAAGTGACCAACACCGTAGATGTTTCTCTGAATCTTGTGGACAATGCATGGAAGATTGACCCGTCTGATACGGTCGTCAATGCCATGATGGGCGGTTTAATGGATTCTTTCTCCTTGTTAGATGAGTCCTTCGACACAGCAAACACGGTCGAAGCACCTGTAGAACCGGCGCGAGTCAATCCTGCAACATTGGGAGACTACACAGTAGAGATTAAGTCTGCCACAATCACGCAGGATTATGCCGGAAATCCTGCCGTGGTCATCGCCTACTTATGGACCAATCAAAGCAATGAGACCACTTCCCCATTCTTTTCGGTTGCGACTTCTGTATTTCAGGATGGGGTTGGTCTGGATTCTGCAATTATTATGGATGATTCAGTATATGACAGCAGTATGCAGACGACTGATGTACGTCCAGGAACTACAATCGAGGTACAGGAGGCTTTTGAGTTGAATAACGCTACCTCGCCCATCGAGGTGGAAATCACCGAGGCATTCCTTTGGAACGATCCGGCAGAGATTGCTTATATGCAATTTACCTTCGATTAAAGTAAAATAATAGAGTCTATGTTTATGCACTTCTAGCCGAGCAAATGTCTGTTTGATGGTTATTCTTTAGTAGAAAATTATTTTGAAGAAGGCCTGGAGGATATTGCAAAGCACCAGGAACAGCTCTGGGAAAGTGTGCGTGAAGTTCTGACCCGGTTGGCATCTCTTTCGTAATGTGGCGGGAGGTCTGGCGTTGGCTGGCCTCCCGCTTTTTATTTGTGACATCCTTGCATTCTGTTTAAAAAGCAGGGATAATAAGGGTAAAGCGGAGGTGATGACCGTGTTGACATTTCAAGCAGTATTGGCCATTTTCGGAGACTATTTGTCAAAAGACCTGGAGGAAGAAGTCCTCCCCTGCCGCCGAGGCTATGTTCGCGTCTCCTGGAACGGAGAAGATCGCGATTGTGTGGATGGGGTCCTTTGCCGGACACCGGAAGAATTGTTTGACCTGTTGCTGATTGACTGCATCGGATACGAGGAAGTTAGCCTTACAAAAGGAAACAGGGAGCTGAACGAATCCGATGAGGCAATCATTCAAACGATCCGCGACCACTATTGGGCGGAGCGCAAAAAGGAGGAAGAACGGTGATCTTTTTACTCAGGTTCATGCTGAAACTTCTTTTTGCTCCGGTGAGCCTTGTTTTGGCCCTGTTCGTCTGGTTTTTCACCTGGCTGGTGTGCGTGTCCAGCGTGGTGCTGGGCCTGGCCAGCGCGGTACTTTCTCTTTTGGCGCTGGCGATCCTGCTGCTCTCTGCATCGGTGGAAGGTTTTATCATCTACCTGGTGCTGGCGTTTCTGGCCAGCCCCTTCGGGCTGCCGGCGGCTGCCCTTTGGCTGCTGGGCAGGGTGCAAGGAGTGCGGTATTTCATTCAGGAAAGGGATCTATGGTTAAACCATGAAGAAAAAACGCGGTCATTACTGCAAGGTATGTGGTGAATACAAGGCAAATGAAAAGTTCAGCGGTCGGGGCCATGCGGCGCATATCTGCAAAGCCTGTGCTTCCCTGCCTCCCGAAAAGAAGGCAGAGATGATGACCGTCAACCGGCTGCTAAATCTGCCGTGGCGGTTGTCCAAAGAGCAGCTGGCCTGGCTGCGCAACCGGACCAAAGACCGGCGGCCGGAGGTGCGGGCGCTGGCGCAGCATATATATGAAATGCGCTTCCCGCCCAGAGAGCGATTTGTATACGAGGAGGATTGGGAGGATGAGCTGGACTTTCTGGAAGATGCCTTTGATGAAGATACATCAGATGAACTGGAATAACAACGGCGGCCTGCGCGAGCAGGCCGCTCTTTTTGTTTTAGGAGGATATAATGGCAACCACAAGTATCATGCCGCTGCACACCGGCAAGGGCCGGTCGGTACGGCGGGCCATTCAGGATAGTATCAACTATGTGAAGAACCCGGCAAAGACCGATGAAGGGCGGCTCGTGACCAGCTACCAGTGCAACGGCGAAATTGCAGATGCCGAGTTTCTGTTGGCCAAGCGGCAGTACATTGCTGCCACCGGTAGGGTGCGCGGGAAGGATGACATCATCGCTTATCACCTGCGGCAGTCCTTTGTGCCGGGGGAAATCACGCCGGAGGAGGCCAACCGCCTGGGGCAGGAGCTGGCGCGGCGCTTCACAAAAGGCAATCACGCCTTCATCGTTTGCACCCACATCGACAAGGCGCACGTCCATAACCATATTATTTGGAATGCGGTCAATCTGGACTGCGACCGCAAGTTCCGCAATTTTCTGGGCAGCACCCGGGCAGTGCGGCGGCTGAGCGATACCATCTGCATCGAAAACGGCTACTCCATTGTGGAAAATCCAAAACCTCACAGCAAGAGCTACAACAAGTGGCTGGGCGATGCCGCCAAGCCCTCCCACCGGGAGACGCTGCGCCTTGCCATCGATCGGGCGCTGGAGCAAAAGCCCACCGACCTGGACACTCTGCTGGCGGAACTGAAAAAGTCCGGCTGCATCGTGGAACGCCGGGGCAAGCACATCACGCTTTGCGCGCCTGGCTGGAAAAAGCCGGTCCGGCTGCGCAGTCTGGGTAAGGGCTACACACAGGAGGATTTGACCGCCGTTCTGGCCGGGACCAGAGAGCACACGCCCCGCAAAGTGCCGGCTGCCGCTCCTGCAGCGCCCAAGGTCAACCTGTTGGTGGACATTCAGGCCAAGCTCCAGGCGGGCAAGGGCAAAGGTTATGAGCGCTGGGCCAAGGTGTTCAACCTCAAGCAGATGGCCCAGACCATGGCCTATCTTTCAGAGCATGACCTGCTGGACTACGCCGCTCTTGCGTCAAAGGCTGCTACTGCGGCTGAAAGGCACAACGATTTGCGGGCGCAGATCAAGTCAGCGGAAAAGCGGATGGAGGAGATCGGCACCCTGCGGACGCAGATTATCAACTACGCCAAGACCCGAGATACCTATGTGGCCTACCGCAAGGCGGGATACAGCAAAAAGTTTCTGGAAGAGCACTGGGAGGAGATCGCCCTGCATAAGGCGGCTAAAGATGCCTTCGACAAGCTGGGCCTGAAGAAGCTGCCCAAAGTCAAAGATTTGAACGCTGCGTATGCAGAGGTGCTGAGCCAAAAGAAAAAACTGTATCCAGAATACCGCCGCGCCCGTGACAAGATGCGGGAGCTTTTGACCGTCAAGGCCAACGTGGACCGGGTGCTGAACATGGAAGCGCCCGAGGCCGGGCGTGAAAAAGACCACAGCCAGCGTTGAGCAGGCTGTGGTCATAATTTTACAAAGCGTTCGTAGAACGCGCAGCCGCAGAAGGGACTTCTGCGTTCAAATGGGGTTTGGGGTGTGCACCAACAAGCATCCTCTGGCTAAATGGATAGCCAGAGGAATTGCTTGCCGGTTTCTCGTACCCCGTATTTATGCCCTTTCGGGCGGTATTTCTTCAAATGAGAAAAGAGGACGCTTACACATCCTGAACCGCTCCAGTAAAAGTAGACAATGAAAAAAGAAGGCCTCCTGTGGTAGAA
>ERZ1090881.692-NODE-696-length-15665-cov-14.507239_pt1 | contig 15665 bp, 13 predicted proteins | sample MGYA00478470_ERZ1090881 | MGnify/ENA primary metagenome ERZ1090881 (study PRJEB33644, sample SAMEA5815736) | chicken gut metagenome | biome: Chicken; feature: Gastrointestinal Tract; material: Caecum | place: Ireland | collected 2019-01-01 | study: A study of the...
TTGTATTCAACTTCCCACTTATTTCTATCCACGCTCCCCGCGAGGGGAGCGACCATGATGTTCTGCGTAGTCTCTTAATCTTTTGAGATTTCTATCCACGCTCCCCGCGAGGGGAGCGACGTTGTTTGCTGTGGTTGCTGAACCCTGAGAGGCATTATTTCTATCCACGCTCCCCGCGAGGGGAGCGACGTTTGTAGCCGCTTTTGTATTCAACTTCCCACTTATTTCTATCCACGCTCCCCGCGAGGGGAGCGACCAACATCCTTAATATGATGTCGGCGGCATCTGCATTTCTATCCACGCTCCCCGCGAGGGGAGCGACAGACCTTGGATGCATGGCACTACGCGGACCATTACATTTCTATCCACGCTCCCCGCGAGGGGAGCGACAAATCCGGCGGGCGAGGTTCAAGCGGGACTTTTCATTTCTATCCACGCTCCCCGCGAGGGGAGCGACCAACATAGAAATTATCGACGAAATCGAGATCGACATTTCTATCCACGCTCCCCGCGAGGGGAGCGACGGCATACCGCATGAAGGTTAAACCCAAAATCGACAAATTTCTATCCACGCTCCCCGCGAGGGGAGCGACGACCGGGCCGACAGCAGAAGAGCTGGCCCGAGACATTTCTATCCACGCTCCCCGCGAGGGGAGCGACCTCTAGGCATGGTTTAATCCTCCTTACATGGCTTATTTCTATCCACGCTCCCCGCGAGGGGAGCGACAGGCAAAGGGGAAAGCTACCTGCCGACCAAGCACGATTTCTATCCACGCTCCCCGCGAGGGGAGCGACGAGCCAGAGTGGCACAGCTGGGAAAACAGGGAGCTATTTCTATCCACGCTCCCCGCGAGGGGAGCGACCCGGGCTTACGGCCTTGCACTAACCAAAGCGCGTTATTTCTATCCACGCTCCCCGCGAGGGGAGCGACGTGACGTCCTGCTGGCGGCGAGGCCTCACAGATGCATTTCTATCCACGCTCCCCGCGAGGGGAGCGACACAATCGGCGCTCGCATTCGCTCGGCCGATATTATTTCTATCCACGCTCCCCGCGAGGGGAGCGACGATTGAGGGGTCTTTAACTCCTTCTCCTCCTAAAAAATTTCTATCCACGCTCCCCGCGAGGGGAGCGACAGAGGATCCGGGACGCGGAACACAAAGCGGCCCAATTTCTATCCACGCTCCCCGCGAGGGGAGCGACGGCGAGGTCATCAGCGGAGGCAACCCGATAGGGGATTTCTATCCACGCTCCCCGCGAGGGGAGCGACGCAACCGGGAACAACAGCCTCGGGGCATTCCTGGGATTTCTATCCACGCTCCCCGCGAGGGGAGCGACGGCTGTTCTGCGTCAGGCTGATGGTGTCGCCCGATTTCTATCCACGCTCCCCGCGAGGGGAGCGACCCTGGACGCCTGGCACTATGCCGACTACTACAAAATTTCTATCCACGCTCCCCGCGAGGGGAGCGACGGGCTGGCCGCGCGTAATTCTAACAATGGTACAACATTTCTATCCACGCTCCCCGCGAGGGGAGCGACGGGCCGCCGGCGCGGACCACATCCAGGGGGTCGATATTTCTATCCACGCTCCCCGCGAGGGGAGCGACCGTTTTCCAGGATGTCCACCAGTGACGGGGCCACATTTCTATCCACGCTCCCCGCGAGGGGAGCGACGCCAAACTGATGTATACCCTGATTGCCGAAATCATTTCTATCCACGCTCCCCGCGAGGGGAGCGACCGTTGATCCTGACGAGGCAGAGGCAGAGGCATTATTTCTATCCACGCTCCCCGCGAGGGGAGCGACCGTATGCTGCGTTCATCTATCCCGAGAATAAGGAGATTTCTATCCACGCTCCCCGCGAGGGGAGCGACTGGATGCAAAGTATAAGGCTCGACAACTTTTAATTATTTCTATCCACGCTCCCCGCGAGGGGAGCGACAGTGCGGCCCGCTGCAGCGCCGGATCAGCCGCACGATTTCTATCCACGCTCCCCGCGAGGGGAGCGACCTTGGAATGGCTGTAAGATGGCAACTAATCAGCATTTCTATCCACGCTCCCCGCGAGGGGAGCGACTAAATCGTATATAATATACTTGTAAGGCAGAGGTATTTCTATCCACGCTCCCCGCGAGGGGAGCGACTCCCCGCCCCGGGCCTCGTAGCTCTCGACCAGGCCATTTCTATCCACGCTCCCCGCGAGGGGAGCGACTGTTAAATTATCACAGGATGCGTTACATTATAACGAATTTCTATCCACGCTCCCCGCGAGGGGAGCGACCTTGTACCGCCTCGGGCGTCAGCTTCGAGGATGTGCTATTTCTATCCACGCTCCCCGCGAGGGGAGCGACCGCTGGGTGTGCCCATCCGCCCCGTTACCGCGCAATTTCTATCCACGCTCCCCGCGAGGGGAGCGACAGTGGGTGCGGCTGTTGAAAGAGCGCAGGGCACTGATTTCTATCCACGCTCCCCGCGAGGGGAGCGACCCGATGCCTGGGGCGCGTCCCCCTTCGACCCGGCATTTCTATCCACGCTCCCCGCGAGGGGAGCGACCCCTACGCTGATTGCCAACATCCCCGAGATTTTATTTCTATCCACGCTCCCCGCGAGGGGAGCGACCGAAGTAGCTTCCGGCGCAGTCTCCACCTTGAAATTTCTATCCACGCTCCCCGCGAGGGGAGCGACAGAGGTATTGACCACCCGGCCGGAGACATACCCCTATTTCTATCCACGCTCCCCGCGAGGGGAGCGACGGCAGTGAGCTGCTCAGCACTCTGGGGGGAATGATTTCTATCCACGCTCCCCGCGAGGGGAGCGACTAGCTGTTGTCGTCCGAGGTGCCCACGTCCAGACTATTTCTATCCACGCTCCCCGCGAGGGGAGCGACCCAGGACGTGGACGAACTGGCCGACCGAATCGTCCAATTTCTATCCACGCTCCCCGCGAGGGGAGCGACCGGCCGCAGCGTCCATCGAGGCCTTGACTTCGTCATTTCTATCCACGCTCCCCGCGAGGGGAGCGACAAAATCGTCTACGATTGTTTGCTGGATGCAAACATTTCTATCCACGCTCCCCGCGAGGGGAGCGACGTTTTTGACGGTTCGGAAGACGAAACCTGGAAAGCAATTTCTATCCACGCTCCCCGCGAGGGGAGCGACGCCGTCACCAGCTGTTTGCCGAGGTTGAGCCAGTTATTTCTATCCACGCTCCCCGCGAGGGGAGCGACCCTCTTTCCGGCATTTTTTCACCGCATCGCGGACATTTCTATCCACGCTCCCCGCGAGGGGAGCGACGGGCCTGCTGCTTCTGGATCTCGGTCAGGTCGTTATTTCTATCCACGCTCCCCGCGAGGGGAGCGACCCGCGGCGGCTTGTTTGGCCCCCTCCACGTCGGCGATTTCTATCCACGCTCCCCGCGAGGGGAGCGACGCAGTGCGGTAGGCCAGAGCCTCTTTGGAGCTCATTTCTATCCACGCTCCCCGCGAGGGGAGCGACGTGATGATCTATGATAAGCCGCACGCACAACGAATTTCTATCCACGCTCCCCGCGAGGGGAGCGACCCCGACGAGTACGTGGGCTATGTGACCGAGAGCTGGGAATTTCTATCCACGCTCCCCGCGAGGGGAGCGACGGTCAGGCCCAAGGCGGTCAGGCCCGGCGCAAACAGATTTCTATCCACGCTCCCCGCGAGGGGAGCGACTGGAGTCGGAGCAGCACGCGGCCAGCTATGAGAGATTTCTATCCACGCTCCCCGCGAGGGGAGCGACGGTGGGGGTCTAACTGTTTTGGGCGACCATTGCGGATTTCTATCCACGCTCCCCGCGAGGGGAGCGACAGCAAATGTGCTGAAAAATAAAAGATTATCATCAGCGGCATTTGTTTAATAAGCTGCAGCTCACCAAAAATGTGGGCTGCATTTGTGCAGGATGTGCTATCTTGGAAGCCTGGTCTTCCTATTTGGCCAAAGCAGCCAGGTGCGAGGGAATAGGGGATTTTCTGTTCGCTGGCCCCTCGCACCCGCTGTGGATGGCATACCACAACGGAGCGCATTAAACCAGCAGGACCCCGTCTTGCGGCCAGGCGGGCGTAAGCCCGATGTGCTCCACTTTGGCTTTGTAGCTGTTGCCCAGGCGGTAAAAGCGCAGACTGTCGGCCTCCGGGTCGATCAAAGCGGCCAGCTCTGCTTTGAACAAAGCGTACTGCGCGGCATCCAGGATGCACTCAAATACGGAATTCTGCACGCGCTGGCCGTGGTTGACACAAGCCTTTGCAACCTTGCGCAGCCTGCGCCGTCCGGCTGCTGTTTCGGTGTTGACGTCGTAGGTGACCAAAACCAACATAGACGCTCTCCTTATTTCCAGAAAAAGGGGGAATAGCGATCCAAGTCGCCCCGCATGGTACGGGCCAGCAGCAGAGCCTGCACATAGGGCACCAGTCCCCAGGGGATTTTTTCACCCAGAAAGGGGTGCTGGATGGTCTGCTTCCTGCGCTGCTGCCATGCCTGCAGAAAGGCCCGGCGGCCCTCATCGGTCAAAAGGACGGCGCCGCTTTCCTGTTTGACACAGTGCTTGGGCAGAATGGTCTTTTGATTGATGCAGGTCAGCACAAAGCGATCGGCAAAAGAGGCGCGCAGTTCTTCCATCAGATCCAGCGCCAGGCTGGTGCGGCCGGGTCGTGGCTGGTGCAAAAAGCCGACATATGGATCAAGTCCGACGCCTTCCAGTGCAGCGGCGCAATCGCGGGCCAACAGCGTGTAGGCAAAGGAAAGCAGGGCGTTGACCGGGTCCAGCGGCGGGCGGCGGGTGCGCTTGGTGAAGGCAAAGGTTGGACGCTGCTGAAGGATCAAGGCATCAAAGCCGCTGAAGTAGAGCTGTGCCGCTTCGCCTTCGATGCCGCGCAGTTCTTCGGCGGTCATGGCATCTTCAACCCGGGGGAGAGCTGCGGCCAGCTGGCCCGACAAGGTTTTCAGCCGCTCGACGGGGACGCGCTGCGGATGGTCGCGCGTTGCGCGTTCCAGCACCCAGCGGGCGTTATAGATCTTGCCCAGCAGGAACCCTTTGGCGTAGCGGCAGCTGACGCCGGGATCGTCCGCCGCGCGGAACTGCTGCTGGCGGAGCAAAACGTTTCCCTTTGTCTCTCCGACAGAGCGGGCCAAAAACCTCCCGCGCGGCGTGAAGAACGCCAGGTCGACATTCCGCTGGGCGCAGGCGCCCATCAAAGCAGGGGAGGCGCCCGCGTAGGAAAAGCAGAGGATGCCTTCCAGGGTGTGCAGCGGAAACCGCGCTGCTTCGGCGTCCCCCTGCTTGACCACAACGGTTTCGCCGTCCAGGGTCAGATAGCTGCTTTCGGTCAAAACAAATAAAGTATTCAGCAGCTTTCGCATGGCGCATCTGCCTCCGTTTCTTCCAGGTGGGTGCGGATGTAGCCTGTCGGATCGGCCCGCCGGCAGAGGACGGGCAGGCACAATTCTTTCAGGGAGCAGGCATTGCATTGCTTGCCGGGTTTGACCTTGGGGGTGTAGCCACGTTCAAAGTAGTCGTTCATCTCGCCGGCCACAGCCTGGGTTTTCTGCCGCAGTTCCGGGGTCAGGTCCACCCATTCACGGCGCCGGGTCTCTGCATAGAAAAGAGCGCCCCGTGGGATTTCACAGACCAGCATTTCTTCCAGCGCCATGGCCTGCGCGCAGAGCTGCAAACGGTCGGCATCGCTGGATTTGGGTGCGCCGTGCTTGTATTCCACCGGCAGAGGCAGCCACAGCCCGGGATACCCCTGGAGCGGCACCCCTGCGGGGTCGGCGTGGAATTCCACCACGTCGCAGATGCCGGACAGATGCAGCCGGTGGCTGACCACTCGCAGGCCCCGCACGGTCAGCAGATTGCCTCGCTTTTCGTGAAGCGCTTCGTCGTGGCAGCGCTCGTGCAGAAGATGCCCTTCGGCGGTGCGCAGGTTTTCGGCCCATTGCTGTTCCAGATGGATGAGCGCCCACTGGCGGCGGCAGAAGCAGAAATGCTGGATGCCGGACATCTGCAGATCACGGTCGGGGTCCATCAGGTCAGCCTCTGGCAGGTGACGCCGGTGGGCAGATCGGTGTCGATGGTCACCCGGTAGTCGCTGTACTTGCGGGGGACGGTCACGCCATCCACACGCTGGACATGGACCGCGTCAAACAGCTTGTAGGCGGGGGCGTTGCCCAGCTCAGAATCATGCCGGAAAACGATCAGCTCGCGCACGGCCATTTTGCCGCGGGCCGCGCTGTGGTCGTTTTCAAACATATTCAGGATCGCTTCCCACAGGAGCTGCAGATCCTCCTCCGAAAAGCCGGTGACCTTGCGGGCCAGGTTGGCCGAGACGAAGCCCTCTGCCCGGTACAGGCCGTAGGGGACGATGTACTTGCGGCCCATTGTGTTATTTTTATCACCTGCGTCCGATTCGGTGGTGATGGCGATGCGGGTGATGGTGATCTCCTGGGGCAGGATGGGGTCGATGCTGCGGGCAAAGCCCAGCTGCACCGGGCCCCGCACCTGGCCGCAGTTCAGCGCGCCTTTGACAAAGGTGGTCATCACCGCGCCGAAGGTGCGGATGTCATAAAAGTTCCGGCACATGAAGTCGCGGATCTTGCCGTCCAGAGCGGGGTCGTCCTTTTTGGCGGCCTTCAGGTCCTTGTCCACGCCCAGGTAGTGCAGGGCTTCGGCGTCGCTGCGCTGGAGGGGCACCTGGTCTTTGATGTAGATGCGGTAGCCGTCGGCGTCCTCTTTGGCGTCCTCAATATAGTTGCGGATCTTCCGCTTGAGGCAGACGTCCGTCACCAGGCCGCAGCCGGTCTCGGGGTCCACGCGGGGCATATTGCCGGCGTCGGGGTCGCCGTTGGGGTTGCCGTTTTCCACATCGAACAGGATGACAAAATCGTAGCGGTTCTTGATGGCTTCGGACATGATTACTTTTCCTCCTTCTTGGCATAGCGGTTCTGGGCCTCGTGGTAGTATCCGATCTGGAAGGCGCTCTGCTCGTCCAGGGTCATCCGGGCGGGCAGGGTTTGGGTGATGCGGCTGTGCAGTTCGGCAAGCCGTTTTTCATAGTAGGCGGCCAGCCCGCCATCCAGTTTGTTCAAATGCTTCTGCGCGAGGTTGATGAGGGTGGGGAACACAAGGGCCGGGGTGGCCGACGCCGCGTTGAAATAGCGGTTCTTGATGGTGGTGTTGATGCCGGGGCTGGCGCTGCGCTGGATCGACTCCAGCACCGAAAACAGCCGGCCCAGCACATAGGGCAGATAGGCGCTCTGTTCGTTCAGTTCCATGGTCATGACCTCCTTGAGTTGTTTGTCGCGGGAATTGCGGCTGTAATAGGCTTTGAGGATGGCCGCTTGGCCCCAGGTGATGTCCTGCTGGGCGCGGATGCGCAGCTGGACGCCGTTCAGCAGGGTGGCGGGGTAGGGGGCGTCGTTCAGGACCGCCAGCAGCAGGTCGCCTGCCAGGCGCTGGGCCGGCTCGGGGGCCCTGGAGCCGGGGGCGGGTTTGCGGACCGTTTCAAGGGCCATGCGCCAGATGGTCAGCAGTGTGTTCCGGGCGTACGCGGGGCGGATGATGTTCAGCCGCTCGTAATGGCGGGAGAGGTTCTTCGCCAGATCGCCGAAGCTGTTCTGCCAGAAAAAGCGCACCGACAGGCGGGCGGCATTGGGGGCAAGCCCCAAAATGTAGAACCGGGTGCCGGGATCGAGGCGGCTGCCGTCCCAGTCAACAGGCGTCCCGCTGGACAGCTGCTTGAGCACGTTGAAAAGATCGGCTTCCTGATAGGCGGCGCTTTCCTCTGCCCCGCCGCCGAACAGGGCAAACATGGCGCAGTCCTGATAAGCGCTGTCGGAGCCGTCGGCCCAGAACACGATGGTGGTGTCTCCCACCCGGCAGACGTGGTTCCGGTCGGCCAGCAGGGTATTGAGCGCGGTGGTATACGCAAACGCGGCGTATTCGCTGGTGGGCGCATTGCTGCCCTGTTCATGCTCGTAAGAGCAGAATGCCGGCCCGTTGAAGGAAACCAGCGCCGCGCCGGTGGGCTGGGCCCCGGCGACCCCCTTGATGTTGGGATGCAGCCGGGCAAGGGGCGCGTGGCGGCCGGTCACCAGGCAGAGGATATCCTCTGCGCCGTCGGGACTGCCTGCGTCGTAATGGTTTTGCCAGGCGTCGCGGACGGCGGTGTCCTCCGCAGCCGGGTGCCCGCCGTAATAGAAGGTCAGGTTGCCGCCCTTCATCAAATCGTCCCAGTCCTCCTGCAGCAGGGGACGGGCGGAAGCCTGAGCAGGGTCCCAGCGCGCAAAAAAGCGGACGATGGCGTTTGCCGCCGGCGAACCGGCGCGCTGCAAAAGCTCGGTGTGCAGGGCCTTTGCAGCGGCAAAACAGCTGGCGGTGCGCTCCGGCTTGCCCTTGCTGTCTGCGCCCAGCAGATAGCCGCTGTTGTCGCACAGAAAGTTGGCCGCGACGGCGACGCTCCGCTTGACCTGTGCGGGCAGCAGGAGTTCGCGGGGGACAAGGGCCGTCTTTTTGCCGCGGGTTACTTCCTGCTGCAGATGAAGCAGCTGGACAAGATGGCCTTCTTCATCCAGCTCCAGCCCATAGGACACCTTGACCTGGCTCCATCCGGGGCGGCCAATTTTGCCCGCTTCCAGCAGATCTTCATAATAATGGGTCAATGCCTGCAGGATCATCGGAACACCTCACAATCCCGGACGTTGAGAATGCCGTTTTCCAGTTTGGCGCGGAAATAGGTGGGCGTGATGTTTTGCGGGTCGGTATAATCGAAGTCGTACAGCATCAAACCAAGGTCTCTGGTCTCGTGGATGGTTTTGATCGGGCCGCCCGCCCAGCGGCGGAACGAGGCGGAAAACTCCCTGCACCCCAAGTAGGGCGTCGTATAACACTGCCCCTTTTCCATCCGCCGCGTCACGATGTCCTGGAACTTGCCGGGGTTATCGGACGGCGCGGCTTTGCTGGTCATTTCAAAGTGGGCCTCGATGACATAGTGCACGTCCTGCAGCAGCAGCGACGAGCGCTGCACGATCTCCTGGGGCGCGGCGAGGTACAGTTCCTGCCGTCCACCCTGTGCGGCCTGCCGTACATTGCGGGCGGAGATCTTGCTAAGGACCTCGTTCCGGCGTATACTGGTAAAAGAAATGGGGTTTAGAACATAGATGCGATCAATATACCAGCGCAGCCCGGGGTGAAAATAGACAGCTTCCACAATGCCCCGCGCCGCCGAGGGCGTAGGGACATCGTAGGACACCTTTTCGACTTTCAGCTCAGGCCTGCTGAACAGGGCGTAAGGCCCCCAGACCTCCAGTTGGATCACGTTTCAAATCTCCTTTCAATTAAATGTGATTTGTACTTACATACTACATCGGGAAAAGACCTCTGTCAAGGCAAATGAAGTAAAAACAAAGGGAAAAACGAAAAATCTTAGCATTGCCCAAATTTGGCATCCATTTTTTGTGAGGGGATGCAGACTGACAGCAGGCGGTTGCTTTTTGAAAAGGAATCGGATATAATACGCATGTCAGCATATTGGCCTGCAAGCAAGGCGTGCTGTGGATAGAAAAAATTAGATGTACTTTGTAGAAAAGCGGCGGCAAGAGAATCGACCTCTTGCCGCCCTTTTCATATCGCTCAGATAAAAAGGGCGCCGCCGGTTTCCACATCCAGAGAAAGCCAGTTGCATGATGATTTTACATGATATGGTTCACCCTTTCTGATTTGCTTGGAGTCCGTTTGTAGGGAAACGGGAGCTTTTCTGCCTCTAGGATAGCATTTCAGAAGGTCTATAAACAGGACTTTCGCGAAAAAGATTCATAAAAAAGCGTGATAGGGGAAAAGGATGGGTTATACAGTCGTTTGGAATGTTTTAAGTGTAACAGAAAAATAGCGTACCGGCAAGAAAATGCGGTGGGCGTGAAACCGGTGGATAACGTAGGTTTGCCATTAAAGCGCTACAAAAAAGGTATCCACAGCCCGCCTGAAAGGCTGCGCGCCGGGCAGCCCCTCGCAGCCGGCTGCCGGTGCGGGCAATGCAGGCACAATGAGAAAGAATGACATGAAATTTGTGATTGACTTTTATTTTGTTTATGCTATACTAAATATAGTTAAAACATACGGGGACGATGGATATGGAACTGGACAAGATCCCGCAGTGGCTTCTTGCGCTGGAGCCGGAGGATGTGACCTTTCTGAAAAACTTTGTGCTGAAATCGGGCTCGCTGAAAGAGATCGCGCGGCTGTACCAGGTGTCGTATCCAACGGTCCGGCTGCGGCTGGATAAACTGATCCAGAAGATCGAGCTGAACGACCAGAAAGCAGAGGAACCCTTCGCGGCCTTTATCAAGGGGCTGGCGGTGGATTCCCGCATCGACCTGGAAACGGCCAAGCTCATCCTTGACAAATACCAAAGCGAAAAGGAGGTGAAGAAATGAATCCGGTTCTGGTTTGGGTGCTGGCGGCTGCCATCACGCTGTTCCATTTTTGGGCGTCGCGGAGAAAGCCCAAATACTGGTATCTGGGCGGCATCGTGCCGGCGCTGTGGCTCGGGGCGCTCATGTTCCTGTTTGCAAACGGGAAGATCGACTTGGCTGAGGACTGGCGGATGTTGGTGTTTCCCACGGCGATCCTGCTGTTGATCTGGCTGGCGGGACACGAAGCGGCCAAAAAGAAGGAGCTTGCGCGCATGAAAGCGCAGGATATGTGACGCTGAGCGATCAAAAAGGGAGCGCAACGAGGGCTTTCCGTGTGGAAGGCCCTCGCTTTTTGTCTGTGCGCCTTTCAAGGCGTTTGTCCAAACTGCGCGATCTCGGCCGCGACTTCGGCCGGCGTCTTGCCGGTGGTGTCGATGTTCCGGGCGGACAGGGCGGCATAGAGGGGCAGCCGGGCAAGGCTGCGGGGGATGACGTCCGCGGTGCGCCGTCCGGCGGCGACATCCGCTTCCAGCCTCTGCCGCAGGGCGGCTTCGCTGGCAGTCAGGGCAACGCAGTGGACCGCGCAGCCTTCCAGATGCAGCCGTCCCAAAATGGTGTCCCAAATGTCCTGCTGGTGCAGCACCCAGCAGAAGACCACGTTCTGGTAGGCCGTACAGGCGAGGAAATTGTTCAGCAGGTGACAGATGTTGTCCAGCACCATGGCGCGAGTCTCGGGCGTGACCTGAAAAGGGGAGGCGTCCCAACACCAATCGCCGTCCAGGAATACACTGTAGGGGAGGGTTTGCTTGAGCTGCTGGCAGACTGTGGTTTTCCCTACGCCCATGGGCCCGCCGATCAAATAGAGATGTTTCATCAGACTGTTCCTCCGCTGCTGTGCGCGCCCGGCGAGAAATGGCTCCACCGGGGGATGTTACCTTTATAGTAGTACAGTCCGCACCGCAAGGCAAGCCCGGTTTGTGCCTGAGTCACAGGAGGCCGCGGCCAAAAACTGGTATAATAAGGCCCAGAAAAGGGCAGGGGAAAGGAGACCGTCTGCCCGCCCTCTGCGGCAGACGCAGCCATTGAGAAAGGAGATACTCCATGAAAAACCGAATCTTATCCGCCATCCTGGCTTCTGCCATGGCCATGACCGCCTGCGGCGCGGCTTCGTCCGACGCCTACCAGCACATCAGCCAGGAGAAAGCCAAAGAGATGATGGACACCCAGGAAGTCCTGATCCTGGACGTGCGGGAGCAGGACGAGTACGACGGCGGCCACATCCCCGGCGCGGTCCTGCTGCCGGTGGGCGCCATCGACGAGGAGAGCGCCGCCGGTGTGATCCCGGAAAAGGATACCACGCTCCTTGTCTACTGCCGCAGCGGCAGCCGCAGCAAAAGGGCGGCCAAAGCGCTGGCCGATCTGGGCTATACCGCCGTCTATGAGTTTGGGGGCATCATGACCTGGCCGTATGAGGTCGAACAGTAAGCCCGGGCAGCGCGGATCACAGGCCGGAGTTTATGGGCAGAATTGCTTTCCGTCCGGTTCTGCTGTATACTAACAAACAGAACCTATATTTAGAGAAGGATGGAAAACGATCACATGGAACGCAAGCTGTTGGGGGCGCAGGTCGAAGACGACCTGATGGCCTATATTCTCAATACCCCTGTGCAGATCGGGGAAAAACTGCCCAATGAGTTTGAGCTGGGAGAGATGTTCCAGGTGGGGCGCAGCACGGTCCGGGAAGCCGTCAAAAGCCTGGTCACCAAGGGCATTCTGGAAGTGCGCCGCGGCGATGGCACCTACGTCAAAAGCCACTGCAGCCGCGCGGAGGACCCGCTGGGGCTTTCCCAGCTGGATGATAAATACAAGCTGGCGCTCGAGCTGTTCGACGTGCGCATTGCGCTGGAGCCGGAGATCGCGGCGGCCGCCGCAAACCACGCCACCCCCGAGGAAAAGCAGCGGCTGAGCAGCTTGTGCGACGAGGTCGAGCACGCCTATCTGGCCGGGGAGGACCATATCCCCAAGGACATTGCGTTTCACACCTGCATCGCGCACTGCAGCGGCAACCGGGTGATGGAGATGCTGGTGCCCATCATCAACACGGCGGTCATGACGTTTGCAAACCTGACCCACCGCTCCCTGATGGAGGAGACCATCCAGACCCACCGCGCCGTTACCAACGCCATTTTGGATGGGGACGCCGTGGGGGCCCGCTGCGCGATGGTGATGCACCTGACCTACAACCGGCAGGCCATTTTGCAGCTCTGGAAGCAGCACGAAAGCGAACAGACGGATTAAACATCGGATGTGTGCGGGCGGCTGCGGCCGCAAAATTGTGCAACTTTTCACGCGAGAAGACAATATGCCCAAAATTTGAAGGGTTCCGACGGAAGGAACCCTTCTTTTTTGTGCAAAAAAGAGATGTAGTGTAGAATACATATGATGTATATTGAAAATCATCGGAATAAATGCTATATTATAGCCACAAAGATAAGACGTCTTATGAATCGCAACAAACACACTGCCTACGGTTTGAAGATGCGGCGACATCAGGAAAGGGGGAAGGCACAATCAAAATTCTTTGCTGGATGTGCAACCGATGGAATGTATTGGAAAAGGAGCAGGCAACATGACCGAAGTTGTTTTTGCGGCTGACCCGACCAGACTCTTGATCGCGGCGGCCGTTGGGATTATCCTTTTATTGGCCCTGATCATCCGGTTCAAGCTGCACCCGGTGATCTCCATGATGATCGCGGCCATCGTGATCGGCGTGGGGGCGGGGATGCCGCTGCATCTGATCTCGGAAACGGTGGAAAAGGGCGCGGGCCAGACGCTGAAGGGGATCGCCCTGCTGATCGGCCTGGGCTCGATGTTCGGCGGCATTCTGGAAGTCAGCGGCGGCGCACAGAAGATCGCCAAGACGCTGATCGACAAGCTGGGCCAGAGCAAGGCCGGCTGGGCGCTGGGCCTGACCGGCATGGTGATCGGCACCACCGTCTTTTTTGAGGCGGGCGTCGTCATCCTGATCCCGCTGGCCTTCAACGTGGCCCGGCAGACCAAAAAGTCCACCCTGACCTATGCGATCCCGCTGCTGGCGGGCCTGGCGGCAGGCTACGCGTTCGTGCCTCCTTCGGCGGCCTCCGTGCTGGTGGCCAATTCGCTGGGGGTCAACCTGGGCACCATGATCGCGGTGGGCATCCCGGCGGCCATCCTCGCCACCGTCCTGGCCGGGGTGATCTGGGGCCGCATCATCAGCAGCCGCATTTATACGCCGCTGCCCTCCAACATCGAGGAAGCGCCCGAGACCGAGGACGCCAAGCTGCCTCCCTTCGGCCTGGTGCTGACCATCATCCTGATCCCTCTCGTGCTGATCCTGATCAGCACCGTATCCGCTTACATGCCGGTCCCGGCGGGCGTGCAGGAAGTGCTGGCGTTCCTGGGCGAGCCCTTCCTGGCGCTGACCATCGCAACGCTGGTCGCCATGTACTTTTTGGGCGCGCGGATGGGGTATACCCGCGACCAGCTCAAAAAGATTTTGGACAAGTCCCTCCGTCCGGTCGGCATGATCCTGCTGGTCATTGCCAGCGGCGGCGTGATCCGCTGGATGCTGCAGGATTCCGGCCTGGGCAACATCATCGGACCCGTGCTGGAAAAGAGCGGGATGCCCTTGATCCTGGTGGCCTTCCTGATCGCCTTCCTGGTGCGCGCCTCTGTGGGCAGCGCCATCGTAGCCATGACAATGGCGTCCGGCATTATGGCCACCATGCCGGCGGTGGCGGGCTGCTCCCCCTTGTATCTGGCGGCGATGTGCTGCGCCATCTGCGGCGGCGCCACCGCTCTGAGCCATGTCAACGACGCCGGGTTCTGGCTGGTCTGCTCTTACCTGGAAGTGGACGAAAAGACCACCCTGAAATCCTGGACCGTGATGGAAACGATCATCGGCGTGACGGGCCTTGTGTTCGGCCTGATCCTGTCCCTGTTTGCCTGAATTTGATTTGATTGAAAGTTTGATTGAAAGAAGGAGAATACTGCCATGAAAAACCTCATCAGCCAAAAAATGCGCACCCTTTCCCCCGAGCTTGACCCCCTGCGTATCGGCACCGGATGGGCACCGGAGGACTTGGCCAAGCCCCAGGTCATCATTGAGAGCACCGCCGGGGACAGCCACCCCGGCAGCGGACACCTGCCCATCCTGGTGGAGGAGGTGCGCAAGGGAGTCGCCGAGGCCGGCGGCTTCGGCGCACGGTACGCCTGCACCGACATCTGCGACGGCGAGAGCCAGGGCACCGACGGCATCAACTACAGCCTGGCCAGCCGCGAAATGATCGCCAACATGATCGAGATCCACGCGAACGCCACCCCCTTTGATGCGGGCGTGTATCTGGCCAGCTGTGATAAGGGGATGCCCGCTAACCTCATGGGCTGCCTGCGGGTGGATATCCCGTCGGTGGTGGTGCCCGGCGGCACCATGAACGCCGGCCCCGAGATGCTGACCCTCGAGCAGCTGGGAATGTACAGCGCCAAATTCGAGCGCGGAGAGATCGACGAGGCCAAGCTGAACTGGGCCAAGCAGAATGCCTGCCCCAGCTGCGGCGCCTGCAGCTTCATCGGCACAGCGTCCACCATGCAGATCATGGCCGAGGCTCTGGGCCTGGCCCTGCCGGGCAGCGCCCTGATGCCCGCCACCAGCCCCGACCTGCTGGCCTATGCGCGCCAGGCAGGCCGCCGGGCAGTGGCTATGGCGGGCTGCGACGAGATGCGCCCCAGCAAGATCGTCACGCTGGAGAGCTTTGAAAATGCCATCCTGGTCCATGCCGCCATCTCCGGCTCCACCAACTGCCTGCTGCATCTGCCCGCCATCGCCCACGAACTGGGCATCGAGATCACGGGGGACACCTTCGACCGGCTGCACCGTGGCGCGCGCTACCTGCTGGACGTCCGTCCCGCCGGCCGCTGGCCCGCAGAATACTTCTACTACGCCGGAGGCGTTCCCCGCATTATGGAGGAGATCCAATCTATGCTCCATCTGGACGTGATGACCGTCACCGGCAAAACCCTGGGGGAAAATCTGGAAGAGCTCAGGCACAACGGTTTCTACGACCGGTGCGACCAGCTGCTGAAAAAGACCGGCTTGCAGCGCACCGATGTTATCCGCACCTTTGACAGGCCCATTGGCACCAACGGCACCATTGCCGTTTTAAAGGGCAACCTGGCGCCCCAGGGCAGCGTAGTCAAGCAC
>ERZ1090881.693-NODE-697-length-15653-cov-15.849917_pt1 | contig 15653 bp, 16 predicted proteins | sample MGYA00478470_ERZ1090881 | MGnify/ENA primary metagenome ERZ1090881 (study PRJEB33644, sample SAMEA5815736) | chicken gut metagenome | biome: Chicken; feature: Gastrointestinal Tract; material: Caecum | place: Ireland | collected 2019-01-01 | study: A study of the...
GCAGATTGGTGGCATTGGGTATTAGGATCAGTTGTATTGGTTGGATTGGCAGTAGCTGTAGTTTGTACTGCTGGTGCGGCTGGAGTAGGAGTCGGTACAGCCTTTTTATCTGGATTCACGGGTAGCGCGATCATTGGGGCAAGCGGGACAACGGCTGCGGCAACGGCCTGTACAATTCTTTCGTCAGCATTTGCTACATCTACAGTAATGGCGGGGCTTGGGTTTGTGTCGGGAGGATTGGTTTATGATTCGGGAGCCATATCTTGGGATTGGAATTCTGCTTCAGAAGGGTTTGGTTATGGTGCAGTATCTGGGATGATTAGTGGTGCTTTGATGTCACCATCGTTATTAGGAAAAGTTGGCAAAGGATTTTCGAGACGAATTATTCAAGGTGGCATAAATTCCTTTCTTTCAGGTGCGCTGTATTCCCTTCAAGGGGCTATAAGTAATGATTTTAGTTGGGAGAGTTTACTTTTATCATTAGAGTTTGGAGCCTTGTCAGGTGCATTCGGAAATGTTGTATTTCAATCATCACGTATGCAAGTGCTGCAAATATGCTTGTTGGTAGGTGGTGTGCCTTTAATTGAAAACGTTTTTTCGGAGCTCTTTGAATGGCTTTTGAGCTGAGTAAAAAAGGAGAATGATATGATCATTGCGTGTGCTTCAATTGCTTTTTTTATCGCCTTACTCAGTTGGCATTATTTAGATCGATATTGCAAAATGTCAGGGAAGCCGCTCTTGAAGCACAAGTTGGTCCGATATTTTTGCGCGCATTGCGGACGGTACTGGAAAAATATGATCCGTCGGGATGGGGTAGAGTTGATGCTTCCGAGCGTTGAAGATCGATATACTGTCTCTGTGCTGACTTTTGTTTTGCAATACATTAGCTTTGCGGTGTTTGTCCTTCTGATCATCTTGGGCTGCATTGTTTTAGGCAGAGCGTTTGATGTAATTACCCTCATAGCGGTCATTATATTGGTGCTGTATTTTATTTTTGCATGTGTGATATGGATCGCGGGGGTGAGATTGGCAATCGACCAAGAAAAAGCGATCGGAGAACGAAAATTTCGTCACTTGGCGGCGCAAGGTGTCAAGAATCAATTATCTTGCAGTGCTGTGGAAGAATTGTTGCAGAGCGGTCAGGCGTTTTGTTTTTCCGTATACGGTTTGACTTTTAAAGTGTGCCGCTATCGCGATACTTGCGCTTGGGAGTTGCTTGATGTTACGCATAATGGTGGCTCTTTGGCGGTAAACAAAAGTTTTTCGAAGCTCTTGGACTGTATTTCGATCAATGGAAAGACAATTAAAGAGCTTTGGACATATTTATTTATTCAATCGAATATAAATCCATAGCCGTCTACAATTAAAACTTTATTTAGAGGCAAGGAAACTTGCCTCTTATTTTAACTAACCATATTGACAACGAGTCGGGAATCAGTTATAATTACACATACAACGAGCAGAAGTGTTTCTATCGGAAGAACCTGCAGGGGGATATCATCGGGATTTATGACTCCTGCTGGAATCTGCTCGGGCAGTACGAATACGATGCGTGGGGCAACCTTCTTTCGCAGGTCAGCTCGGAAATCCTGAATATTAACCCGTTCCGCTATCGCGGGTATTATTACGATGCGGAAACCGGGCTCTACTATCTGAACAGTCGCTACTACGATCCCGAAACGGGAAGATTTATCTCGCCGGATAGCCTCAAATACCTTGATCCGACATACATTAACGGACTCAATCTTTATATTTATTGCGGAAACAATCCCGTCATGCATGTGGATCCCAATGGGACGTTTTTTGGTGCCTTAATTGTGGGAGCACTCATTGCAGGTGTAGTGAGTGGTTCATTGAGTGCAATAAATAAAATGCTTGAAGGTGGCACCAGTAGGGAAGTATGGGGAGCATTTTTTGGGGATTTAATCACTGGTAGTGTTTTGAGCGCCGCAGCAATTCTTGGCGGCGGGTTAGCGGTTGGAGCATTAACTCTAACTGCGGGGCATTTGATTGGTACAGCAATTTTCTTATCCTTCGGTACGTTTGTTGGTGGTGCTCTTGCAAATTATGTGGAGAGTAGTATTGCCGGAAAAAACTTTGATTTCGATGAGGCTATGAAACAAGGCGTATCCACTATGTCGTCAGGGGTTTCGAATTTTGTTGTCGGCTATATTATGGGCATGACTGGCTTATGGGACTCGCTAAAACCAGGGAATGGTTTTATGGATGCCATAAAAGTGTCAAGAAATATATATTTACTGGAAGCAGGACGCACGCTTACTAAAATATTGCAAGTATATTTTTAGGGACCTCCGCTTATTTGGGGAAAAACTTGGTTTATATGATTCTTCGTTCGATAATAAAATATATTTTTACTTAAAAATAATTTATTAGAATAAGAGTGGGAGAATCAAGGGGAAACAATGAACGATACAGGATATCGGGTAAGATGTTCAAAGGTGTGGGTGTTATGTGTCGCTTTTGCGTGGGGAATCTTAGGTGGTGGATGCTCAATTACTATTTTGTTTTTCGCGATTAACGGGATAATCTCTCCGAATGATGCAAATGGGACGGATATTTCAGGCGATGTGTTTGGGTTTTGTGGCGGCATCATAATTCTGGGCTTTGTTATTTTCGTTATTGTATATCTGTTCTGGAAATACCGGTGCGTTGTGGATATATATCTGCCGGATAGGATGATCCGTATGAACGGAAAAAAACAAAAATACGTGCTGTACTATAAAAACATTGTCAGCATGAGGCAGGGGCTTATTGGGGATTTCTATATTTTTTGTTGCGAGCCGATTTTGTTGTACGGGAAACAGCAAGGACCGACGACGATCATTGAGTACTATAGGAAACAAGATATATATCGTATCAAGCAGATCATAGGGAATAACAATTACAAAGTTATTACCTACTAAATCGGCATTGTTCTTCCCCTTTTTCTTGTCTATATTTTGACGGTACGAATTGCTCAATAGAGAGCGGCTGCTGCAAATGTTTAATACTTAATCCCCCGAGCAGAGTTTCTGCTCGGGGGTATTTTTGTGATGTCAAGCAGTTGCAGGAAATTTAACGCAGCATATTGACAACGAGTTAGGTGTCAGTTATAATTATACATACAACGAACATAACCAGGTGACGGAGTACACGGAGAAGAAGGGCACTTCGACGCGCGTCAAAACGAGCTGCGCGTACGATACCTACTATCGCCCGATGACGAGCACGTACACGGTGGACGGCAAGAGCTACTCCTATTCCTGCAGCTATGCAAACAGCCTTGGCGATGAGCTTTCTTCGTTCACAACGCCCTTGGGAACGGTAACGTACACGCGGGATGACTTAAAGCGGCTGAAGTCCAAGCGCTATACCTGCAAGAAAGTGTCTGCCCTGCAGTCCTACTATTATGCACCCAACCGAGCAGACAGCACATATACGTCACAGCTGGTAAGCGACTTGTATTTTACAGTAGGCAGCAATGTCCAACGCCTGTCCTATACCTATGATGCGAGCGGGAATATCACCGCGATCGAAGATAATGCCGGGGCGGTTGCTTCCTATGAATATGACGGACTTGGCCGCCTGACGCGGGAGAATATCAGCGGGAAGAAGACCGTCGTCTACAGCTACGACGGCGCAGGGAATCTGACGAGCAAAAAAGAGTATGCCTATACGACGGGAGCGCTCGGCGCGATCAAGGCAACGCACAGCTATCAGTATGCAGGCGGGACGTGGTGCGATCGGCTGACTTTCTACGACGGGGAGTGCATCGTTTACAATAGTGCGGGCTATCCCACGACCTACCGTGGGCGTGAAGTAACATGGTATAGACGTAGAGCAGCATCGATTGGAGATACCACTTTTGCTTATAACGATAGCGGAATTCGTATCAGGAAAGGCACAACCGAATATTTTACATATGGCAATCTGATTCTTGCAGAAAAGCGCGGCAGCACGGTCATTCACTATTATTACGACGATTCGGGCGTAGCTGGATTTGAGTACAACGGGCAGAAGTATTTCTACCGCAAGAATCTGCAGGGCGATATCATCGGCATCTATGATTCCTGCTGGAATTTGCTCGGGCTGTACGAATACGACGCTTGGGGTAACCTTCTGTCGCAGGTCGGCTCGGAAATCCTGAATATCAACCCGTTCCGCTACCGCGGGTACTATTACGATGCGGAAACCGGACTCTACTACCTGAACAGCCGCTACTACGATCCCGAAACGGGAAGATTTATCTCGCCGGATAGCCTCAAATACCTTGATCCGACATACATTAACGGACTCAATCTTTATACTTATTGCGGGAATAATCCCGTCATGCATGTGGATCCCAATGGGCATGAGTGGTGGGATTGGCTATTGGGCGGCCTTGTTTTTGCAGGGTTGTTGTTTGCTGGTATTGCATTCTCCGTTGCCGCAGCTGCTGCAGTAGCGGCAAACTTTGCGGTAGGAGCGGTTTTTGCCCTGAAGGCTTCCGCTGCAGTGTTGACCGGCGCAGCGCTTGCCGGAGGCGCCTCTTGGTCATTGCAGCTTGCGAATAGCAATTATGGCGCCATTGATTTTGATTGGGAACAATTTAAAGTTGATATTATTATTGGTGCAATAAGCGGTTTTGTATCATTTGGTGTCGGTGAGATGTTTAAGCCAATCGGAGCGCTTTTTGGGAAATATATTAGCCAGATGCAAATCGGAAATTATACTCTGACGAGGTTCGTCCCTATGGACGTCTTCACAACGATTGGGGAAGGCGTCGTAAGTGTTGTTTGTGGAATGGCTGCGGGACTGGTGATAGAAGAACAATTGTCTCGAACGATAGGCTCGGGTGACCTTTCACCTCTTTCAACGAGGATTGAAGAATCCATTCAATCTGAAGTTTTTTCAAGAATAGTGGATTTTATTTTGGACATGGTAATGTAAAATGGTCAAATACGGAAAGGATGATGACATTTTTTATAGTCTGTCAACTGCAGGTTTTGCGCCGCGGTGGTTCATAATGATCATGTTGGCAATTCCTTGCATGGTCATTGTTCCGCTTCTCGCTGCAGTAATTGGCGTGAGTATCCAATACGGCGGATTTCTCATCGCAATGGAAGAACATGGCTATTGGGGTATGTTCTGGATTATGTGTGGATTTTTCCTTATTCCACTTGGGCTCTTGGTCGGGAAAGTGCGCAAATGTTTCATCCAAAGGAAGTGGCGGCTTTGGCTGACAGACGAAAATTTGACCGAATATAGCGTGAAGCTGTACGAAACCACTGTGTACTATAACAGACTGTTCAAAAAGACGTCATGCTTTGCCGTGATTTTTCGATACAATGGCAAGAAAATCGTGAAATTCAGCCAGCATATGAATGACTTGTGTGATGCCTATGGCAAAAGAAAGGCACGGATCTTATATGCGCCGAAATACGATGAAGTTCTGCTAATTCGGGATAAAGAGTTATTTAAGCATCCTGTGTAAGCAAAGTAAATGAGGGACTCGTGAATCGGGTCCCTCAACCTGCTGTGCACCCAACCGAGCAGACAGTACATATACGTCGCAATTGGTCAGAGAGCTGTATTTTACAGTGGGCAGCAATGTCCAACGCCTGTCCTATACCTATGACGCGAGCGGGAATATCACCGCGATCGAGGATAACGCCGGGGCGGTTGCCTCCTACGAATATGACGGACTTGGCCGCCTGACGCGGGAGAATATAGCAGGTGAAAAGACGGTCGTCTATGCATATGATAATGCGGGGAACCTGACGAGCAAAAAAGAGTATGCCTATACGACGGGAAATCTCGGTGCAATCAAGGCAACGCACAGCTATCAGTATGCAAGCGGGACGTGGGGCGATCGTCTGGAATTCTATGACGGTGCGTGTATTACATACAATGCTGCGGGGTATCCTATCTGCTATCGCGGCAATGCGCTCACGTGGAGTGGCGGCAATCTGACCAAATACGGCAATCTTACGTTTGACTATAACGATGCGGGCATCCGAACCAAGAAGGGCACGACGGAATACATTGTCAAAGGCAATCTGATCCTTGCGGAAAAGCGTGGCGACACGGTCATTCACTATTATTACGATGATTCGGGTGTTGCGGGATTTGAGTACAACGGACAGAAATATTTCTACCGCAAGAACCTGCAGGGCGATATCATCGGCATTTACGATTCCTGCTGGAACCTGCTCGGGCAGTACGAATACGACGCCTGGGGCAATCTTCTGTCGCAGGTCGGCTCGGAGATCCTGAATATCAATCCGTTCCGCTATCGCGGGTACTATTGTGATACGGAGAGTGGCATCTACTACCTGAACAGCCGCTACTATGACCCGGTCATCGGCAGATTTATCTCGCCGGATAGTATTCGTTATTTAAATCCGATGGCTAACAATGGATTAAACCTTTATACATATTGTGGCGACAATCCTTCTAACTTATTATATAATTGCGCACATCATGGAAGATTCAATGATCAAATAATGAGCGTTAATTATCTTGAAACAAATGCTCAAATGGGATCTAAAATTAATGTAGTAAATGCAATTTCAAGTGCATTTGCAATTCTTGATCAATGGTATAGTTTTCTCAGTAGCGTTCCTGATGCCTTTTTGAATTTCTTTGGCCCAGATGGATTCGGCCTCAAGTCATTGAATAAATATGTCAACGGGTTGAAATACTTTGGGACGGGTATGCTTGTTGTTGGTTCAATTCTTTCGTGGGGCGAAAGTGTTCATTCTAATTTTAGTAATTCCAACTATTCCATCGCTGAGGCGATTGGCTCTAGTATATTGGATGCAGGTTATTTTGCTATTAAGGGGATGTTGACTTATGGCGCAAGTAATTTAATAGGAAAAGCGGCTATTGCTTGCGGGACTGCGGTAGGCGGTGCTGCTATAGCATATTTAGGTGCTAGCTTTGGCGCGGCGCTTGCAATTGGTTCGGGGGTTGCCGTCATTGTCGGAGTTGTGGGAGCTGTAGTAATTTATGTGCTAAGTACAATAGTGGATGGATTATGGAATGATTTTAAAGAATTCATATTTGGTTAAGAAAAAAATTAAAATCTATCAAACATCTTTCCTTCAACGGGGACTGGCGGTTTTCTCCGTTGTGTTTGTGGCTGCGATCTATCTTACAATCTTGATTGTCAACCCCAATCTCTATCTCGTGATCGGTGGTGCCGTTGTACTTCTGCTCATTGTCTGCATTTTATATTTTTCAACATTTCGTGCCTATTTGTTGTTTGACGGAAAAAAAGGGAAGTTCCTGATCAGGGGATTTTTTGGGTATCGAAACCGCGAATTTTTGCTTTCCGATTTGAGAGTGCTAACAATTACCGATCATCCGAAATATAAAGGGCAATATACGCTTGATCTGAATGTAAGCGGCAATGTTGTGCCATTTGATTTTTGGTGGCATGCTCCCGGTTTGCAAGGCGGCTATATGAACAGCGAAAAGCAAAAAAAGAGGCTGCAAAAATTTGTCGCGGAATGCAACGCATATTTGTAATTGGTTTAGTGGGAGAAACGTTAAGAGGCAAGGGAACTTGCCTCTTATTTTAACTAACCATATTGACAACGAGTCGGGAATCAGTTATAATTACACATACAACGAACATAACCAGGTGACGGAGTACACGGAGAAGAAGGGTACAACGACGCGCGTCAGGACGAGCGGCAGGCAACGTATATGAATGGGTTTGAGGCAAGGCACCTTGCCTCTTTTTTATGTAAAAATTTTTTTAATTTTTTTCCAAAAATGGAACAAAATGGCTCGCCGAAGGATTTACAGAGTGTAGGGGTTTGCCGAAAAAACGAGAAAAACGGCCGGCCTTTTTATGTTAGCATATCTACAGAAGAAATTCGTAAGGGGGCAAACAGATGAAGCGAAAAGTTACTGCTCAAACAGTGATCATCCATTTTTATGCCCTCTATCTTAACGAGCAACCGCCGGGTGCAGAGATTTTGCGGGAAGCTAACCTGCTTATTGAAAAGTGTAACGAGAATATGGCGCGGGAAGGGGACAAATATGTATCGGACGCGCTCAAGCAAGTCGATGCGGCAGATTACAATTCTTGGATGAAGGTATTCCCTCTTGCCCAAAATAGTTTAATGTCCCTGGATACGAATGCCGTGTTTGATCCATCGTTGTTCCATGCGGTCCTTACGGAGAAACCGTACCTGTCTCAGTCGCTCCGTGTATACCTGTCGCCAGGACGGTACTATGACAGGGAACACAAAGTATTTCAACAGGTTATTCACTATATGTACTATTTCCAACTGGTTATCGTGCAATAGATACTATTGACCAGAAGTCAAGATGATTTAGCGCTTCGGTCAGGAATGCGCTTTTTCATGTGCAAAGCATTTCTTTATGCAGGGTGCAAACGTCTTATCTGTTTCGGGCGGTTCTTTGCAAGTGAAGTCGACGTCAGCTATTTGATAAGCGGCTACTCCATTGTGAGGTCCTCCTGCTCATGATTGTGTCAGAGGGATACGGACGGTAAATTCCGAACCTTCGTTCGGGTGGCTCGAAACGGATACGGTGCAGCCCAGAAGGTCGCAGATCTTCTTGACGAGTGCAAGCCCAAGACCGTTGCCTTTGGTCGCATGAGAGGTATCCGCCTGATAAAATTTATTGAAGATGTGCCGCATTTGTTCCGCCGTCATGCCGATGCCGCTGTCCTTGATGCTGACAGATACGACCCCGTCTGTTACGGCGGAAGAGATCGTAAGCTTTCCGCCGTCGGGCGTGAATTTGAGCGCATTGGCGATGAGATTGTTCCACACGATGCTCAGGAGGCTTTCGTGCTTGTGACAAGAAGGGTATCAACGTCGATATGTTGGGGTAGGCGAGGAGCTTATAGATGATCTGAAATTCTCTCAGAGTGAGCGGGACGGGGGCACCGTTTACTGCGGCGCTCACGGCGTCCTCATCAAGCATCAGGTTGCCGACGGTCAGCTGCTTGGACGCTGCGATCTTCGCCCGCCGCAAAAGCGACTCAAGCCGCAGGACGAGCTCTTCCAGGTCCACGGGCTTGACCACATAGTCGTCGATGCCCAATCGGTACCCCTTTGCTTTGGAGGAGAAGTCGTCGCGCGCAGTCATAAACAGAATGGAGATATTCTGATCAATGGCGCACACCGAAGCCGCGAATTCAAAGCCGTCGATGTCCGGCATCATAATGTCAGAAATGATGAGATCGAATTTTTACTGTTCCATCGCCGCAAATGCCTGATTTGCGTCGAGCTTGCCTACGGTCTGATAGCTGTGTCTGCTCAGGTGTTTGCACACCGCCTGATTGAGGTCGGCGTCGTCCTCTACAACTAAATACGGATGCTCTTCAACCTCCTGCCCCGCGCGCAGGTCTCGGCAAGGCGCATCTTGGAAGTGCTGAACAAGAAGTCGGACATCCTTGATCCCGCCGCGCCCCAAGATTATGCCTGCGACGGGAGCATTGCATTTGAGAACGTGTCGGTGGGCTACGGCGGCAAGCCCGTGCTGCAGAATATCTCCTTCCGCGTGGAGAAGGGGCAGACGCTCGCGATCGTGGACGGTACGGGCGTGGGAAAGACGACGCTCTTAAAGCTCATGCTCCGCTTTCTCGATGCCGAGGAGGGGAGCGTGAAGGTGGGCGGCGCAGATGTGAAGGACGTGGAGCAAAAGCAGCTGCGTGCAAGCTTTGGCTATGCCCCGCAGAAGAGCGTCCTGCTTTCCGGCACCGTGCGGTAGAACCTCGCCTTTGCCGACCCGACGCTCTCCGATGATGCGCTCCTTGCCGCTGCTAAGCTCGCCTGTGCGGACGGTTTCCTAAATGAAAAGAGTGGGTTGGAGACCGAGGTCGCACAGGGCGGCAAGAACTTTTCGGGCGGACAGCGTCAGCGGCTTTCCATTGCCCGCGCCGTTGCCAAAAAGCCAAAAATTGCGCTCTTTGACGACAGCTTCTCCGCGCTAGACTTTGCAACGGACGCCAGAGTACGGCATAACCTCAAAGAACAGTTGCCCGACGTCACCAAGGTCATCGTCGCCCAGCGCATCTCCACGGTTCGGGACGCCGACGTCATCGTCGTCCTTGATGCCGGCAAGGCGGTGGGCGTTGGAACGCACGCGGAGTTGTTAAAAAGCTGTAACGTATATCCACGACTTCACCGCCAAAATCAAAGCGGGGCAGAAGGTCGCCATCGTCGGCCCGACGGGCGCGGGTAAGACGACGCTCGTCAACCTTCTCATGCGCTTTTACGAGTGCGAGGGGGACATTCTCATCGACGGCATCAGCACAAAGGATATGACACGCGAGAATGTGCGCGAACTCTTCTCCATGGTCTTGCAGGATGCCTGGGTGTTCGAGGGCACGCTCAGAGAGAATATCGTCTACTGTAAGGAGAACGTCAGCGAGGAAAAACTGCGCGAGGCAGTGAAGGCTGCGGGCATCTACCACCTTGTGAATACCCTGCCGCAGGGAGGGGACACCATCATCAATGAAAGCTCTCTTTCGGGCGGACAGAAGCAGCTCATCACCATCGCACGCGCGATGGTGGACGACGCGCCCATGCTCATTTTGGACGAAGCGACGAGCAACGTGGATACCCGCACCGAGCGGCTCATCCAGTACGCGATGGATAAGCTCACCGAGGGGCGCACGAGTTTTGTCATTGCGCACAGGCTTTCCACCATTCAGAACGCTGACCTTATCTTGGTGCTTGACCACGGCGACATTGTGGAACAAGGAACGCACGAAGTGCTCCTGCAAAAGGGCGGCTTCTACGCCAAGCTTTACAACAGCCAATTCGCGGCGTAACAAGACATAATTTAAACGCAAAAGCAAAATAGCTTTGAGAACAGCCGAAGATACTTACAATCTGACTGGCGGCATCTCGGTGATCAGCATCGGCAGGCGACTCGCAGAAAATGTTTCTGTATTTTTTAATTTTTTTCGCCAAAACAGTTGACAGGCAGGGCAGCGGGTGATATACTATTCATGAACATTTGAAGAAGTATTCAAATAAAGGGGCGTTGCCATGGCAGAAACAAACGATATGGACATGATCCGCAGCCGTCTGCCGGACGACGAAACCTTATATGAACTTGCAAACCTGTTCAAAATGTTCGGCGATCCGACAAGGGTAAAGATTTTAAGCTGTCTGCAGATGCGCGACATGTGCGTCGGCGAACTTGCGCAAACACTGGATATGACGGATTCAGCGGTATCCCATCAGCTGCGCGTTCTGCGCACCGCCAAACTTGTCAAGGGCACCAAAGAGGGCAAAGAGGTCAAATATTCCCTCGATGACGACCACGTCACCAAGATTTTGGAGTATGGCTTGACGCACGTCAACGAGGACAAATAACTGAAATAACGGGGCGTGTCCCTGTTTTTTCTGAGACAATATTTGAATAATTGCTCAAAAAAACAATCGATCAATAATATCACGGCAATCATTCCGCGATGCGGAAGAAGCAATACAATGAAAATTTCGGAGGCAGTATCATGAAAAAGAACTACAAACTCGAAGATCTGGACTGCGCAAACTGCGCTGCAAAGATGGAGCGCGCCGTTGCCAAGATCGACGGCGTCAATTCGGTCAGTATCAGCTTTATGTCGCAGCGCATGGTGATCGAAGCGGACGACTCCCGTTTTGATGAGATTATGGATCAGGTCGTCAAGACCTGCAAAAAGGTGGAGCCTGACTGCAGGATTATCAGATAAACTTTTTGTCGGGCGAGGCTGTTATGAAAAAATCTACCATGAGCAGAAAGGAAAAACGGACGCTTGTGCGCATCCTTGTCGCGCTCGGATTATTTCTCATCGTATTTATCACGGATAAAGTGATCGCAGGGGGACTGGGCGGCGTCTTCACAGGTCATGCCGCGTGGGTATTTCCGTTCTGTCTGTACCTCGTCATCTATCTGATCATCGGATACGACGTCCTCTGGAAGGCGATCCGCAACATTGTGCACGGGCAGGTGTTCGACGAAAACTTCCTGATGTGCGTTGCGACGCTGGGCGCCTTTGCGCTTGCCATCTACAGGGGCGTCACGGGGCAGGAGATTGAAGGCTTTGACGAAGCCTGCGCCGTTCTTCTCTTCTATCAGGTGGGCGAGTGGTTCCAGAGCTACGCAACAGGCAAATCGCGCAAGTCCATCGCGGGGCTCATGGATATCCGCCCCGACTATGCGAACATCGTGCGCGATGGCGGCTCCGTAGAAACCGTGGATCCCTCCGAGGTCAAGGAGGGCGATATTATTCTTATCAACCCCGGCGAGAAGATTCCGTTGGACGGCGTGATCGTCAAGGGCGCATCCACACTGGATACCAAGGCACTCACGGGCGAATCGCTCCCCCGCGAGGCAGAGGCGGGCGGAGAAGTCATCAGCGGCTGCGTCAACCTGACCTCCCAGCTCGAAGTGCGCGTGACGAAGGAGTTTTACGACTCCACCGTCTCCAAGATCCTCGAACTGGTGGAGAACGCCTCCGAGCAGAAGTCCAAGGCGGAGAACTTCATCACCAAGTTTGCAAAATATTATACGCCCATCGTGTGCGGCGTGGCGCTTCTGCTCGCCGTCATCCCCGGGCTCATCACGATGGACTGGTCGACGTGGGTCTACCGCGCGCTCAGCTTCCTCGTTGTGTCCTGCCCGTGCGCGCTCGTCATCTCTATTCCGCTCTCCTTCTTTGCGGGCATCGGCGCGGCGTCGCGCTACGGCATCCTGGTCAAGGGTTCCAACTACCTTGAAAAGTTCAATCATGCAAATATCTTCGTCTTTGATAAGACGGGCACGCTCACAAAGGGCAACTTTGCCGTTGCCAAGATCGCACCGGAAGCACAGGCGGACGAGATCCTGCGCCTTGCGGCGATCGCCGAGCATGACTCCAACCACCCGATTGCAAAGTCCATTGTCGCGCGCTACGGCAAAGAGACGGAAAGCGGCTATACGCTGACCAATGTCGCGGGCGCCGGCATCATCGCGCAAAAGGGTGCGGAGACCATTTGCTGCGGCAACGAGAAGCTCATGGCGCAAAACGGCATCGACTTTGTGAAGGAGACGGGACTGGGGACGGTCGTTTATGTGGCGAAGAACGGCAAATTTGTCGGCTCCCTGCTCATCGCGGACGAGATCAAACCCGAGACCAAGCAGGTTGTCGGCGAGCTGAACGCCATGGGCTGCAAGACGATCATGCTCACGGGCGACAACGAGGCGATCGCGCAGAACGTGGCGCAGGAAGTCGGGCTGACGGGCTATAAAGCCTCCCTTCTGCCGCAGAACAAGGTGGAAGAGGTGGAAAAGCTACTCGCCCAAAAGGGCTCCAAAGACGTCCTCTGCTTTGTCGGCGACGGCGTCAACGATGCGCCCGTGCTCATGCGCTCGGATATCGGCATCGCGATGGGCGGCGTAGGGAGCGACGCGGCGATCGAGGCGTCCGATATCGTTCTCATGAAGGACGACTTGAAGGGCATCTCGCTTGCCAAGCGCATTGCCGGAAAGACGATGGCGATCGTCTTTCAGAACATCGTGTTTTCCATTGCAATCAAAGTCGCCATCCTCATCCTGTCCGCATTCGGCGTCGCCAACATGTGGCTCGCGGTGTTCGGCGACGTCGGCGTCGCGGTGCTCGCCATTCTCAACGCCATGCGCGTCAATTCTAAATACGAGAAAAGTTCTCCTGCGACCAAGCATGGCAAGTGACATAATCCCTTTTACTTTCTGTCCCAAATATGCTATACTTAGGACGGGACAGGAGAAGTGTGGTGCAGTATGTTACTGCGTCAGATGAAATATTTCGTCGCTATTGCGGACTGCGACAGCTTTACTGAGGCCGCCGAGCAATGCTATATCTCGCAGTCGGCGATCTCGCAGCAGATGGCAGCGCTGGAGGCGGAGCTAGGCGTCAAGCTGTTCGCGCGCGAGGGCAGGAAGTTTCGGCTAACTGCGGCGGGCGAATACTTTTGCGGAAAAAGCAAGGCTCTGCTTGCCGGCGTGAAAGAAATGTGCGCCGAGACCAAACGCATCGGCTCGGACAGCGAATTGAAGCTGGATATCGGCTATCTTGCAAGCCACTACGGATACGAGTTGCAGAACGCCGTTGTGGAATTTTCGCGCATCTATCCCGAAGTCATGGTCAATATCTTTAAAGGCTCACACGAAGCGCACTACCGCGCCTTGAAGACGGGGCGGGCAAACCTTGTCATGAGCGATCAGCGCCGCGCCTTCTCCGATGAGTACGAGAACTATGTCCTCGCACAGGCTCCCGCCTATGTGGACGTCTCGGCGGGCAGTCCGCTCGCCGAACGTGCGTTGCTCTCGACTGACGATCTGATAGGCTCGCCCTGTATCCTTGTCGCCGAAAAGGGCGAGGATGGTACTGAACGCGCATTCTATGAAGAGACGCTCGGCATCGGCGGGAGTATCTGTTTGCGGTGAGCCGGCGGCGCGATCGTGCGCACCTGCTGCGCGTTCTGGCAGAAGAAGAGAACGAATTACTACATCGAAGAATTTGCCGATCTCCTGCGAAAGCAGTTCGCAGGCTGAGAAACAGGCGCTGCTTTCTGCAGCGCCTGTTTCATTGATAAAAGCAACTTATCGATAACGGGGAAAATCAAAATATTTTCAAGATACGCCGGAACAGTGCGTCACCGCACCAACGTTTGCACCATAAGCGTCTGAGGCGGCCGATTTATACGCAATCGAAGAAATTTTCCATTCCTCATTATAGTATAGTGAATTGTCAAACCAAGTGTAGAAAAAAACCGAGCTTTTGCTCGGCTTTCATATTTTAAGGGCAATGTGAATTGAACCAATAAAATCACATGACCAAAAATGGAAAAAAGGCGTATTATTCTACATTACAAATGGAGATTTTCAGTTTTTGCCGGTACAAGTTGCTTTCCGGTATGTATTTTCATTTTGAAAAAATATGCTAAAAAAGCGTAAAACATTTCTTAAATGCATCAAAATCGGAGTTTTTTCGAAGACGCAAAAGTTTTTACAAAAAAATTTTTCCAATTCTATTTACATTACTGGTAATGTATGATATAACTCAAATAAGCTCGTAAAAGGGCAAATTATAAGTTAATAAAAAACGAAAATCAAGGGGACGTCCCCTTCTGCTATCCGAAGGATAGCAGAAAAATGATTAACGGAAAAGATCGCAGGAAAAGAATGCAAAATCAAATTGAAAAAAGAATTGTGACATTGGAAGACATCGCAGAGCGGCTCGGCACTTCCAAGAATACGGTCAGCCGTGCATTGCGCGACTGTTCAGACATCGGCGCCGCCATGAAAGAGCGCGTCAAGCAGACAGCGATGGAGATGGGATACGTCCCCAATCGCATTGCGGGATTCCTGCGCTCCAAGCGCTCCAATATCATCGCTGTGGCGATCACTTCGCTGACCAATCCGTTTTTTGCGATCTGCATGGATCATTGCACCGATTATATGGGGGAGAAGGGTTACCGCCCTCTCATCTCCATTGTGCGGGGAGAGCTGGACGTCGAGGACGTTATTTCCTGCATTCAAAACGGTGCGTGCGGCATTCTTTCCTTTCTCGACGTGACGGACGAGGCGATCGACTACTGCGAGCAAAACAAAGTGCCGCTTTTCCTGTGCGGGTTCAAACCGCGCTTTGAACGGGTGTGCGCGATCTATTCGGA
>ERZ1090881.701-NODE-706-length-15363-cov-52.572838_pt1 | contig 15363 bp, 13 predicted proteins | sample MGYA00478470_ERZ1090881 | MGnify/ENA primary metagenome ERZ1090881 (study PRJEB33644, sample SAMEA5815736) | chicken gut metagenome | biome: Chicken; feature: Gastrointestinal Tract; material: Caecum | place: Ireland | collected 2019-01-01 | study: A study of the...
CACTTCCTTGTACTGTCTATGATAGAATCCTTTTATGTCTTTTTCTTGTCTTTTTAACACTTTTTTGGGCGTTTTTGAGTTTTCAGATATACCCTAGGATTTGGAGGGTAGGCTATACCTGTTTCCGGGTCAATAATATCGTAATGCAAGTTCGGACGCTGACTTGCATTTGCCAAGCCCGAAAGATCGATACTTGCCCAAGGACCACGAGGATCATTATCAGGATTTTTATATTTTGAAGTATCTTTATCGATTCCCTTCAGCGTAAAATCGTTGCTTTTACTATATACCAAAACATATTCATGATCTACAGAAAGCATTGTCTTATTTCTGTTGTCTGCTCTTTGTCTGCTATGCCATATTAAAGTTGCTTGATACTGAGAATTCCCAAAAATCTCATCACAAACCAACTTTAAATTGGCGTACTCAATATCGTCAATACTGATAAAAATAACCCCGTCCTCTGCTAATAGCTTTTGCAGCAGCTTCAGACGCGGATACATCATACAGAGCCACTTATCGTGCCGGGAGAGGTCCTCCCCTTCCTTGCCTACTACTTCGCCCAGCCACTTTTTGATTTTGGGATCGTTGACGTTGTCGTTGTAAATCCAGCCCTCGTTGCCGGTGTTGTAGGGCGGATCAATGTAAATGCACTTGATTTTTCCTTCGTATGGGGGCAGCAGAGCTTTGAGGGCCTCCAGGTTGTCCCCGTGGATGATCATGTTTTCGCTGCCGTTGTCCTCGGTATGGCGGCCGGCCTCATCGTAGCTGTACTGGCGCTCTAATACCCGGTATGGCACCTCTTGGTGGTGGTTGACCACTTTGTCTTTTCCGATCCATTCAAGTGTGGGCATTAGTGTTTCCTCCATGGGGACAAAATGCTGTCCGCTTCATTTTGCATTTCACTGTAAATCAAATCAAATTTTGAGCCTTTTAGGCGTAATAGCTCCCGGAATGACAACTGATATTCAGAGAGCATTTCATTTTTCACTTTAAAAATTTCATCTTGCAATTCATTGTATTTTATTTCATTTGTTTGTTTCAAAAGGTTTTCACAAAATTCTATTGTTTCAAACGGAAATGAATTTGGACATTGTTTTTCTGTTTTTAAGGTGTTTTCTGCTGTTGATCTGTGAGAATAACGAGCCAGTAATGTGTATAATTCTATACATCTTTGCGTTATCTCACAGTATTTATCTGAAGATTTTCTAATTTCCTCTATTAAATTTTCAACCTTAGGATAGTCTACATTACTCAAGAACATATTTAATTGATCTGTCGAGGTACGGCAGTCGAACTGATACCGCTGGATACGTTCAACACTTACCATAGGATTTTCTGAAAAATGTATAACTGCTTCGTCGAAGGCTCGACGAGGGTTGATTGCCTGCAGAGCATCAGCAAATACCTGTTCAATCCTGCCCCACTTTTCTTTTTCTGATTGTAAATAGCCTTCCCTTTGAATCTGGCACCGTGTAAACCAGATGGTCATAACCAGTGTAGCAATTCCAACAAAAGCACCTAAAAGTGTACCATAATAGCCAAGCATATCAGCGGCAGACCACATGGTAACATAGCCCGGCCGTTTATACAGTTCATTGATGATAATAGGCACGCCAACAATTAAAAAAAGTGCCCCCACTATAACAAAAAGTGCCCCCACTATAACAAACGGAATTGTACACTTTTTAAGGAGAGTCTGTATTTTCTGCTTCCATCCGCTCTCCTGCTGGCCATTGCCAGCCTCCTGAGAAGCAGGTGTGGAAGCATTTTGTGCGGTATCTTCCGGTGTGGGCTGAGGGTTCGTTTGGTTGGATTGGTATTGCATGATTCCTCCCGACAGATGCGGGGCGCACTGGCACCCCAGATGAGTTGCGGTTTTCCTTTATTATAGCAGAGTTGCAGCATACCGACAAGAATCAGCCCCACAAAGCGGTGCAATCCTTTGGCAAAGCCCCCGCAACCGCAAATGGGGCCGCCCATTGCAGCCGGAAGAATCCAAAGAAACCGCGCAGGGGTTTCGTGGCACACGACTTTGCTTGCAAAGTCTAGTGTGTTATGCCATGCCCGCCAAAGCGGGCAAATGCAAACCGGCGCTTGCGCCCACATCTGGGCCAAATAGCCGCTTGCGGCTATTATTCCTTTGCGAAGGAGAGGGCGACGTGGGGCCAACCTCCTGGCCCCCGCTCTGGTAGTAAAGCTGGCAGAACAAAGGCTGGCAGATGGTGCAAGCCGCGCCCGTCTACCAGCCTTTCGCCCTCTGCGAAGCAAAGGTATACAAAACCCCGCCGCAGCGGCCGTTTCCTATTTCTTTGAGCGCTTTCCTCTCTGGCTTGCCCCACCCTTGAGCAGATTGGATTTCTTGCAGATTTCCACCAGCCAGTGCTTTTCGTTGTCGGTCAATTTACTGTAATTGATCTGGTTCTGCTTACAGAACAGCATCATCAGCTTTTCAACCTTGCTGCCCTTGACTTGAGAGATTTCCTCTAAAGATTTCTTGAACTCGGCTAAAGGAGCCTCCACCGACGCACTGGATGTATCTTTGGAATGCTGCTGTTTGAGGTCAATCAAAATTCGCTCCACATCATCGGTGATCACTTGGGCAAAATACTTATCATCGTCAATCTGCGCTGCCTTCAAAGTCCGCAGAGTGTTGTCCTCTTTCGGGTCATATTTCTCCACGATTGAGGTCCGTACCGATTCCAGCAAGGCGTTCAGGTTCCGAATCTGCATGGACACCATGCCATCCACATAAATCTCCATGTCTGCCATCAGACGCGGAAATTTCGGGTGGGTAACCAACTCGCAGAAAAGCCGGTTATTTAATTTCCCACTTTTCAGAACATCTACCGCTTCATCGCTCAGATGCAGGTCCGCAAGGACTGCGTCTGGGCGATTTTTGTTTTCCACCAGGCCCAGAAGGTAGTCTGTTGTCACGTCATAGAAACCAGCCAACTTGGTAATAGCAAACAGGCTGATATCTCCCGACTCGCTGGTTTCGTACTTGCCAAGGGCTGCTTTTGACAGGCCCGTTTGAGCTGCCAGTTCTTCCAGGGTACAGCCCCGTTCAATGCGCAGGTCCTTGAGTCGTTCGCCTAACGTCAGTTTCGTGTGCATCTGTTACCTCCATCTAGTGGGCGGGTTGGCGATTTACCACTTTAGTATACCATATCGCAGTTGCTTTGTCCAAGAGCGTGGAAATCAGAGCCTTTTGAGACAAATTTCCAACCTCTTGGACATACGGGAAAGTTCTGGATTTTCTGCTATACTGTCTCCAATGTAAAACTGAATGACCGTCCTCACCGCCCAAACCGCCACGACCTCCACCCGGAGCGAGCGCCCAAAAGGGATGGCACAGCGCCCTCAGAGATGAGTGGTTGCCTGTCAGAAGCGATGAGGGAGAACGGCAAAGATTGCCCCGAAAAGGCGGTCTGTAACAAAACGTTACCCACCAGATGGGCCTCATCAGAAACTCAAATCCCGACACAAGAAGAAGGTGTACCCCGAAGTAGGGTACATCCTTTTCCCTCAGGATACGATGATTTGGCGTATCTTTGACTCACGGTACCAGGCGAAGTACCGCATATCAGCCCATCCACCAGATATGAGAAAACGAGGTGCAAGTGAATCTTTTTCAAACCATAAAGGCTGCCGTCACCGTGAAGCAGGCTGCTGCGCTGTATGGCCTGCCTATCACGACCACCGGGATGACCCGGTGCCCCTTCCATGAGGATCACACGCCCAGCATGAAGCTGAACGACACTTATTATTACTGTTTCGGCTGCGGGGCTACCGGCGATGTGATCGACCTCACTGCCCGCCTGTTCGATCTCAGTAGCCTGCAGGCCGCCCGAAAGATGGCCCAGGACTTTGGCCTTGGCCCAGACAAGCCCCCATCCAGTGCGGTTGCACTGTCCAAGTCACCCACTGTCTCTTCGGATGCTCAGCAAGAGGATGTTTCTTACTGTCTCCGAGTCCTCCACGACTACCGCGACCTGCTGACCCGGTGGCGGACAGAATTTGCTCCCCTCTCCCCGGAGGAATCATTGGACGATCGCTTTGTGGAAGCCCTGCACATGCTGGATGTCGTAGATGACCTCATGGATCGTCTGGCTTTTGGGCCGGCCTCTCAGAAGGTGGACGTTGCCAAGCGCCTGCTGGATAGCCAACTTCTGCCCAGAATGGAAGCCCGCCTGGACGCCTTTAAAGCAAAGGAGGCCGCATGAAAGGCAAAATCTACCGGCCCGGCTCCAATGACCCGGTTTGGCTGGAAGAAGGACATCGGATCAACGAAGCAGTTCTCTGCGAGACCTTTATGTCCACCCATAAAATCGTTTTCTGCAACGGCTTCTTTTTCACCGAGGATGGCCGGGTAACGGACGAAATGCCGTTGCGAAGTGATATTTACGCAGAGCTTCGGGACTACGCCAGCAACAACGTAGCCCGCAAGGTGGGCAACATTCTGGACCTGCTCAAGCTTTCTGCCCAGATGGATGACTTCCCGCCAGTCACCAACTGCATCCACCTGGCCAATGGGACCCTATACCTGGACGGCAGCTTTCAGGAAGGCAAACCTGAAGTAGTTCGCAACCGGCTGCCGGTTCGGTACAATCCCAAAGCGGCCCAGCCTGCCCTCTGGCTGCGGTTCCTGTCCGACCTGCTTTATCCTGAGGATATACCGACCGTCCAGGAGTTTATTGGGTACTACCTCATTCCCAGCAACAAGGGCCAGCGGATGATGGTCATCAAAGGTCGGGGCGGCGAGGGCAAAAGCCAGATCGGCGTGGCGCTGTCCAAGCTGTTTGGCACCAATATGGAGCTGTTGACAAAGTCCATTTTTGAAAACCAGAGCCAGCTTATGAATTTGAAAATCTCGAATCCATGACAAATATGGATTGTTTTTGGTACTTCTTATGAGAAAAATTTTTTAGAGAGCGATTTTGTCAACAGCTCCAATTTAATCCGCACCAAAATCTGAAAGGAGGTTCTCCGCTATGCCCGCCCATAACACAACCTGTCAATTTACAAGGAGGGCCGTCCTTGAGCCAATCACAATATGCCATCATGCGCTTCGCCAAGTACAAGGGGCCGGAGATATCCAACATCGAAGCCCACAACGAGCGTACTAAAGAAAAGTACGCCAGCAACCCTGATATTGACTGCTCCCGCAGCAAGTACAACTTCCACCTGATTGAGCCTTCTCAGCGGTACCGGGCCGAGGCCGAGCGGCAGATCAGTGCCGCTGGCTGCCGCACTCGGAAGGACAGTGTCCGGCTGGTGGAAGTCCTGTTTTCCGCCACACCGGAATTCTTTCAGGGCAAGAAGATGCCTGAAATCCGGCGCTACTTTGAAGAAGTGCTCCGCTTCTTTGAGCAATTCCAATCCAGAGAAACAATTATATCCGCTGTGGTGCATATGGACGAGAAGACGCCCCATATGCACCTTTCTTTTGTCCCGCTGACTACAGACGGCAGACTCAGCGCCAAAGAGATCGTGGGCAACAAAAAGAAGCTTACCTGGTGGCAGGACAAATTCTGGGAACACATGGTCCAAAAGTACCCCGACCTAGAGCGCGGCGAGAGCGCCAGCCAGACGGGCCGCGACCATATCCCACCCCGTATCTTCAAAGAGATGACCCGACTCAACAAGCAGCGCCAAAAGTTGGATGAGCTGCTCACCGGTATCGGACCCTTGAACAGCAAGAAACGGGCTGCTGAAATTTCCAAACTGCTGGACGGTTATATCCCGGCTGTGGAGAAGATGCGGGCCCAGCTGAAAAAGTACAGTACAGCCTTCACCAGTACCAAGGCTGAGAATGAGAAACTCAAACGGAAAAACAAAAAGCTCTCGGAGTCTCTGGACGAGGCAACTCACGAGAGCGTGTTGAAGCAGCTGAAAGATGCCAAACTTCAGCGAGAGTATCAGGAGGCCGTGGCTATTCTTGAACGCATTCCCAAAGATGTTCTGGATGCGTACACCCACATGGGAACCACAGAAAGAAATCCCCCCATGAAACAGGGCTTATGAGCATTGGGAGGTAATCATTTGGCAAAAAAGAAAGCGATCAATGATTACGACACCGGGATTCCCCAGCATGAGAGGGGCACTCCCAAATTTTGTGTAAAGTCCAATGAGTGCAGGAATAGGGCAAATTTGTATGTAGGCGGCAGCGGCTTGACCGTCTGCCGCCTATGTCTACAACATAACGCCGGTGGGGATGGATGTCAAGGGCGGCGAAGCCGTTCATTTGACCCTTGACATCCAGACACAGCGGTGTTACTCGGGCATACGCTCGGCGAAGTAGATCGCCATCTGTGCATGGATCATGCTCCAGTCCTGCCGCCGGCCGGTCCACTTTTTGGTAATATCCATCATGGCCAGATACAGCATTTTCAGCAGGCTGTCATCGGTGGGGAATACGGATTTGGACTTGGTCACCTTGCGCAGCTGGCGGTTGAAGCCCTCAATGGTATTGGTGGTATAGATCAGCCGCCGGACCTCCTGGGGATACTTGAAGTAGGTGCTCAGGTTGGCCCAGTTGTCCCTCCAGGACTGGGAAATTTTCGGGTATTTTTTGTCCCAGTGTTCTCCAAAGACGTCCAGGGCATCCAGAGCGGCCTGTTCATCCACGGCGGCATAGACTGCCTTCAGGTCGGCCATGAGAGCTTTAAGGTCTTTGTAGGACACATACTTGCTGGAATTGCGAAGCTGGTGAATGATACAGTTCTGGATCTCGGTCTTGGGAAATACTGCATGGATGGCTGCGTCAAATCCCGTAAGATTGTCAGTACAGGCAATGAAAATGTCCTCTACACCGCGGTTTTTCAAACCATTCAATACGGTTGCCCAGAACTTGGCGCTCTCATTTTCGCCGACCCACATCCCCAGAACATCTTTCCTCCCATCCAGATCTATGCCAATGGCAATGTAAACGGCCTTTTTCACGATCTGGCCCTCGCTGCGGACGTGGTAGTGAATAGCGTCCAGGAACACCACCGCATAGATGGACTCCAGAGGCCGCTGCTGCCACTCTTTGGCGATGGGAAGGATCTTGTCTGTGATCCGGCTTATGGTGCTGTCCGATACCGAAATCCCATAGATGTCCTGGATATGGGCCTCAATATCGCTGGTGGTCATGCCCTTGGCGTACATGGACAGGATCTTTTCCTCAACGTCCTGGCTGATGCTGGTCTGACCCTTTTTCAGCACCTGGGGTTCAAATTCCCCTTTCCGGTCCCGGGGAACCGAGACTTCCACGTCTCCAAAGCTGGTCCGAAGCGTCTTGCTGCTATGACCATTCCGGCTGTTGTCTGTAGCCTTGTTCTTATAGTCATATCTGCTGTAGCCCAGATCCTCGTCCAGTTCTGCCTCCAGACCGTTCTCCATGAATTCGGCAATGGTCTCCTTGAACAGGTTCTGGATGTCATCCATGCTGCCGATGTTTGCCATCTGCAAAAGTTCTCGGATTTTCTCTCGACGGGCGTTTTCTTCCGGGGTGCGGTTCTTTCTGGCCATGTGTAATACCTCCTGTCTGCTGCTTCTATTCTACACCTCTCAGAAGGTTTACACAAATTATGGGATAGTCTCGCGCCGCCCTTGTTGCTATAGTGCAGAATTTATTTCGTTCATCAACTGGATAATGTATTCTCTGTGTTCTTCCTTGTAGTTGCCTTTTTCATCAGCAATACCAGATTTTGCCTGTATCTCTCTCGCTTTTTTGTCCCTGATATCATCTTCTTTTAGAGTAATAATTTTATACTCGGGAAATTCAGCTCTCAGTTTCTCTGCGTCATCGGCCTTATCGCCATCAAGAATAGAAACAATTTTCTTGTATCCCAAATCCTTAAACAGTATTAAAAAGGCTTTCATTTTAGGCGCACCGCCGACACCCCAGCCAAAGAAGTTCCCTTTTAAAGTCTTCTTTAGCTCCTTGGACATTTTGTTAAGGATTACAACGTCCTCTTGGCCCTCCACCAAAATGATGCTGTCCTCAAGGAAAAAAGCTTCATTTGCTTCTATACCAAGCGTGTGGGGATTGTTCAGATCACGAAGTATACCACCAAAAGACTTTCTGCATTCATCAGAAATCATATAGCATTTTGAAACAACATCTTCTTTTACCACACGAATTAAATTGGCACCATTAACAATAGCGTCCCAATTCACAAAGTAGGGCGAATGCGTACATATAATAATTTGACGAGTCATACTGTATTCAAGGAAAAGAGTCATCAGACGTTTTTGCAGCGCGGGGTGCACAGATAATTCTGGTTCGTCAATAATGATGACACTTTTCTCAGGGGCATCAAACAGTGCGGCGCAGATAGTAAAAATACTCCAAATACCATCACCTACACCCTCACTACTATGTGAAATTGCACCTGTTGTGTACTTAATATAATATTGGCCTGAATCACGCTGTTCAATGGCCCATCGAAAATCATCTCCGAGTACTCTTGTGATAACTTTATCGAAATTATCCTTTTGTTTTTCAATTTGAAATATCCGAGACTCAAAATAATTTAACGAAGCACTGCGTTGACTTTCCAATTTTTGTGCAGTAGAAATATAGTAATCTCGATCCCATTGGTTTTTTCCAAAATCAAAAGGAATTGCACGTCTGGACGGTAAGACATAAGGTTTGAATCCAAGCGGTTTATTTTTTTGCGTGGAACTGCCGCCTCCAGAAACGGAGGTAATAGTAAATATTTCATCATTCTCATCAGTCAGCGATAACATAATTTTTCCATCAGTCATGTGGTTACGTCTTCCTTCGGAAAAGGAAGGAGAATCATTTCCAATAAATGCTCGAATGGACTCAATAATAGTAGTTTTCCCAGCATTATTCGCCCCCGTAATGATTGTTAGTCCACTGCCAGCGTGTTTTTTGTCAGGGATAGCAAACTTGACCATTTGAGTTTGACCGAAGCCACGGAAGCCTGAGATAGAGAGTCCTTTTATCATAGTAAAATCCTCCTGAAGAAGAAAAGCAAAATAAAAAATCACATGGGAGATAGCACTCTTTAACTACTTTGGTGCCCAAAGAGTTTATAGCAAAATCATTATAGGGTATAAGATTGCAAAACTCAAGGCTTCCTCGAATCTACAACAAGAACACGAAAGTCGTGCCAATTAGGGATGGGTTAGGGATTTGGCAATTTCAACCGATATCTTCGCTCATGTTCCAGCTACTATTCTACCCCTAAATCCATTACTGAACAGCAATCGATCAAACTGCAAAAACGGAACAAAAAAACGCAGAAAAGCCGCCTTTTTAGGCGGTTTTTCTGCCAAAGGTGGTCGGAGTGGCGAGACTCGAACTCGCGGCCTCCTGCTCCCAAAGCAGGCGCGCTACCAACTGCGCAACACCCCGGCGGCAGAGTATAGTATACCGCGTTTGGGGCGTTTCGTCAATCGGGAATTGCCGCCGGGCCGGCGCAGGGGCCGGCCTTATCCAAACAGTGTTTCCAGGGTGGACAGCACGCCGTCCTCCTCGTTGGAGGGGCAGACGGCCCGGGCGGCCTGCTTCACCTCGGCAGGGGCGTTTGCCATGGCGTAGCTGTGCCCGCAGTAGCGCAGCATCTCGATGTCGTTGCCCCCGTCCCCGAAGGCAACGCACTGCTCCGGCGTGATGCCCCACCGCTCTACCAGACGCCGCAGCCCGGAGGCCTTGTGGCAGCCGGGCAGGATCAGGTCGATGGAGCCGTGGCCGCTGGTGGTGGGCTCGACCCTGCCCGCCAGCCGGCGGCGGAACAGATGGTAGTAGTCCCGGGTCTTTTCGTCCGGGACGGTGGGGGCAAACTTCAGGATCTGGTCCTCCACCGCCTTGAAATCATCCACCCACTGCAGGCGGTGGCAGTAGATGTGGGTCAGGTCGAAAAAGGCCTGGCTCACCGTCCCCCGCTGGCAGTAGGCGCTGTGCAGCCCGCACAGCACGTTTTTCACTTCGGGGTACTCCCGGCAGACGTCGACCACATAATCCACCGTCTGCCGGGGGATGCTGGCGGCAAAGACCAGTTCCTCACGGTCTTTGACCAGAGCGCCGTTTTCGGCCACAAAGGCGAGCTTTTCGGCGCAGTCGGGGAACAGGTCCCGCAGCTGGTAATACTGGTTCCCGCTTGCCACCACGAAACGGCACCCGGCCGCCTCCATGCGGGCCAGGATGCGCCGGAAGCGCGGGACATCGTAGGTGTAATCGGAGCGCACGAACGTGCCGTCCACATCGACGGCCACCAGTTTCAGGTCAGGGCGCATGGGGGTTCCTCCTTTGCAGATGCGGACTCGCGGCCCTTTTGCTGCCTCCATCATACCATAAGGGGAGGCGGCTATCTACCAGATTACCGCCCGGTTTTATCCCGATCCCGCCCATTTGCCGGCCCCGGACCCAAACGCCTTGCTCCCGGGCCGCCCCTGTGCTATGATAAAGAGGAAAGGAGGCCGCCCCTATGCCCCGACCCGTCCTGTTCCTCGATGTGGACGGCGTGCTGTGCACCCCCCTGAGCGTCCGGCTGGACCAGGTGTTCCGCCGCCCCATGGACCGCCAGTTCTTCGACCCCGTCGCCCTGTTCTGGCTGCAAAAGCTGGTCCGCCGCACCGGCGCGCAGGTGGTGCTGTCCTCCTCCTGGCGGTACGCCCTGGAGGACGGCGATCTTTTCACCGGCCGCATCCTGCAAAACCTTTACGACTGCCTGGCGGCCCACGGCGCGCCGGTGGCCGGCATTGCCCCCATCCTGGGCGTCAGCAAAGGGGAGGAGATCGCCGCCTGGGTCACGGACCACCCGCCGGCGCCCTATGTCATCCTGGACGACCGCGCCGACGAGTTTGCCGCCGTGCCGGCCCTCCAGCCCCATCTGGTCCTGGTGGACAGCCGCCGCGGCTTCCGCCGCCGGGACTTCCGCCAGGCCCTGGCCTTATTCACCACTCAAACAACCAAGAAAGAGGTGCAGCCCCATGATCGACTTTGAAAACCCCACTTATCTCAAGCTCCGCCCGGTCCAGGATTCCAAGCTGGACCGACTGGTCGCGCCCCTGCTTTGCCCCGGCGAAGAGATCGTCCAGACCTTCCAGAGCGTCCGCGACGGGGTGGTCTTTACCACCCGCCGGGTCATCGCCGTCAACGTGCAGGGGGTCACCGGGATGAAGAAAGCCTTCACCGTCCTGCCCTACCGGCGCATCCAGGCCTACGCCATCGAGTCGGCCGGCCTGGCCGACCTGGACGGCGAGCTGCAGCTGTGGTTCTCGGGCCTGGGGACCGTCCGCTTTGAGCTGCTGGCAGGCTCGGACCTGGCCGCGCTGTGCCAGGCCATCGAGTGCGGGATGTGACGGCCCGGCCTGCCCGGCTCTGAACAGACAGACGGCTCCCCTTTCCGCCGGCACGCAGCGGGAAGAGGAGCCGTTTCCGCGTGTCGCAAAAGCGCCACGCTTTAGGGGGGACCCATTTCTGCGCGCAGTCGCGCGGCAGAAATTCCTCCCCCCTAATATTCCCCTGGGGACAAAATTTGGCGCTGAACCGCGCACTCGGCCTTGCGGCCTCGCACACTCTCAGCGCCAAATTTCCCTGTCGGTGTCCCGACCGTACGCACATGTCGTCCGGTCGGGACAGTTTTGATGATTTGTTTTATCCCTCGCCGGCAGCCTGGACCAGGGCGTCCAGCTGCTCGAACGTATACAGCCGGTTGAAAACCTCCAGCATTTCCTTTTTGGAAAGCCGGGGCGGCAGGCCCAGGGCTTCCAGCAGGCGGTATTTGCGCTCCGCCGCGCCGGCCGTGCCCGACAGGCCCCAGTCGTACAGGTCGACGTAGGTGATGGCCCGGCCCGGCCGGGCGGACGGGCTCCCCGGCCCGGCCTCGGGGCCCAGGGCGTCCCGCAGGCTTTTGCGGATCAGCTCATCCGGCACCCCTTCCACCCCCAGCAGCCCTTCCTTGCCGGGGGCGGCCTTGCGGCGCTCCTTGCCGGGCAGGGCGGGCACATAGGCCTGGACCACCCGTTCCGCCCCCACCAGGTTGGTGATGTAGGTGCGGATCTGGAAGCCCGCCCGGTCCGAGTCGGTCAGCAGGATCAGGCCGTTCCGGGCCGCCAGCTCCTTGAGCAGCTGCTGGCGCTTCCGGTCCGAAAAGATGGCAAAGCCGCCGGTCGGCAGGATCATGGCGTCGGTCAGGCGGGCCAGGCGGGCCGCGTCGTATTTGCCCTCCACCACCAGCACCCGGCCGGTGTGGATCCGTTCGGGGGCGCTCATCGGCCGCCCCCTTCCATGGCCAGGCGGCACAGGGCCGTCTCCAGCAGGATCTGCGGGGCCACGGGCTGGCCTTTCAGGGCCTGGTCCAGCTCCAGCAGGATGCCAAGGCAGGCCCGGAGCTGGGGCAGGGTGTAGCCTGCCGCCGTCTGGGCCGAGCGCTTGAGGCGGTAGTCGCTGCCCTTGTAGCCAAAATCCTTAAAGACGGCGCTGTAGTTCTTTTTGTGCTGCTGGCCCAGCTTGACCCGGTAAAGGTCCACGTAGCTGCCGATCATGGCGGCGGTGACGGCGATGGGCTCGTTGCCCAGGCGCAGCAGGACGTGCAGCTTTTTGCAGGCGGCCGCCGCGTTGCGGGCGGTGATCAGCCGCACCATCTCAAAGACGTCGGCCTCCAGGCTGACCACCCCCATCTCGGCCACCAGGGCCGGCGTGATGACGCCGTACCCGGCGGCGGCGGCCAGTTTGTCCACCTCGTTTTCCAGCAGGTAGGGGTCCTCGCCGCAGCGCTCCAGCAGGGCCGCGCCGGCGGGGCCCGACAGTTCCGCCCCCTGGGCGGCGGCGCGGCCGGCCATCATCCGGCGCAGCTCCGAGGGGCCGGGCTTGACCAGCTCTTCGGCCCAGCCCAGCTTTTTGCACTGGGCGATCACCCGCTGGGCACGCTTGCCGGGTTTGGCCTTGCCGGTGCGGTCGGCCTCAAAGACGCTGCCAAACACCAGCACCGCGTTTTCCACATCGGACACCGTGTCCGCAAAGGTCTCCAGATCCTTTTCGCTGTAGGCGCCGGGGTCCAGCTCGGGCAGGCAGACCACCCGCCGGGTCCCGAAAAAGGAGATGGTCCCCGCGGCGGTGATGAGCTGCTCCACATCGGGGGCAGGCCCGTCCAGCACCGTTACCTCTTCGCCGGTGTCCCGGGCCAGAAGGGCACAGGCCGCGCCCACCGCCTGCCGCACCAGATAGGGCTCGGTCGAATAAAAATAAAACACGGTGCAGCCCTGTTCCACCAGGGCCGCCAGCTTGCTTTCAACAGGCATAGCTACCTCCCATCTATCGCGCTTTGGTCCCGCCTCCCGGCCGCAGCCACAGCCGGGAGGGCGCGGGCGGGGCGTCGGGCCGCATCCAGTCGTAATGCCCCAGGGCCAGCATCTCCTCCCAGCGGAAGGCTCCGGGCGCCGAGGGCGAGGCCAGCAGCCAGTCCACCTGCGCCGCGCCGGCCAGCTCAAAGTCCCCGCTCACGGCCCCCAGCTGCCAGCGGTCCACCGTCACCCGGACCCCCACGCCCCCGCTGGTGCGCAGCAGATCCAGCCGGATGCCGCCCCGGGCGGTCTGGAAATCGGTGTAGGGCTCGAACCGCCCCGGGGTGACCACCCGCTGGGCCGGAGGCTGGCTGCTCCGGGCGGGGTCCAGGCGCAGGTCTACCAGAAGGGTGGCCTGCTCCTGTCCGTGGCGCGCCAGCCAGCGCTCCACCGCGCTGCGGCCGCTGCTGCCGCCCCGGTAAAGGACCACCGTCTGGTCGTTCTGGGCCAGCACCACCGACGGGGTGCGCACCCCGCCGATCAGCTCCACCCGGACCACGTCCCGGTTCAGGACAAGCCCAGCGCCGATGCCTGCCCCGGCGGCCAGCAGCAGGGCGGGCAGCCAGATGCGGGCCCGCACCCGCCACCGGAACGCCAGCCAGCACAGGCCCATCAGGCCCAGGCAGACCAGGGCGGCGTAGCCGGTGTCGAAGGCCAGCTCGGCCCCCGGCCAGCCCGCCACCATCCGGGCCCAGCCGTTCAGCAGCCGCACCAGAAAGGCCGCGCCCCAGGCGCAGGCCCGGCAGACGGGCCCCAGCGCCGGCACCAGCCCGGCCAGGGCCGCGGCGATGCCCAGCACCATCATGGGCTGGACCAGCCAGAGCACCGCCACCCCCGACAGCAAAGCGTAGGGGCTGGTGCTCAGCCCCCGCAGCACCAGCACCGGGAAGGTGGCCGCCGAAGCGCAGAGGGTGATGCACCCGGCCTCCCAAAAGGCGTCCCAGGCCCGGGCGGCCAGACGCACAGGCAGAGGCCGGCGCGGGGCGTCCTCCTCCCGGGCGGGATGGCGGGCGGCGCGGCGGCGGACCAGCTCCGCCCCGGCCAGGGTGCCCGCCACCGCCGCAAAGGACAGCTCGAAGCCGATGTCGCAGACGGCGTAACTGTTGAAGGCGCTCATCCACAGCCCGCCCAGCGCCAGGCTGGTCAGGGGGTCGGCAGGGGCCATCAGCCAGACCCCCAGCGCCCCGATGCAGACCGCCGCCCCCGCCCGCAGCACCGACGGGGTGAACCCGGTGATGCCGGTCAGCAGCGCCGCCAGCACCACCGGCCACAGCGCAGCGATCCGCTCGCGCCACACCATCCCCGGGTGAAAGCCGCCCCGGGCCGGCCTGGGCGGGGCCAGCTCCAGACGGGCCAGCCGGACCCCCAGCCGCCGGTGGAGTTTCCGGCCCATCCGGCCGGGGAGGCGGGCCGCCAGCAGCCGGCCCTGTTCCAGCCATTTTCGCCGGTCCATGCCCGGCAGGGCCACCCCGCACAGGATGGTCACGTGCATCCCGCTGACCACCAGCACGTGGGACAGCCCCGCCGCCCGGTAGGCGCTGTTCAGTTCGCTGCTGATGCGGGTGCGGTCCCCTACGATCATGGCCGCCAGGGCGCCGGCTTCGTCCCCTTCCAGCCCCTGGCACAGCGCCTCGCTGAGGCGGCTCTGGAGCCGGGCCGACCAGGCGCGGAAGCCGGGGCCCGGGCCCAGCCGGCGGAACCGGCGCTCGTACCCGGCCAGGAACGCCACCTCGTCGGCGTAGCGGCCGGGCCGGTCTGCCGGGGCCGGCGCCTCCAGGCTGAACCAGCCCTCAACCTGCTCCCCGGCACGGCTCAGCGGCAGCCCGTCGCACTGGCAGCAGAAGGCCGCCGGCTCTCCGTTCACCTCCGATACCCGCAGCCGGGCCCGGACGGTGGAGCGGGTATAGCCCTCCTGGACGTCCTCCACCGTGGCGGTGAGCCGGACCGTCCGCCCGTCGTAAGCCGCGGTCAGGGCGTCGAACTGCGCCTCGGTATGGGCCGAAAAGGCCAGCCCCAGCGCCGCGCCCAGCAGCAGCCAAAGCCCCCAGCCCCGGGCCC
>ERZ1090881.712-NODE-717-length-15198-cov-4.796474_pt1 | contig 15198 bp, 13 predicted proteins | sample MGYA00478470_ERZ1090881 | MGnify/ENA primary metagenome ERZ1090881 (study PRJEB33644, sample SAMEA5815736) | chicken gut metagenome | biome: Chicken; feature: Gastrointestinal Tract; material: Caecum | place: Ireland | collected 2019-01-01 | study: A study of the...
CTTGTAGACATCAATACTATGCACAATAAAGCCGCTAATACTCTTATTATTTTTTCATCTTTTGTATTTCCCTTCATATCATTTTTTCCATTTTTGTTCACTTAACTGCTATCCAATACTTTGTCCATTTGCATTCACCGCAAGCCCTAAGACATTATCTCAGTTTCTCTATTCTCCTGTCAATCTCCCGGACTCTTTCTTCATTCCTGCACTTCTCTTCTATATCCCGGCTCTTCTGATAGTATTGGAGAGCCCCTGCATTATCTTCCATCGCCGAGAGTATCTTCCCATAATTATAATAATCTATCGCCAGATCAGAATGATCCGGCCCCCTGAAGACGAGGTCCATCTCGATTACTCTCTCCTCCACATCTTCGCTTCCTGCAGGCTGCTACAGTCCAGATAAGACATCCCCAGATTATTATAGTTGATTGCAAGTTTCGGATCCTCTTTATTGATACTTTCTCGTATGCGGATCGCCTTTTGCTGATAATAGATTGCCTCCTGCAACTTTCTCTGGTCGCGCAGAATAAAGGAATATATACTGTATGCCACCGACATATCCGGATGATTTATATTTTCTTTGTGCTGTTCCTCCAGAACATGGACAACAATTTCCTGGTAGTGACAGGCCTCATCGAGTTTCCTGCCCTTCGCGCAATCATCGCATAATCTCGATAAGCATTTATCAGTCTTGAATCACTGGGCGGCAGATTTCTTTCTCTTAAAACAATCGCCTTTTTTTTCGTAAAACAGTGCTTTTTCTATTCTGCCTTTCTAAAGAAAACCTCCCGCAGATTGTGAAATGATGTGGATTTTTCTAAGTCATCGACTGTATCACTGTATCTTTTTTCATTTCCTCAAAGGTATCCGGATTTTTATTTCTGGAAGTAATGATCACATTGCATTTTAATGACTCAATTACTGACAAAGACTCTTACCGGGAATCAAAATTATCAATAAAAAGAACCAGATCTTTCCCCAGTAAATTTATATATTGCAGGGCTTTCTGAAACTGCTGTTCTGCAATTTTGCCATTTTCCTCATAGTATATGCTGTTCAGAAGAGAGTCACGGAAATTGTCCTGATATGACACTCAGCCAACATATCTGCATTTATCAGACAGCGTTTCATACACCTTCCTACGGAGCTGTTTTTTCCCCATGCCTCCCATCCCATATAGCCACAACGATAATTATTCTTTCTTTTTACAGTACTGCTGGATTGCCTCTGTAATAATTAAAATTTCTTGTTTCCTTCCGGTAAAATGCTTCACAGCATTTCTTGTTCCTCTGGTTATATCAACAGCCTCTTCAGCTTGTATATACATCTTCTGATAAGCCTGTCCATCTTCTGATAAGCCTGTCCATCTTCTGATTCTTTGACAAGACGCTGCACAAAGCATCGTAAAACCTTTCGTCACTATATTTAATTAAGATTTCTTCGTTCAAAGAGACCCTGTATTTTTTATATTACTTTTTCTCTTTATATTCGTTCAGCAATCCGGTAACTTTATTCTCCTCTTTGTCAACGAATGTTTCTATCAAATGTTCAAACAGAATATCTGCTATTTTATCTGCAATTTCTTTTATCATATTCCCTCTCCATAGATATCCTTTATAGAAAGTCAACTAATCTCTGAACTCTATTTTATTCTATCGCAAAAGATAAGACAACTTTAAATATTCTTTAAGGAGCATTTCTCCGCCTCCTGGAATGTCTGTCTCTCAGGATCTCAGCTTGTTTTTCAACTGCAATATGTATATCAATCTGTGTAGTTTTTTTATCTGAGTGTATTATACAATCTCGGTAACCTTTCTCTGTCTCCAAAAAACATGGCAAAACGGTGGACTTGTAATTTAGGCTGGCAACTGACGTTTGTACTGCCCCGTTGTTCTTTGAATTTCTTTTGATATAATCTATAGAAATGTAAGACAGAACCACCGCTCTTTGATGTGTTAATAAGGAATCGGGAGACTTTCAAGTCATAGATCACTTATTCTAGCTACAATATCGTAGCTATACAAGATCCATTCTCAGTTAAAGATATTTTAGCAAGCTCCCGGCAAACTGCTTCACCAACTCCTTCCGTACTTCCCGTTCCCCCAATATCGGGTGTGGATATCATTCCCTGTTCTGCTGCGGATTCAATGGCCGCTAAAATTTTCCTGCTCCACTTTTCCTCTCCCAGAAATTCTATCATCTGACCGGCTGCCCATATAGCTGCAACAGGATTTGCTTTTCCTGTTCCTGCGATGTCCGGTGCCGAACCATGGACCGGTTCAAACATGGAAGGATATTTCCTTTCAGGATTAATATTGGCGCCTGCTGCCATTCCCATTCCTCCGCCTATTGCCGCCCCAATATCCGAAAAAATATCCCCGAATAAATTAGAAGTCACTACCACCTGAAATTCTTCCGGCCTCATAACTGCCATCATACACGCCGCATCAATCAGGACAGTCTTTGCAGGAACATCCGGAAAATCTCTGCTTACCTGTTCGAAAATTTCATCCCAGAATACCATAGAATAATTCAGAGCATTTCCTTTGCTCAGACTGGTTACACCTGTTCCTGTTTTTCTGGCTTTTTCAAAGGCATATCGAATAATCCTCTCTGTAGCTTTTTTTGAAAAAACTCCTGTCTGCAGCACAACTTCATTTTCTTTTCCCGGAAACAGTCTCTCTCCGCAGCCGGCATATTCTCCTTCACTGTTTTCCCTGACGATCAGCATATCCACCTTACGAGGATCTCTAAGTGGAGACGGAATTCCTTCCAGAAGTTTTACAGGACGAAGATTCACATACTGATCAAATCCCTGTCGTATTTTCAGCAACAGCCCCCGCAAAGTAATATCATCTCTTACTCTTGGATCTCCAACCGCTCCCAGATAAATCGCATCAAAATGCTTTAAGATTTCCAGCCCATCATCAGGCATCATTCTGCCATATTGAAGATAATATTCACTTCCCCACGGAAAAATTTCAAATCTGAAACAGATTTTTCTGTCTATCTCGCTGATTTTTTTCAGGACTTTAATTCCTTCTTTAATAACCTCCGGTCCTATCCCGTCTCCCGGTATTACTCCGATTTTATATTCTCTCATGGTCCTCACACTTTTCTGTTCAATATGATCATCTTTATTTCTGTCATCTCTTCAACAGCATACTTAGGTCCCTCTTTTCCGATTCCGCTGCATTTACACCGCCATAAGGCATCTGGTCTTCCCGGAAGTTGCAGGTATCATTAATGATAACGCTTCCACATTCAATATTATCGATACATATCATTGCTTCTTCAAGTCTGTCTGTAAACACACCTGCCTGAAGCCCGAAGTTTGTATCGTTCACAAAAGAAATTGCTTCTGATAAAGTACTATATCCATTAACGGTAATCACAGGAGCAAACATTTCTTCCTGTATCACCGGAGCGCTTTCCGGTACATCTCGCAAAATCGTAGGCATCAGAATATTTCCGTCATTTTGATTTCCAATAACACAGGAACCTCCTGTTTGCAGTGACTGCTCAATCCGTTCCATAGCCTTTTTCATAGCTTTCTTCGTAATCATAGGACCCAGTTCTGTCTCTGGAAGCATTGGATTTCCACTACGTATCTGCTCTGCACACATTTTCATCTCTGTGATAAGTTCTTCCTGAATACTAGTATGCGCATAGACACGCTGAACAGAAATACATACCTGCCCTCCATTAGCAAATCCTGCTTTGCAGATCTTAGCTGCTGCTTTCTTAATGTCTGTATGAGGAGTTACGATCACAGCACCTGTAGACCCCAGCTCCATGGTTATCTTCTTTACCCCTGCCGCCATACATATATTTTTTCCTGTTTCATAGGAGCCCGTAAAAGACACCTTTCTCACTCTTGGATCTGAAGCCAAAAGATTTCCTATTTCTCCTCCGTCACCACAGACTACAGAAATTGCTTCGGGGGGAAAACCTGACTGTATTACTATTTGTCCCAGCAGGATACTGGATAAAGGTGTTTTACTGGCAGGCTTCAGTATAACTGCATTTCCCGCCGCCAAGGCCGGTCCTATCTTATGGCATGCAAGATTCAAGGGAAAGTTAAAAGGAGTTATAGCCAATACAATTCCTACAGGCACTCTCTGATAATAGCCCAGACTCCCCATGCTTTCAGAATTTTCCAAAGGTACCGTACAGCCTTGTATCCCGGCTGCCGCAATGGCCGACTCTTTCAATGTATTCACAGCTCTTTCCGTTTCTTTTATGGCATCCGTTATAGTCTTTCCAGCCTCCTGTACCAGAAGTTCCGCAAACTCCATCTTCCTCTTCTGTAAATTTTCTGCTGCTTTATTCAGCATTTCTCCTCTTTTTTTCCAGGAAAGCTTTTTAATAAGAGAGGCGCCTCGCTTCGCTGTTTCAATAATATAAGGCACCTGGTCTTTACCGGCTTTTGTCACTTCTCCAACTTTTTCTTCGGAATACGGAGAATAAACAATGATTTTTTCTCCTTCTTTTAAGATTTTACCGTTAATCAGCATAGGCTGCTTCCCTCCGCTCCACATACATTTATCCATTTTTTTACTACTGTTTTTATTTTATCCGTTACCTCCGGGTAAATAAGATCCACCGGTGGCGTCAGCGCTCCCTTTTTCTCGATTTCTTTCTGCAGCTCCTCCAGATAAGTATAGCGTATAATAGTCCCCACATTTACTTTTGAAATTCCTTCTCTTATGCACCGCCGCACACCTTCTTCCGGCAATCCTGTTCCCCCGTGGAGAACCAGCGGAATAGATATCCGGGCCGCCACTTCCTCCAGTCTTTCAAAATTGATTCTAGGCGTACCTTTATAAAACCCATGAGCAGTCCCTATAGCAACCGCCAGATAATCAATCTCCCCTTCTTGGGCCGCTTTTACAGCATCTTCCGTCTGTACGATACAGTCCTCTCCTGAGAAATCTCCTGTATCCCCTCTGCTTTTAATCTTCCCGATTTCCCCTTCCACAGCACATCCTCTGCTGTGCGCATAGGCAGCCACTTCCTGCATTGCGGATATATTTTCAGCCAAAGGAAATCTGGATGCATCAATCATTACCGAATCATAACCGGCATCCACTGCCTGTCTGCAAAGTCCTGTCTGATTCGTATGATCCAAATGAAGGAAAAGCTCTGCTCCTGTTCTCTCACTGAGTTTTGAAACAGCGGTCCTCAGTACCTCAGGGGAATAGGTTTCTGTTACTTTCGGTAGTGATGCAGCAAAAACCGCTGCATTTGTTTCAGCTGCAGCCTCCGCTATAGCTACAAGTTCAAAAAAACTGGCAAAATTAAAGTGAGGAACTGCATATCCTTTCTCTTTCGCTTTGCTTACCGCCTCGATTACTCTACTCACTTAAATACCTCCCATCAGATACTTTTCAATATTTTCTTTGCCAGGCTCCACAGGATCCGGCATTAATCCCGGTATATATCTGCAGGCCTCATAAAGGGCCGGAACCACATCTTTGTAAATTCCAATACAGTGATGGATATAAGGTCCGTATATGAATCTGTGTTCCCATTTCGCCCAGTCCTCAAATTCCAGCCATACATAAGTACCATGATTAACCGGTCCTTCTGTTGTCTTTCCTTTTCCCATCAAAAGAGAATATTCTCCTCTGACACCATCAAATCTGACAAGGGTTACCTCTCCCCTTTTTAATTCCCAGTTAGCTACAATAGGGGATTTCCGGTTATAGTGCATATTCAGAGCCAAAGGCTTGTCCTTTCTGGCCAGTTCTTTCGGAAAGACCCCACAGTGCCAGAAAAGCTCGGCATTTTCATTTGACGGATGACGGGCTGTCACATCAGCCAGAAATACCGGAGTTGTGTTTCTGGCTGCCGCCTGGGCCAATACTGCGCTTACTGCCCCATGAATATCTGTCTCACAGGCCACTGGAAATCCCAGGCTATTCAGCTCAGATATGGCAAAGCATGGAGATATTCCAATAGTTTCAGACATAGGGCCCCAGCATTGAGTGGCTGCCGCAGTCAGATTTTCTTCTTCTGCCCAGTCCGCCATGGTAAGGATGAAAGCTGCTGCATTAAGCAGCTTATCTTTTGGAAAATATATTTTATCAACTCCCTGGCAGATCTTCTCGGCTGTTTCTCTTACCTCCTCCATTTTGATGTCCTGGGTACGCTCATATCTTTTTTTCAGTTCTGTAAAAGGAAGGGGGACCAGATCGATTCCGAACTGTTCCAGCAATTCTCCTTCATTGCATTTCACTGACCAGAAGGCATCGGGACGAAGGCTGATCTGTCCGATCCGCATATTAAAAAAATACTTTACTGCTGTGGCTGCCGACAAAAAATTATCAAACAGGCTTTCAAACATAGGATCTTCCAATTCACAGTTCGTGATATATGTAAAGGGTACCCCTGCCCTCTGAAGGACTTTTGTGGTAGCAAACAGGCCGCACTGACTGTCTCTGTATCTATAACCTTCTGAATCCGGATCTTCCTCTTTCGGCCCCCATAAAAGCAGCGGCTTTCCTATTTTCTTTGCAGCTTTTGCTACTGCGTCCTCCGCACCAAAGTTACAGTGGGGACAAAAAACAGCATCCACCTTTTCCTCTACAAATTTTGTATAAACTCTGTCTGCATCTCTGCCATGATAAAGCAGCCCCTCTTCATTTAAAAAGTCAAGATTTACGTATTCTATATCTTTTCCTTTCATCCATTCTTCCAGCCTGTCTTTTATTTGCAGTGCCGCTCTTGGATGAAATGCTTTATCTCCATACATGTTTCTCCTGGTGGGCATGAATCCCAGCTTGAGAGTCATCTTTCTCTTTTTCAAATTAATACACCTCTTTTCAATTATTTCTTTCCATTTTCTTCCATTGAACAGTCTTTTTCTTTGATATATAATAAATTCAGTGACAATTTTTCTTAATGCTTACCAACCGGGAGGACAACATGGTTATCTTAATCTGCGACGATCAAAAATCTGTACATACTTTTTTATCAAATTCCATCAATTGGAAGTCTCTTGGAATCACTGAAATACTCCATGCCTATAATGGCAGGCAATGCCTGGATCTTTTAAAAGCTCAGACTCCGGATTTCCTGCTGCTGGATATACGTATGCCCCAGATGACTGGTATCGATATCTTAAAAGAAATGTCCGCTTTTCATATTCATACAATCACGGTCATACTCAGTGCTTACAGTGATTTCAGCTATGTAAAAGAAGCACTGACCCTGGGAGCTTTTGACTATGAATTGAAACCTATTGATACAGAAAAACTTACTTCCATATTAATAAATGCTGCTGATTTTTACAGAACCCGGTGTCTTTTCTCCTTTTACAGAATCCTCAATGGGGCCAGCCTTCAGGATACTGCACTTTCTCCTGACATCCTTTCTCATCTGGGGATTGACAGATATCTGGGGATTCTCTGCCTTCTTTCAGAGTCAGCATCTGATGAACAGAAACTGCAGCTTCAGGAATACCTGCAGGAATGTTACAAATATATAATCTCCCTCAATGGTACAGAATCCTATATTCTGTATCCTTTAGATCGTACAGACATTCCGGCTTCAGTTGCTTCTATCAAAAATCAATACAATGAATTATGTCAGCTTATTCCTTCTGATATTGTGAAATATGCAGTGAGTCTGCCCGGAGAGCAAGTTTCTGATCTTCCCCGGCAGTTAGAACAATGCCGTAAAGCTCTTACTGAAGATTTCTATTCCGGTACGGGTTTTTATGTATTTCAGACCTATAAACATTCTGATAATGTTCATTCTCTTTTGCTGGAATATCGTTCCCGTATTTATGCCTGTCTCACAAATGCAAACGGAAGAGAAAAGATACCTAAGATTCTTCAGGACTTGTTTCAGGTGTTTTCCGATTACCGTCTGGATTTTGAGGAACTTTCTGACATCTGTTTCGATATTCTATACTACAATATCTCTTTGATCTTAAATCAGAATACAACCTTTGAATTCGAACTCCGTCAGGATATAAAGCAATGCAAATCTATTCATGAACTAGAAACCCTGATCCAGGATACTATTGAAAAACGCTTTTATGACAATACTCCGGTTCTGGAAAAAACACCTCTTCAGAACATCTATACATATCTCAAAGAGCATTTTTCTGAAGATATCAGCCTGGAAGAATTATCAAAAAAATTTTATATCAGCAAATACGCCCTCTGCAGAGGCTTCCGGCAGGAATATCAGGAAGGTTTATGGGATTTCCTGAAGCGTATCCGTATGGAACATGCAAAGCTTCTTCTTACGAACACTGATCTTAAAATTTATGAAATAGCGGAAAAATGCGGTTTTTCCGATGCAAATTATTTCAGCAATACCTATCGCAGATATTATGGACATACCCCTTTCCAGGAAAAAAAGCATAAGGTATGACTATTATTCTTTAATGCCGCTGAAGGCAACGCCTTTGACAATCTGCTTCTGAAAAATAAAGAATACAATCAATACCGGAAGCATAGCTACCACAGTAGCCGCCATAGAGTAGGCCATGCTCATATCAGACTGCCCTCTGAAAAATACAATACCTACCGGGACTGTCATAATCTTTTCATCCGTAATGGCAATAAATGGCCAGACAAAATCATTCCATTGCTGCAGGAAAATAAAGATCATTAAAGAAGCCAGAGCAGGTTTCATCAGCGGAAATACCAGTTTAAAAAGAATACACAGAGAATTTGCTCCATCGATTTTTGCAGCCTCAAATAATGCCTTAGGCAGTCCGTCCATAAATTGCTTCAGAAGTATTACTCCGAAGGAAGAACCCAGACCCGGGAGGATCAGAGAAGCATACGTATTCAGCAGCCCCATTTCTCTGAATAACAGATACATGGGAATCATCAGGCTATGTACAGGAATCATCATTCCCGCCATTACAATCCAGAACCATATTTTCTTTCCCGGAAACTGAAATTGTGAAAATGCATAGGCTGCCAGCATAGTAAGCACGGCTACTCCTACGGTTACCACCGCAGCTATAAACAGACTGTTCAGCAGCCATCTGAAAATATCTGCCTGATCACTGGTAAAAACATATTTAAAATTGTCCAGCGTAAAAGGCGGAACAAACCATGTTCGAACATCTGTCACCACAGAATTCAAAGGCTTGACAGATACGATCACTGCCCAGAGAATGGGGGTCCACCACACAATGGCTGCTATAACTGCTATAATTGTTACGATTATTCGTGAACGTTTTTTCCCTTTCATCCAATCCCCCCTAATCTACGATTTTCTTAGCAGCTCTGGAAGTGACGGTAAACTGGATTCCTGATACGATCAAAATTATCACCATCAGAAAAATGGAAGCCGCTGAAGCACGTCCTATTTCAAAAACACGGAAGCCCTGTTCATACAGATACTGTATATACGTTCTTGTAGAACCGGCAGGGTCCCCTCCGGTAAGCAGATAGATCTGTCCAAATACTTTAAAAGAGGCTACCAGTTGAAGAAAAAGGACTGTAATATGTACCCTGGATAAAAGCGGCATTGTAATATAACGCACCTTCTGCCAGTAAGAAATTCCGTCAAGAGCAGCACATTCATAGTATTCCTCCGGAATTTCCTGCATACCCGCAATATACAGGATCATATTAAATCCACCTGTCCACCATAAAGTCTCTGCCACGATAACAACCCATACCAGAATCGGATTCATCAGCCAATAAATTTCACTGTTCCGGTCCAGCAGATGAACACCCTTTAATATATTGTTGATCAGTCCGGTATATGGCTGAAACATATACAAAAAGATGTATGCTACCATAGAAACCGCCATTACCTGAGGAGCAAAAAACGTGGTTCTGAAAAATCCTCTCAATGGAAGTCTCGGATGGTCTATCAGCAGGGCCAGCAAAAACGGTATCCCTATCAAAAAGGGAGTAGAAATCACCACAAAGAGTGTCGTATTGCCAAGCGCTCTCCAAAATGTGGAATCTGAAAAAAGCCGAATATAATTGGCAGCTCCTACAAAAGAAGCATCTCCCAATATCTTATAATCTGTAAAACTGAGTACTGCGGTCAGTATTAACATTCCAAATGTAAAAATAAGATAAAAAATCAAAAAGGGCAGCAGATAAAAAAAGCCTTCTATTCTTTTAATCTTTTTCGCCATATAACCCCTCCTTTCTCAAGTTTCTCCTTGTTCCGGCAGATGCCAGATATACTCGTTTCAAAATTTTAGTTAAGGAAACGGCTGCTGTATAAGATTACCTTTTATACAGCAGCCCCTTGGTCAGTTAAAAGAAGTATTCAATCTTTGCGTAATTTCCTCAAAGCACTGCTCCGGCGTGGTTTCTTTGCGGGCCAGCTTACCCAGCGGCTCATTAATTTCAGCCGAACCTTTTAAAGCAAAGGGGGCGGTACCGGTAAAAGGAGTGGCGTATTCTACTGCATCCTTAAAATACTGATGCATAGGATAACTATTGAAAAGTTCCGTATCCTGAGCCGGTACATAAGCAGGTACAGAACCGGCTTCTGCCCACTGATCACTGTTTTCAGAGAACCATTTAATAAATTCCAAAGTGGCTTTTGTCTTTTCCTGGCTCCTGTCCGGATTATTAGGAAGTACAAAAGTATGACTGTAAATAGCTGTTTTATACACATCTCCAATCTGAGGCAGAGACATTACCCCATACTCATCTCCTAAATTTGTGTACAGATAATTCATCTGCCAGGCCCCTTCCATAACCATAGCCACCTTCTTCTGAGTCAAAAGGTCAGATATATTTTCAACATTCTGAAGTCCGCTCTGATTAATCTGCTGGTAGGCGTCCAATGCTTTCAAGGAAACATCCTTATCTGCAATCCATTCCTTTCCATCTTCCGATACAAACTTTCCTTCACCTCCGTACTGATAATAGAGGGAATTAAACAAATACATAGGAATAGAGCCTGAGGTAGCAATAGCAAAACCGGGAACATCCAGATTTTCATCCAAAGTTTTAACAGTTTCCAAAAAGCCTTCCAGTCCTTCTCCCATTTTCAGCAGGCCATTTTCATCTGCCAGGCCGGCTTCTTTGACCATAGTTTTATTGTAGTGGACTAACAGCTGCAGACAGTCTAAAGGCACTGCATAATAGTGATCATTTTTCTTCAGCTGGTTTACCTTATCAATATAATTTTCAAACTGGATGTCCACTCCTGTCTCCTCACAGGCATCATCCATAGGTACAATAATATTTTCATCTATCAAACCGTTTACATACTCATCATGAGAATTACACAAATCCGGTGCCTGGCCTCCCAGAATAGCCGTCTTGATCTTAGTGTAATAATTATCCCAGTCCTGGGTAACAAGATTAACCTTGATCTTACCTTTATATTCTTCATTAAAATTAGATACCATCTTCGCCATTGTCTCACCGTCTGCACCAGTGAACAAAGACCAGTACTCTATGGTAACTTCCCCGCCGCCGCTGTCGCTCTCCTGCTGCGCATCACTTTCATTGCTTTCTCCGCTGCCGCATGCTGTGGATAAAAGAGTTATTCCCAAAGCCATAACCACCGCTAAAACTTTTTTCAGCTTCATATAGTTTCCTCCTCTTATTTTTTTCTCTGAAATCTGATCATATGCCAGGAACACTTTTCAAGTTCTGTCCGATATATTCCATTTTCAAAGCTTCCGGGCGCCTTTTTGCAGGGGACTACTTTATCTGGCTCATTTGCAGTATTCACTGCTTCCAGGTCCTGACAGCAATACACAATATGCTCCATTTCTTCCATATCTTCAAAGCCTCTCAGGACAATATCTGTTGCTAATCCATCGTTCATATCCCGGTTCAGCAAAAACAAAGTCAGCATTTTCCCTTCACTGTCTTCTACTGCGGCAGTCTCAAGCACTGGTACCTGTTCAAAGTCCCTGCTGCTATAACATGGGCTTTCTGTTACAGGTCTCAGAGCAGTCCCTCGTCCGTACAAAGAAGTATAGAAAAACGGATAGAAAATCGTCTGCTTCCACACCGGTCCTCCTTTTACGCAATTAAATAAAGATAAATGGTTTACTAGTTGGGCCTGACATGCAATTTTCACTCTGTCGCAGTGATTAATGAAAGATATTAAAATTCCCCCTGTAAGCAAAGCATCCGCAAAGCTGTAGCTTCCCTCACTTACCGCATTTTTATCCGACCAGTCAAATTTCCATTTTGCCCGGTTTGCAGTTTCTTCACGGTTCCAGATTCCCCACTCGTCAAAAGAAAGGTTGATCGTCTTGTCACTTCTCACTTTCGCTTTAACAGCATCACAGACTGCCGTAATTGTTTCTATCTGCCTTTCCAGCTCCAGATTTCCGGCCAGGAAATTTTCCATGGTATTATCTACTACTGAAAAATAATTATGAAGGGAAATATAATCTGCAACATCATAAGCCTCTTCCAGTACCTTCATGTCCCAGGAAGGAAAAGTAGAAATTGTGGTATTACTTGAGCCGCACAAAACCAGCTCAATATCCTTATCTACTTTTTTCATCAGTCTCCCGCTCTCTACAGCCAGCCTTCCATACTCTTCAGGGGTTTTATGGCATATCTGCCAGGTTCCGTCCATCTCATTGCCCAGACACCATGTTTTGATCTTATAAGGTTCTTCTGCACCATTTTTTCGTCTCAGGTCACTCCAGTAAGTGCCTTTAGGATAGTTGCAGTACTCTACAAGGTTTCTGGCTGCATCCGCTCCTCTGGTACCTAAATTTACCGCCATATTTACTTCTGTTCCGGTTTTCTCGGCCCATTTCAGATACTCGTCTGTGCCAATCAGATTTGGTTCCTCGCCGATCCATGCCAGATCCAGACGGACCGGTCTTTCCTCAACAGGTCCGATGCCATCCTCCCAGTTATAACCTGACAGGAAGTTTCCCCCCGGATATCGTATCATGGGAATTTTCATTTCTTTTACCAGATCCATTACATCTTGACGAAACCCGTTTTCATCCGCCTTGGGATGATCCGGTTCATAAATCCCGCCATATACCACTCTTTCCATATGTTCGATCATGGAACTGTAAATTCGCTTATCCACCTCCCCGATCTGAAATTGACGATCCAGATAGATCTTTGCTCTTTTGTGCATTTTTTCCTCCTTTTCTTTTAAACCCGTTTGTTGATGAGGCAATCATAACAAATCTATTCTTTCTTTTTAATAGAATCCGTTGCATATTTTCTGTAAAATATTGCAATACTGGTTCTGTTTTGTTGAATCATATATTTTCTCATGTTACTATGAGGCTATCAAATATGTGAGGTGATTGTATTGAAAAAACTTCATTTGAACAAACTCCAGCATCTATGTTCCCGGATAAGTCAGTCCTTCATCTATAAGTTTGCCTTTTTCTTCTTATTGGGAAATATGATCTTGATCTGTATCGCCAGCATTCTCTTTTATAAAAATACTGTGGGAATAATAATGGATTCTTCTTATAAATATACCTACACCATAATGGAACAGGCAAAATCTAATTTTGATACCTATATTTCTTCACATATTGCAATCCTTAAATCTATTGCAGAGGACGACCATATGGTCAGTCTCTACCAATGCTATAACAAAGGCGAAATCGACAATATCTACAAATACGAAAATCTTATAACAAACTCAATCAAAGATGCCCGGAACAATCATCCGGACATTATGGATATCCTGGTTGTAATGGATAACGGTATACGGATCAACCGGGAATCCGGCTGGGGCTTAAATACAGACTACGATTTTCTCCAGACATCCTGGTATAAAAATGCCTTGACCTATGAAAAGGATTCACCTGTAAATATTTTTTACATGAACACTGACTTTTATCAGAATTATTATTCAAACCAATTCCAGGATGTTGTTACAATCAGTCTTCCTGTATACAATTATCTGCAGGAGAAAATCGGGGTCGTATTCTACATGCTCTATCTAGATCAATTCTGGACAAATGTCTTAAACGGTTATCATTCTCAATATGGCGATCTTGTTTTAACAAACAGAGAAAACTATATTATTGCTCATAGTAAACAGGGCTCTGAAGGAGAATATTTTCCGGAAACAGACCAGGCGATCCCTGCCGATCAGACAGATATCGTCAAAGAGCTTACCCCTGATAAACCCATACTCCTGCTTCTTTCTTCCAGGGAATCCGCCTGTAATATTATCTGTTCCCTAGAAATAGACATAGGAAAGGAGACCTCCCAGCTTCTGAAAAGTATTATTATTGTAGTAATTCTTTTTATATTCCTAAATGCAGTAGTGATCCTATATATTTCCGGTAATTTTAATAAACCCATCCAGGCCCTTGTCCATGATCTGAAGTCTTCCTCAGCCGCCGATCACAGTTATCTAAATGGTAATTACCGCTACCTGGAACTGACCTTTATCGCACGAAATTTTAATGATTTACTTAAAAAGATTTACAGACTGAATAAAGAGCAGACAGAAATGCAGATATCTTTGCAGAAAGCCAAAAACGATATTTTAATCTCCAAGATCAACCCACACTTTCTCTTTAACAGTCTTCAGCTGATACAGACTGAAAATTATTATGGAACTAAAGAAAAGACCAACGAAATCATCCTGTCTCTCAGCAATCAGCTCAGATATAACATTTATGATGATTCCAAAGGATTCGTGCCTCTGTCAAAAGAACTGGAACGGGTAAAAGAATATCTGGATCTTTGTACAGATATCTATGAGGGTGAACTCCAGACACATATTGACGTAGATCCCCAGCTGCTTCCTTTCAGTGTTCCTAAATTTACTCTGCACGTTTTAGCAGAAAACTCCATTAAACATGGTTTTGGCGGTACGCCTGAAAATGGAATAGTTAAAATAACAGGAACCAAAATCCAGGATAAAATGCTCCTGTCCGTTCAGGATAACGGTGCCGGAATTCCTCCCGAAAAGCTGAAAACCCTTCAAAAGGCTTTAAAAACCGGAACTCATACTGGAATCGGTCTGCAAAATCTTGTGAAACAATTTGATTTGATATTTAAAGATCAATACGCCATTACTATAAGTTCTGATACAGAAGCTCATATTACCTGCGTTATCATCGAGATTCCCTGTATTACGGAAGATAAAATTTAAAATTAAAGGAGAAGTTTATGCGAGAAGAAGTGATTATTGGAATTGATGCCGGTTCCACTCATCTGAAAACAGGCATTTACAGCTTAAAAGGTGATTTACTTTCTATAAAGCACTTTCGGGTGCCTGTAT
>ERZ1090881.715-NODE-720-length-15181-cov-4.715986_pt1 | contig 15181 bp, 18 predicted proteins | sample MGYA00478470_ERZ1090881 | MGnify/ENA primary metagenome ERZ1090881 (study PRJEB33644, sample SAMEA5815736) | chicken gut metagenome | biome: Chicken; feature: Gastrointestinal Tract; material: Caecum | place: Ireland | collected 2019-01-01 | study: A study of the...
GAGTAAGAAAGGAGGGTTCCGAATGAGAACATCCCGAATAACAAGAAAGACCAAGGAAACGGACATAACGCTCGCACTCGATCTCGACGGATCGGGGCGCGCCGATATAGACACGGGCATAGGATTTTTCGATCATATGCTCACGGCGCTTGCGGTACACGGGAATATCGATCTGACGGTCAAGTGCCGCGGAGATCTGAACGTGGACGGACACCACACCGTTGAGGACGTCGGTATCGCTTTCGGAAAAGCACTCGGCGAAGCTTTCGGCGACAAAAAGGGGATAGAGCGTTTCTGATGCGCCACCGTTCCCATGGACGAAGCTCTAGCGCGGTGCGCGCTCGACATATCGGGAAGAGCGTATCTGTGTTTCGACGCGCCGTCGCTCGTCGGCATGATAGGCGGTTTCGACGCATCGCTTGCGGAAGAATTTTTCGCGGCGGTATGCTCAAACGCGTTCATAAACGTACACCTCGATCAATTGCGCGGTAAAAACGCACATCACGTTTGCGAGGCGATATTCAAGGCGTTCGCGCGCTCGATCAGAGCCGCTAAAAAGGTGACGGGCGACAGCGTGCCCAGCACAAAGGGGAGTTTATGACGACCGTATTTCCCGCAGTGGACATATACAACGGTAAAGCCGTAAGACTGCGCGGAGGAAGTTATGAAGACGTCACCGTATACGGCGATCCTCTCGACATGGCAAAGAGATTTGCCGATTACGGAGCGGAATGGCTGCACGTCGTGGATCTCAACGGCGCGGCGGGAGCGGGCGATAATTTCGCCGTTATAGAAAAGATAGCGACACAGACCCCGCTTAAAATCCAATCGGGCGGCGGACTGCGCGATAAAAAACGCGTCAAAGAGCTTTTTTCGGCAGGAGCGTCTCGCGCCGTACTCGGCACGATATGCGTTACGAACGAAGAGCTCACGGCAGAGCTTCTCGACGAGTTCAAGGAGCGCATAGTATGCGGTCTGGACGTCAAGGACGGTAAAGTGGCTATACGCGGCTGGAAGGCAACCGCACTTCTTTCACCAGTTGAGCTCGGCTCGAAACTCCGGCAGGCAGGCGCGGAATACTTTTTGTTTACGGACGTATCGCGTGACGGCATGCTCACCGGTGCAAACGTAAAAGCGACTGCCGAATTGCAAAAAACTTTGGGCGCAAAGGTTATCGCAAGCGGCGGAGTGAAGGACATAGGCGACGTACGCGCCGTGGCGGACGCGGGAATATACGGCGTTATAATAGGTAAAGCGTATTACGAACATAAAATAGACATGAAAGAGGCATTGAAATATGTACGATCTTAAATTCGGAAGCGACGGGCTTATCCCTGCGATAGCCGTGGATGCGGCGACTAACGAAGTGCTTATGCAGGCATACATGAACGAAGAGGCGGTCGAAAAGACGCTTGAAACGGGCGAAGCGTATTACTGGTCGCGCAGTCGCAAAAAGCTGTGGCACAAAGGCGAGGAAAGCGGACACTTCCAGAAAGTAAAGTCCGTATTTGCCGACTGCGACAGAGACTGTCTGCTCCTTTACGTCGAGCAGGTGGGCGGAATAGCCTGCCATACGGGTAGTCGCTCATGCTTTTTCAACGAGATAAAGCGGTTCGACGATATGCCCGGCAACGTGCGCGTTCTGCGCGTCCTTTCTAACACCATAAAGGACCGCGCCGAGCATCCCAAAGAAGGGTCATATACCGATTATCTTCTCGCCAAGGGCGTGGAAAAGATATGCAAAAAAGTAGGTGAGGAGTCCACCGAAGCCGTGATAGCAGCAATGAAAGGAGATAACCGCGAGCTCTCCAACGAGATAGCGGATCTGTTCTATCATCTGTTCGTACTCATGTTTGCACGCGGTATAGACTATACGGACGCGCTCAAAGTGCTCGAAGAGCGTCACGACTGCGGAGCCGATACTCCCGCGCGCGAAGCCAAGCCCGTTAAAAAGAAATAACCCGGCTTTCAGGCACGCTTGCCCTGATAATTATGCAAAAAGGGTGCAAAAACCGTTGAAAAACTGTTGAAAAACTGTTGACAAAAACGGCGTATTTTAATATAATAGTTTGGCAAGTGACGAAATGAAGGAGGTGCGAGATATATGGCAGTACCCAAGAGAAAGCAATCCAAACAGAGAAGCAGCACCAGATATGCTCAGTGGAAAGTCAAGCCGGTAGCTCTCAGCGAATGCCCGCAGTGCCACGAACTTAAAAGATCTCATCAGATCTGTCCTAAGTGCGGATACTACGACGGAGTGCAGGTAGTGGAGCAGAAAGAAGAAAAGAAATAATCTCTCATGACCCTTTGCTTGTAAAGGGTCATTTTTATAGGGAGGTAACCGCATGAAAGTATATATAGACGTAATGGGCGGTGACAACCCCGCAGATATCGTCAAGGGCGCGGCTGTCGCGGCGACCAACCATCCCGAAACGGAGTTCGTGCTCGTCGGCGACGGTAAATTCACGGAAAACATCGTCCGCAACTACAATGTAAACAACATACGCATAGTGAATGCGGAAGAAGTCATATCCAACGACGAATCTCCCACCATGGCGATAAAAACAAAAAAGAACTCTTCGCTCGTCATGGCGTTTAATATGCTTAAAAGCGACGACGACGCTCTCGGTCTCATATCTGCGGGAAGCACGGGCGCGGTACTTACGGGCGCAACGCTTATAATCGGCAGAATGGAGGGCATTTACCGTCCTACGCTGATAGCGCATCTTCCCACCATGAACGGCGGCTCCGTATGCATAACGGACAGCGGCGCGAACATGGATTCTCACCCCGAATGGCTCGTGCAGTTTGCCGTCATGGGTAGCGCGTACATGCGCGCGGTAACGGGCAAGGAGCGCCCTGCGGTAGGTCTGCTCAACGTCGGCACGGAGCCGCACAAGGGCAATACTCTCGTAAGAGAAACGTATAAATTGCTCAGTGAAAGCAAGCTGAATTTTATCGGCAACATGGAGGCGCGCGATACGCTTTCGGGCAAGTACGATGTGGTAGTATGCGACGGTTACGACGGTAACGTACTGCTCAAAGGCAGCGAAGGCGCGGCAAAGATGGTCATGAAATCACTTAAAAACGCCATACTTTCCTCTGTGCGTGCCAAAATAGGTTACCTTTTCATGAAAAAGGCGCTTAACGGTCTGCGCCGCGACATGGATTACAACAATTACGGCGGAGGTGCGTTCCTCGGAACGAAAAAACCCGTTATCAAAGCACACGGCTCGTCCAACTCGGCGGCGATAGCGCAAAGCGTCGAACAACTCATTAAGATAAAAAACGGCAACGTATTGCAAACTATAAAAGAGGGAATAGCCGAAAGCGAAAAATGAATGATGAGGAAATAGGACAAATCGAAAAAATAATCGGATACGCGTTCAAAGACAGGTCACTGCTTGAACGCGCATTTGTTCATGCGTCGTATGCAAACGAACACCACGTTCCGTCATACGAGAGACTGGAATTTCTCGGCGACGGAGTACTCGGACTGATCATTGCCGAAATGCTATATAAAACGGGCGGCGACGAAGGCGTGATGACGGTAAGGCGCAGTATGATAGTTTCATCCGAACCGCTTGAAGACGCGACTCTTCATGCGGGATTGGACGCATATATCGCATTCGGCAACGGCGAACGCGGCAACGACCATTCGGACAGCAAAGTTCTTGCGGACGTCTTCGAGGCGCTACTCGGAGCGGTATACCTTGACGGCGGCTATAACTATGCTTCCGATCTCGTATACAGACTGCTCGGAGACAGGATAAGCGAGGTAGCGCGGGCGGCGGACAACGTCAATTACAAAGGGGAATTACAGGAATACTGCCGCGCGCACGGTTTAGGCGAAGTAAGTTACGAGCTGATCTCTCAATCCGCAGAAGGAGGACGTCCTCATTTCGTTTCGCGCGTCACCGCGGGAGGCATTACCGCAGAGGGCGAGGGTAGACGAAAAAAGGACTCCGAACGCAATGCGGCAAAATACGCGCTCGAAAAACTTGCAAAACGCGGGCAATAGTATTGCATTTACGGGCGGCTTATGGTATAATTACCACTGAGGTTGCTGAAAAGTGAAATTCAAAAAGATGGAAATAAACGGATTCAAGTCCTTTGCCGATAAGACGGAGATCAAATTCGGCGAAGGCGTTACCGCCATAGTCGGACCTAACGGTTGCGGCAAGAGCAATGTGGCGGATTCGATCCGTTTCGCACTCGGAGAACAGTCTTCCAAGACCCTCCGCGGCGGAAATATGCAGGACGTTATTTTCGGCGGTACCGAAAAGCGCAAATCGCAGTCCTTTTGCGAGGTGTCTTTGTATTTCGATAATACAGAGCACATTTTCCGCGACCTCGAATATAACGAAGTCGTGATAACCCGTAAGCTATTCCGTAGCAACGAGAGCGAGTATCAGATAAACAAGACGCCCTGCCGCCGTTCGGACATCATAGACGCGCTACGCGACAGCGGAGTCGGAAAAGAAGGTTACTCCATTATCGGTCAGGGCAAAATAGACGAGCTCATATCTTCAAAGCCCGAAGACCGCCGCAGCATATTCGACGAAGCGGCGGGCATTTCCAAATTCAAAGCGAAAAAGACGGAAGCGGAGCGCAGACTTGTGCGCACGCGCGACAGCCTTTCGAGAATAACGGATATACTCGGCGAAAAGAGCAATCAGCTCGCGCCACTCACAAAACAGGCGGAAACGGCGAGAAAATATCTTCAACTTTACGAACAGCTCAAAAATTATGAAATAAACATATATCTTCATCAGTACGAAACAACTACCGAAACGAAGAATTTCACAACCGAAAAGCGCAACGAGATAATAGGCAAGCTGGAAGAGTGCCGCAAGGCAGGCGAGGCGGCTGTGGAGAACTACAACCGCACAATGAACGAACTCAACAGTACGGACGATACCATCGCAAAACACAACGAAGAGCTTGTCAGCCTTTCCGTCGCCCATGCTCAGAGTAGCGGACAGCTGGAAACGCTGCTCAGCGAAATAAAATACATAACCGAAAAGTGCAGCGGCTATCTCTCGGACATAGCCAAGTACGAAGCGGATATACGTGAAGCGGAAGAAGGCATAAAAAATGGCAATGCCCTTCTTGCGGAGCGAAATGCCGCTCTTTCCGCTCTCAGCGAAGAGGCGGAAAAGACGGATACGGCATGGCGCGAGACCATGGATAAGATAGCCGCGTCCGAGGGCGAGGAAGAAAAGAGTCATAAGTCCTTTATCGAAGCCATGGAAAAACTGACGGAGATAAAGGCCAACATGAGCAAACTGCTTACCGAAAAGGAATCGCTCGGTACGCAGATCGCCACGTTGCGCGACAAACTGAACGTCTCCGAAGCCGCCAATGCGGACAAAAAGCGCACGGTAAGCGCACTCGGCAAACAGCTCGCGGAAGAAAAAGAAAAGCGTGCGGCTCTCACCAAAACGATAGACGAGTTATCTCGCAAAAACAACGAAAATCTTTCAAGTCTGTCCGACCTGAACAAGGCGCTCAGTAAGATAAACGAAAAATATTTCACCGTTCTCGAACGCCGCAACCTTTTTACAAAACTGCGCGACGAAAACGGCAGCTTTGAACGCAGCGTATCGCGTCTGCTCTCCGCGGCAAAGTCCGATAAGGAAATTTCCTCCCGCATAGAGGGCGTTGTGGCGCACATTATCACCGTTCCCAAGGCATACGAAACCGCGATAGAAATGGCTCTCGGCGGGGCGGTGCAGAACATCATAACCCGCACCGAAGACGAGGCGACATATCTCATAAACGTACTCAAAAGCCGATCATACGGCAGAGTCACGTTCCTTCCCATGTCCACCATACGCCCGCGCAATCTCAGAGACGATCAGCGCACGTTCCTCGGCGGAGAGGGTTGTTTCGGCGTTGCCGCGGAACTTGTTTCATACGACAAAAAGTTTGACAACATCGTAAAATGGTTGCTCGGCACGACGGTAGTCGTGGATAACATCAAAACGGGTATACGCATTGCACGCGCCGCACGTTACGGGTTCAGGATAGTCACGCTCGACGGCGACATAATCAATCCGGCAGGCTCTATAACGGGCGGTAGCAAAAAGGCAGACGTTGCCAACGTATTCGCATATGACCGCGAACTGCGCGAAATGGAAGAACAGCTTACCGGCGTCAGCGAAAAAATATCTTCCTATGAAAAGGAGATAGAGCGCATTACCGCGGAGCAAAATTCTCTCACGTTGGATATGAAGAAGCGCTCGACGGAAGCGCACGACCTCGACGTATCCATTGCCGCGCACGAACAGCAGTACATAAAACTAAGCGGAGAAACGGAAGAGACGGACGGCATGATAGGCGAGCAGTCCGCTCAGCTCCTGCTGTGGGAGTCGCGCGTAGAGGAGATATCAAAAGACCTCAACTCCGTTGAAGAGCTGGAAAGCCTTGCCCGTAGCCGCAAAGACAGCGCGCTCGGAGAGGGCGAACAGAGTTCTGACCTTATAAGCGGACTGCGAGCAGATGCCGACAAGCTGCATGCGGAACTGACAGATCTGCGCATACGGATAGCGGACAAGAAAAACGAAGCGGCTAACGCCCAGGGCGATATAGAGCGACTTGCTGCTAACATAAACCGCTCGCACGAAGAGGTGCGGCGTCTGCGTGAAGCTTACGACGAACAGAACGCCATAGCCGAACAGAAAAAAGCGGATGCCGAAAAGCTGCGTCTGAGCGTAAACGAAAACGACAGCAATCGAGTAGCGGAACTCAAAAAACTGATAACCAATTTCGGCGAATACAAACAAAAGATACAAAACGACCTTGCCGCATACGACGCCGAAAGAATGCGCCTTACGAGCGAATTCAACGAACTCACAGAAAGGCGCAACGAGGAAGATCTCAAACTGCAAAAAGTGGATACCGACCTCGAACAGATGCAGCAGAGAATAAACGAAGTATACAAACTCACTTATGAGGAGTGTCTGCCGTTGCGCGCCGAAGAATTCGACGTCACCGCGGGCATAGAAGAAGCGGCAAAGCTCAGGAGAAGAATAGACAACCTCGGACACGTCAATATAGACGCGATAGAGGAGTGCGAGCGAGTTTACTCGGAGTACAGCGAGCTTGAAAAACAGCGCGACGATCTCTCAAACGCCGAGCGCGACCTTATCAAGATCATTTCCGATCTCAGCAAGGAAATGAAATCCGTATTTACGGAAAAGTTCGATCAGATAAACGACAACTTCAAAGTGATATTCCGAGAGCTTTTCGACGGCGGTACCGCCGAACTTTCGCTTACCGAGCCCGCTCCGGGCGAAGACGAACTGTCCGCAGGCGTCGAGATCAAGGCACAGCCGCCGCAGAAAAAATTACAGCTCCTTTCACTGCTCTCGGGCGGTGAAAAGGCGATGACGGCGATAGCCATACTGTTTGCGATACTCCGTCTGCGCCCCATGCCTTTCTGCGTGCTTGACGAAATAGAGGCCGCTCTCGACGACGCAAATGTACTTCGTTTCGCTAAGTATCTCAAACGGTTCAGCAAAGAAACGCAGTTCATAGTCATAACTCACCGTAAACCCACCATGGAGCTCGCCGACGCGCTGTACGGCGTTACGATGGAAGAAAAAGGCGTTTCCAAAATGGTGTCCGTCAAACTCGCAGACGCCGTCAAACTTGCCGAATAACGGAGAATGGTATGGGAATTTTCGCAAAAATAAAAGCCGCTCTGAAAAAAACGAAAGACGCCATCGCGTACAGACTCAACAAACTGTTCACGGGCGGGGTGCTCAACGACGAATTTTACGACGAGCTTGAAACGCTGCTGCTCTCTGCGGATATAGGCAGTGAAACGACGGAAAACATTTTGGACGAGCTTAAAAAAGCCACGGACAAAAAGCACCTCACTCGCCCCGAACAGGTAAAACAAGAACTTAAACGCATAATGACGGAAATTCTCGATTTCGAGATCCCCGAAGAGACATATCCTCTCGTAATACTCGTTGCGGGCGTAAACGGAGTGGGTAAAACGACTTCCATAGGAAAACTCGCCTATAACTATAAGAGAGCGGGAAAAAGCGTCACTATCGTCGCCGCGGACACATTCCGCGCGGCTGCCGCCGATCAGCTCACCGTATGGGCGGACAGAGCGGGCGTCCGCATAGTCAAACAGGCTGAGGGCGCGGATGCCGCCGCAGTGGTGTATGACGCGCTTCAAAGCGCAAAGAGCAAGGGTACGGAAGTCACCATTATAGATACTGCGGGCAGACTTCACAACAAAGTCAACCTCATGGAGGAGTTGAAGAAGATCGACCGCGTAATAGACAGGGAATTTCCCGACGCCATGCGGCTCAACTATATAGTGCTTGACGCGACCACCGGTCAGAACGCGCTTTCACAGATAGAGCTGTTCAACGAGGCGATAGATATAGACGGGATCATTCTCACCAAACTCGACGGAACGGCTAAGGGCGGCGTCGTACTCGCAATAGCGGGCGAAGAGGAAGTTCCCGTCGTATACGTCGGCGTGGGTGAGGGCATAGACGATCTCGAAAAGTTCGACGCCGAAGATTTCGTGTCCGCAATAACGGACGGAGAATAATAAATAGTATAAGATATGTCAGGCTAAATCGCTTGACATATTTTTTATATCGTTATATACTTGTAAAGTAATTCGGCTTTACAGGCGTACGAATATGAAAGATCTGCAAATTTCAATACTTTGCGACATATACGGCGGACTGCTCACGGAAAAGCAGCGCGATATCGTGCGCGACTATTTCGACTGCGATCTGGCTTTAAGCGAGATCGCGGAAGACCACGGTATAACGCGTCAGGCGGCGCTGGACACCGTACGCACCTGCGAAAACGCGTTGCGTAAATACGAAGACGCGCTCGGTTTTGCGGAAAAACTGCGTCGCATAAGGCAGTGCGTTGCCGTCGTAAACGAACGTCTCGCCGGCGGAGACTGCGCGGGCGCAAAAGCCGCTGCGGACGAACTCGCGTCGCAGATATGATGAGGTGAAAATGGGAATATTTTCCGGACTCGGCGAAAAGCTCAAACACGTATTCGGTAAGCTCGCCAACCGAGGCAAACTCGACGAATACGAGATCAAACAGGCGATGCGCGAAATACGTATCGCGCTGCTTGAAGCTGACGTAAATTACACAGTCGTAAAGGACTTTATAGCCAAGATAAGCGAACGGGCAAAGGGCGAGGAGATCGTAAAGAGCGTAACGCCCGGTCAGCAGGTAGTAAAGATCGTAAGCGATGAACTTACGCAACTCATGGGCGCAAAAAACGCCAAACTCGAAGTAGCGAGCAAGCCGCCCACGGTCATAATGATGTGCGGTCTGCAGGGCGCGGGCAAGACGACTATGTGCGGCAAGCTGGCGGCTCTGCTCAAAAAACAGGGCAAAAAGCCGCTGCTCGTGGCTTGCGACATATACCGCCCGGCGGCTATAAATCAGCTTAAAGTCGTCGGCAAGAACGCGGGCGCGGAGGTATTCGAGAAGGGAACTCAGAAGCCGGTAAAGACCGCCGAACAGGCAGTCAAATACGCGCTTTCGGCGGGATTCGATACCGTCATAATCGATACCGCAGGTCGACTTCACATAAACGACGACTTAATGCGCGAGCTCGAAGACGTCAAAAAGGCGGTCAAGCCCACCGAAATACTGCTTACGGTAGACGCAATGACGGGTCAGGATGCCGTCACGGTTGCAACGGCATTCAACGACAGGCTGGATATAACGGGCGTTATCCTCACCAAGCTGGACGGCGACACGCGCGGCGGCGCGGCACTCTCGATAAGAGCGACGGTAGGTAAGCCCATCAAGTTCTGTGGCACGGGAGAAAAGACGAGCGACATCGAACCTTTTTATCCCGACAGAATGGCGAGCCGCATACTCGGAATGGGCGACGTGGTCTCGCTCGTCGAACGCGCGCAGGAAGCAATGGACGAGGAAACGATGCGCAAAATGGAAAAGCGCGTCAAAGACGCCACGTTTACGCTGGACGATTTCCTCATTCAGTTCGAGTCTCTCAAAAAAATGGGCGGCATAGGGGAAGTCATGCAAATGCTTCCCGGAATGGCTAAATACAATCTCAGTGATAAGAGCATAGACGAAAAACGTCTGGAACGCTTCAAAGCGATAATAAATTCCATGACCAAAAAAGAGCGCGAACATCCCGAGATCGTCAAATCATCGAGACGGCGCAGGATAAGCGCGGGTAGCGGCACGACGATACAGGACGTAAACCAACTGCTCAAACAGTTCGATCAGACGCGCGAACTGATGAGAAAGATGAAAAACAACAAAGGCAGACTGCCTTTCTGATAAAAGAATTTTCAATAACAAGGAGTATACAGAAAAATGGTCAAGATCAGACTTACGAGAATGGGCGACAAGAAATCTCCCTTTTACCGCATCATAGTGGCGGACGAGCGTTCTCCCAGAGACGGTCGTTTCATCGACGTTATCGGAACTTACAATCCGCTTACTTCCCCCGCAGAGATCAAGATAGATGCGGAAAAGGCACGTAAGTGGCTCAGCAACGGCGCACAGCCTACGGATACCGTTAAGTCGCTTTTCGTTCAGCAGGAGATCATTCCCGCAGGAAAAAGACCTCCCGCAAAGACCGGCAAGAAATCGGCTAACAAAGAAGGTTGATCATGCAGGAGCTTGTTGAATTTCTCGTCGGCAAACTCGTTGACGACAAAGGCGCGGTGAAAGTCGAGATCAACGGCGACGTGATCAATATAACCGTATCCAAAGAGGATATGGGTAAGCTCATCGGCAAGCAGGGACGGACCGCAAAAGCGCTCCGCACCGTCATAAAAGCCGCCGGCGCGAAAGAAGGCAAAAACTACACCGTCGAAATGACGGAGATCTGAATTGAAACTGATAATAGGCGAAATCGTTAAAGCGCAGGGGATCAAGGGCGAGGTCAAAGTGCGCCCCGTCACCGACGACCCCGCGCAGTTCGGACGGCTGGGGGCCGTATTGGTAGGCGGCTGTCCGCTCAAGCTCCGTAGCGCGTCCGTTCGGGGCGATTTCGTCTATATTGCTTTCGAGGGCATTACCGACAGGAATGCCGCCGAAACGCTCGTCGGCAAAAAGATAGAGATAGACAGATCGCAGGCAAGGCGGACGGGAGAAGACGAGTATTTTATCGTCGATCTCGTCGGTTGCAAAGTACTGCTCAGCGACGGCAAGTTACTCGGAACGCTGACGGCGGTGGACAACTACGGCTCTGCGGATATTTTCACGGTGGAAGGAGTGCGTACCGTGCGCTTTCCCTTTCTGAAACGTCTTAAACTCGCTTTCGACGGACAGGCGCGAACGATAACGATAGACAAGGATCGTTTCGACGAGGTATGCTGCTATGAAGATTGACATCCTCACTCTTTTTCCTGAGATGTTCGCACCGCTCCATCAAAGCATAACGGGCAGAGCTGAGCGCGCAGGTATAGTTGAAATACGCGCCGAAGATATACGCAAATACACCAAAGACAGGCATTTCAAGTGCGACGACGTGCCTTACGGCGGAGGAGCAGGCATGGTGATGACGCCTCAGCCCATAGTGGACGCCGTGCGCGCACTCGATCCGAACGGCAAGGCAAGGCGGATATATATGTCGCCTCGCGGCAGGGTATTTACGGGCAAAGTCGCATCCGAACTTGCCCGTGAGGATAATATTCTAATTCTCTGCGGGCATTACGAGGGCGTGGATCAGCGCGCGCTCGACATATGCGGTTTTGAAGAACTGTCAATAGGCGATTACGTGCTGACGGGCGGAGAACTTGCCGCAATGGTGGTAACGGACGCTCTGTTACGATTCGTCGACGGCGTATTAAGCGACGGCTCGGCGGACGAAGAGAGTTTTTCCGACGGACTGCTCGAATATCCGCAATACACCCGTCCCGCAGTCTTCGAGGGACTTGCCGTTCCCGAAGTATTGCTTTCGGGACATCACGAAAACATAGCCAAATGGAGAAAGCTCCAAGCGGAAAAAATAACCGCGGAGCGCAGACCCGATCTTCTGAAATGATAATCAACTGGTTTCCCGGACATATGAATAAATCCCTCCGTGAAATGGAGGACAGGATAAAAACGGTGGACGCCGTCGTATACGTTCTCGACAGTCGCGCGCCGTTTTCCTGCATAAATCCGGAATTGGACAGATTATCCGAAGGTCGCCCCGTTATATACGTATTAAACAAAGCGGATCTCGTCGAAAGCTCCGACTCTGCCAAGTGGGCGACAAAACTTTCAAGAACGGGAGCGGGCGCGGTCGTTCTCAATTCTACGGCTACAAATGCCGCAAAGGTACTTGCGGACAAGCTGCGCACGGCATGCGCGACTAAAATAGACAGGCTTAAAAACAGAGGAGTGACCGCAGTCATACGCGCCATGGTCATAGGAGTTCCGAATTCGGGCAAAAGCACGCTTATAAACAACCTGTGCGGCAAGGCAAAGACGATCACGGGAAACCGTGCGGGAGTGACCCGCGGACAACAATGGGTAAAGATAGCTCCCACTCTGGAAGTGCTGGACACTCCGGGTACGCTTTACCCTAAATTAGACAACCGGGAGACCGCACTCAATCTTGCATTCATAGGAAGCATACGTGACGAAGTTCTCGATATCCACGGACTTGCGATCGAGCTTATAAAGAGACTGTCAGGAAGCGGAGCACTTGAACGCAGATACGGAACGACTCTTTCCGACGATCCCGTCGAATCGCTCCGAAAAATTGCCGTAGCACGAGGATTTCTCGTAAAGGGCGGCGATGCGGACACGGAGCGCGCGGCTTACGCGGTCATAGACGATTTCAGAAAGGGCAGAATGGGTAAGATCATTCTGGAAAAGGCATGAGCGTTACAGAGGAACTGTTTGCATTCGACTCGTCTTACGGCGGCATAGTCGCGGGGATCGACGAGGCGGGAAGAGGCCCGCTCGCGGGTCCAGTCGTCGTGGCGTGTTGCATACCCGGGAAAGAACTTATAGACGGCGTCAACGACAGCAAGAAAGTGAGCGAGAAAAAACGCGAATATCTTTATGAAAAGATAGTCGCGACGTGCATGGACTATACTGTCGAAATAATAGACGAAAAAACCATCGACGAAATAAACATACTGCAAGCCACTAAGCGCGGAATGGAAAATTGCGCTAAAAAGCTGCGTATTATGCCTGACATAATACTGATTGACGCAGTAAAAGGGCTTAAAATGCCGTGTAAATCGGAGTCAGTCATAAAAGCGGACGCAAAAAGTTATGCCGTCGCCGCGGCAAGCATTATCGCAAAAGTCACGCGTGACCGCATAATGCGCGCCGCAGACGAAAAGTATCCGGTTTACGGATTCATAAGAAACAAGGGTTACGGTAGCGCGGAGCATATCCGCGCGCTACGCGAATACGGTCCTTGCCCCCTGCACAGACGCACATTCATAAGGAACTTTACCGATGAGCAAACGTGAAAACAAGGAAAAGGGAAATGCGGGCGAGAATATCGCCGAGCAGTACCTCAGAAAACACGGTTATCGCATACTCGCGCGCAATTTCAAAACGGGCACGGGAGAGATCGACATTGTGGCGACGGACGACGCCTATCTCATTTTCGTTGAAGTAAAGATGCGTTTCGGCGACGAGTACGGCCTACCGTCCGAAGCCGTGGACTACGCAAAACAGCGCAAGCTCGCAGCCGTTGCCGCGCAGTATATAAAACGATATATGCTTTTTGGCGCGCCCGCACGCTTCGACGTTATCGAAGTGCGGGGAGATACCAAAGATGTCAACCACATAATAAACGCGTTTGAAACGCATATGCGATATTAACCTTATTCCGCGCCCGCCCATATATAAATATGTGGCAAAAAAATTTATAGATCCGTGCGCCCTGCGGCGCAACGCCAAAAAAATATCGCACACCGCGAAGCTGATAGCCGTCATAAAAGACGACGCATACGGACACGGCATGACGGAGTGCGCGCGCATACTGTCCTGCGTCGCCAACATGTTTGCCGTGGCAAACGAAAGCGAAGCGCGATCGCTTTTAGACAGCGGTATAAAGAAGGACATACTGATACTTCACCCGTGCGCGTCGCCGCGCCTCAATGCGGATAACGTCATATACACTCTGTCATCTCCGCGCGGGTGCGCCGCGTTTGAAGGATCGCGTACGGCGCTCAAACTGAATACCGGCATGAACAGATTCGGTGCAGACGACGACGCGCGCGTGCTGATATCTTTCGGACAAAAGCTTACGCGCGTCCACTCGGTATATACACATCTGCGCTGTCCGTCGGACAAAAGCATTACGGACGTTCAATACGCGCGCTTTGAGAATGCCACGAAAGGGGTCGGACTTCCTCGGCACATTGCCGCAAGCGGTGCATTGCGTCGGGAAGCGAACGCTCCGCACGACTATGTCAGGTGCGGGATCGCGCTATACGGCGGAACGGAGAGCTATGAGCGCGCAATGACCGTAACGGCGGAAGTGCTCGAAACGCGGCTCGTAAGAGCGGGCGAGGGTTGCGGATACGGAACGGAAGTCATGCGGACGGATACGTATGTCGCCGTACTCGATATCGGCTACGCGCAAGGTTATGCGAGAACGGGAGGGCGCAGATACGTCTATCTCGGCGGAAAGCGATGCCGCGTGATCGCAATATGCATGGACTGCATGATAACGGAATGCCCTAAGAGCATCAAACGCGGCGACGTCGCCGAAATAATGGGACGACACATAACGCCCGAAGAGCTTGCTCGGGCGTGCGGTACGATCACATATGAGATATTCACGTCTTTCGGAAAAATAACGGATATAATCTATGACACTGCTGAGCAAAAACGAAATACGAACGCTATACAAGTACCTCAGAAGGCAGGTACTTTGCCGCGAGGAGAAGGAAAAAAAGATAGCGGATAGACTCTGTGAGCTGGTAAAGGGCGCAAAGAGCGTGTTTTGCTATGAATCGCTTCCCGGCGAAGTTTCCACTACCGACATAATAGCGCGGCTGTCCGAATTTGCGGAGGTCTATGTTCCCGTCGTTCGCGGGAATACCATGCTCGCCTTCTCGCGCAAAAGCGAGCGCTATGCGACGCGCCCGTGCGACGTAACGATAGTTCCACTCATAGCTTTCGACGAAAACCGCAACAGGATAGGTTTCGGCGGAGGCTATTACGACAGATACCT
>ERZ1090881.721-NODE-726-length-15044-cov-16.955034_pt1 | contig 15044 bp, 13 predicted proteins | sample MGYA00478470_ERZ1090881 | MGnify/ENA primary metagenome ERZ1090881 (study PRJEB33644, sample SAMEA5815736) | chicken gut metagenome | biome: Chicken; feature: Gastrointestinal Tract; material: Caecum | place: Ireland | collected 2019-01-01 | study: A study of the...
CGCTTCGATTTTAGGCTTCCCTGAAAATCCGCAGGGTTTTTAGGGGAGGTGGATTGCCGAAGGCAAGACGGAAGGGTGCGCAGCAGACGAATGGGTGCGACGAAGGGTGCAGGAGAAAAGCAAAAAGAGGCGCGCCGCGCCTCTTTTTGTGTTCTTCAAAAATATGTTGAAACAAATTTTGTTTTCAATTGTAACTGACCTCTCAAGATCTTGTCCTTGTTACAAGCGTAAGATATGTCCCTAAAGAATTTACACTACCGCCATTTCCGGCGCCGGCGGCGCCATTTACACCGTTCGAATACCCGTAGCGATTTCCAACATGCTCCGTCAGGACATCGCCGATACATACATCCGAAGTAACCGCTCCGATCGAGCCACTCCACCCACTAAACGTGCCGCCGACAATGGCAACGTTGTTGGTAGGCCAAATTACTAATCCACTCCAAGGATTGTCATTAAAATAGAAGCCATAACTATTCGTGCCTGTGCCTGTAAACGAACCGCCTTCGATCAGCAGACCGTCGTCTGCCCGCTCACCGTTGTCGCCATAATAAATGCCATATCTTTCGCCCTTAAACGTGCCGCCGGAAATGACAGCAGCATGCGTTACATTCAATGCTCCTTCAAGGCTGATACCCCTCTCACTGTTTTCAAAGGTACCGCCGGAAATGGTTACGGAGCCACCGGCTTGAACACCATATGGAATTGAAAATGCCGCATATAGTCCGTCAAAAGAACCGCCTGAAATTTCCAGCGTCGCAAGACTGTTGCCGTTCCACAGTGCGTTGCCAAATTCGGAAGTTCCGCCCGAGGTAGCGGTCGATTCAAATTTACCGCCTCTGATTGTTACAGTTGTCCCGTTCGCTTGGCGCTCAACACCTTCCAAAATCAATCCCGCAGCTTCACCTGACACAGAGATCGTTTTGCCTTCAGCGGGATCGAATGTGACATTGGCATATTCAAAAACACTAAAGCCGCCTTGACCATCGACCTCAAAGGTTCCGCCGGTTATCATCGCAGTTGCAACTGCGTTCGCAGCAGTTCCCGTAATAAATGCGCCGCTGCCGGCGCCGCCAAAGCGGCCTCCGCTGATGTTTGCCGTACCGCCGTACATTTTGAAGGCGTAGGAAGCCGCCGGTCCTGCATGCAAAGAACCATCCTGCCCGGAAAATTCGCCATTCGCTATATTGACTTCGCCATTCCTGACAAGGACACCTTCACCCTTTTCTGCCGAATATGTTCCATTGTAGATCGTCAGGGTCCCGTTTTCAACATCTACAGCATGGCCGCCTGTAACGCTGATCTCATTGCCCCAGTTATCGGCACCGCCATACCAATGTATCCATCCTGTAGCGCCGGTTCCTTTAGTGGAAATAGAAACCGTGTTGCCGGTCTGATTGCCGAGAAACACTTCGCCACCGGATACGTTCAAGCCGCCGCCGATTGTATTTGTAATGTTTCCGGCATTGATCGCCACCCTTGTTGACGCCGCCCCTTGTACGCGTATCGCAAAACTCGTGATCTCAAACTCGGTAAATGCTGCTACGCTATCATTGTTCACAATCTGCGTCGTATCATTCTCCACGCCCGCGTGCGTGACATCGAGCGTGCCGTTTGCCGTCAGTGAGCCGCCCGTGACGTAGATGCCGTTGGTGGTCTGCGTTGCCGTAGAATTTGTCCCGTTGCCCGTAATAAAATCGTCCCAAGAGATGCTTTTGATAGTACTATTCACCTCAAGCTTACCCGCCGCCTGTGTGAAGTTGCCATTTGCAATATAGATACCCGTGCCGCCATACATGTTCTCAACCCGGTTGTTGACCGTGAGCGTACCGCGGCTCTGCGTGAGCGTGCCGCCACGGACGACAATGCCGACGCCGTTGGTATTGATCGTGCCATTGTCCGTCTCAAACGTAACGCTGCCGCTCATCGCCATGATCGCCGCACTGGAACATGTATTTTCATCAGCCTGCGTAACCGTACAAGCAAACGACCCCGTAATATTCAGCTGCGGATTTGTTCCGGACGTATAGATGCCCGCAGAGGACCTGCCGTAGACATTGATCGTTGCGTTCTCCGCATCGACCGTGCCGCCCGCCGCCTCAATGCCGAAATTGCTTTCATTCGTACCTGTCCCACCAACAGTCAGTGTACTTCCGGAGATGCTCGCTCTTCCGCCCGAGACATAGACGCCGCGATTGTTATCGCCGGGCATGGTAAACGTGCAGCTCGTCAATTTGACATGGCCGCCCTCGGACAAAATGCCGGTATTATCATTGCCTGCAGCGCCTTCATTGAATGTGAAAGAGACATTTTGCGCATTGATCGTACCGCCCTCAGACAAAATGCCGGTATTACCATTGCCTGCAGTGCCTTCATTGAATGTGAAGGAGACATTTTTCGCATTGATCGTACCGCCCTGCGCCTCTATGCCGTTGACAGATGAGCCCGTGACAATAAACTGCACGGGAATTGTATCGTGGGCGATCGTGAGCGCGCCGTCCTGCATGGAAATTGCCGCACCATTACCCTCCGCACCGGGATTCTCCGCACTCGCCTGCACATTCTTTACGAAATTGCCTGCGCTGATGGTCAGTACGCCGCCGCTCATCACGATGGTATTCCCCAGTTCAGAGGAGAAATTTCCGCCCGAAATGGTTACATCACCCTGTGAACAGCGGATGCAAACAGCTTCGCCGCGTGCCGTAAAGTTGGTGGTGCCCGCTCTGCCCGTCTCCGAAATGACCAGCGAGCCCGTTGCGCCGTCCTTGCTGTTCTCCTCAGTCAAGATACCGTAGGTGTTGGCGACGTCGAACTGATTGACGAAATTTCCGCCGCGGACAAAACCCTCGCCCGCCGTCATGCGGATGGCGGCATACGGCCATTGCAGCCCGGCACTTTCGAGCGAACTGCCTTGTTCCGCCAGCTCCTTAACGTCCCAATAGCCATAGACGACGGCGTAAGTTTCCGTTCCATCTGCATTCGTGGCGATCGGGTAATAGTAATAGAAATCGCAGGAAGCGACGTTGCAGGGAACGGTAAGCTTTCTGTCGTCGACGAGCAAATCGCCCTCTGCAATGTTTTCCTCCGGATTCGCAGCATCCGCAATTGTGCCAACTTCCTTCGTATAGACCAGGAAGGTATCTTCTGTCACGAAGGAATAGCCGCTCAGTGCGCCCGTTTCCTGATAGTAGTTGCCGTCGATATATGGAACTTGTTCCGCTGCCGTTGTTCGCACATATTCATCATCTGCAGCACGCGCGACTGCGGCAGGTTCCGTCACACCCTCACGCGTATAGAGCGTGATACCGCTGTCAACCCCTGACGCAAGGTGATTTTCCCCGTCTCGCGGGCCGCTTTCGTAGTTGCCCGAACCGATGGTCATGGTGCCGCCGCTGACCTGCAGCGCGCTGCCCACGGGATTGTAGAAGGCGCCCGCATGCTCCTCGCTGGAGTCGTACACGAGCACGACGGAGACGCCCTGCGAGACATTGAGCATGGGATTTCGGCTGTTGCGCACGACCACCGTGCCGTTGAGATCGAGCACAAGATTGGTAGAGACGTCCTGCACGTCCGTCGTAATGACGAAGGGCAGCTCGGCGTCATCGGCGATCTGAATATAGGAATAACCGTTTTCAATGGCGTCGTTGAGTTCCTCGGGCGTTCTGACGATATACCGCTCCGTTCCGATAAACTCAATGGTATCGTCATAGGTGCTGTCATCGCTGAGCGCACCGCCGGAATATCTGCCGTATGTGGAGGCATAGAGAAAGGACGCCGCCATCAATGAAACGATCAGCGCCGTTAAAAAGATGATGAGCAGAATTTTTTGCACCTTTTTCGTCATAGGTTCCTCCTGATGCCGTAAATGCAACTGCGCGTCACTGCGTAACGGAAGCGCTCGGAAGCACACTCGCCTGTACAAACGTCACGCTGATGCGCGTGGAATACCCCTTCTCGCTCACGCCGACATAGTCATATTCGCCTTCCCCTTGCATCGTCTTGAGCGTCGTGGAAATGAAATCAGTGCTCAGGTAGTTAATTGTATTCGCCGCAAAATACGCCGGATTATCTCCGCTGCAGCGATAATAGCCATTCTCCGGGTCTATATCGTGCGGAAAAACGGCGTCGTTCTCGTTGAGGCGCGCAATATGCTGATAGGAAATGGTCTCGGTCGTGCCAAGCGCAGTGTTTGCAAACTCCCTGATCAGGCGCACGGTGGTATCGCCGGCATTGGCGCCGCCGGCGCTTGTGCTGTACGGGACATCGGTATAGTTGAAGTGATAGCCGAGAACGGTAAACTCGGTACCGTTTGCCGTGATCGTCGTCGGCTGAGCGCCCTTCGCAATGAGGTTCGTCCAAAAGTTCCCGTCCACGTCAAACCCCGTATCGGAAGCCGTGCTGTTACCCGTGGGAAACTTGATCCCGAGCGCCTTTGCCTGAATGGCGTTGGTCCAGTTGAGGTACACGACATAGGTCGTCGACCTGTTCTCCGGCGTCAGTTCCCTGGGGATCTCAATCTCGATCGTATAATAGGGAACATCCGCCGTGCAGTCCAGATAGAGCGCGGGAAGCGCAGAATTCCCCTGCTGACGCGTAAACCCGAGCGAGAAATCCACCTCTTCCTCGCTCGCGGTGATCGTCATTTTCCAGTCGTTTTCAGGCTCATTTTCAACGGTTGTGCTCTGCCGCGTCGCCGTAACAGAACCTCTGACCGTCCCGTCGTCGGACTCGGTGATCCCGCCCGTCATTGCAAGCTTGGATTCCCCGTCGCCAAGCTGACCGAAGTCGTCAGAATTCAAGGTGTCAAATGTTCCGCTTGTACCCCAAGACTGATATCCACCGTATGTATAGCGATGCGTTTCCGGCTCACCGTCACTCCCCGTGCCGGATTGCCCGGCTTCGCGCTTCCTGACCAGATCGGCAATGACGAGCTGCGTCGTCAAGGGATTTTCCGGATCGGCGGCGATATTGCTTCCCGTGTCCGTCGTGGGGACGATCTGAAGCGCAATATTTTCCCAGAACTCCGCGGGTCCTTCCAGGCGCAGCGTGGGACGCACGTCGATCGCGCTGTTATTATTCATCGTGATGCGCACCGTACTGGCCGTGCCGCTGCCCTGATCCATCCAGAAGCCGTTGTACAGCTGCCAGAAGTAGGCGTTGCCGAAGGACGTCGTGTTGACGCTGTCAATGGTATAAGAAGCGTCAAACTCCGCAACGCCGACGGAATTTTCGCTTGTAAAGCGCGATTGATAGCGCGAAAAAGTGACCCCTGCAAAGAGGAGCGCCACGACTAGAAGCAGACATAAGTATCTAACGATGGGATACTGTTTGATCGTTTCCTTCTTCATGGTTGTTTCCCTTATCGCCGTCTTCTTCACCGCCTGCGACGGGCGCCGACGCGTTTTCCCCGGAAGGCGCACCCTCAGGCGGCACGTCCTCTCCGTCTGCCGCCCTTACCCTTGCGCGGGAGATGCTCTCCCAGGCAAACCAGGCGATTGCAATCACCGCAAGCACGATGCACAGCCCTGCAGGCGTCTGTAAAAATCCGATCACCGTACCCACGCCGGGCACGGCTGCGACGACCTCGCCGATGACCGCATCCGCGCTGACGAGCAGCACGTCTGCGGCGTTGTTGGCGTCGCCCTTGGTGCGGAATGCGCCGTCCACGATCTCCACGATGCGGTGGGTGGTGCAGACGCCGTCCGCGCTGTAAAACATGATGACGTCGCCGACCTCGTAGCTGTCTTGCCGCACGGTGATGACATAGTCGCCGACGGAGAGCTCAGGTTCCATGCTGCCCGACGAGACGACCGCGCCGCCCATGCCGAACACGGTGGGGACCTCGATCCCCATGGCGTAGCGGGCGATCAGCATATAGACGATATAGACGACGAGCAGCACGGCGATGACCGCAAGAAAGATGCGTACCGCCATGCCGATGCCCTTTCTGACGCGCGCTGCGTTCATTGCCTCTCCTGCCAGACTTCCGCAAGGAAATCGATATGCAGGTAGTACATTGCCTCGTTTTCCCCTGCAAAGGTATCTACAGGGTCGTTATGCGCCCAGATCCATTCCAGTTCAAAGAGGGTAATGCTCTCCTCTTCGACGGACAGATCTTCCAGGCATAGTTCCTCCACGGTGACGTAGCCCTCCTCGCCTGCGATATACACGCCGTCGCGCTTGAGGCGGTAGCGCATGGCGATGCCGTACTCGTTGGTCTCCGAGAAGGTGAGCGAATAGACGATGGGGTCGGGGCTGTTGTTCTGCATGCGGAAGCGGTACGCACCCGTCATGCCCGGCACAATGACCTTGTCCCCGAAAGTCTGATTATAGAACACGGAGAGATCCTCCCTGTCCTCCCAGTTGGTGCCGTCCTCCTCGGTCGCAAAGATGATGGGCGCATAGGGGCTCTCCGAGCGGGAGAGCGCCCACGCGCACAGAATGCACGTCAGCGCGGTGATGAGTGCGAGCAGAATGCAGAGAATGAGCAGCCATGGCGTGCGCGCGTGCACAATGGTGCCGACATATTCGTTCTGCAGCGTGTGAATGTTGTTGTGCTTATCGACGTAGCCCGTGCGTCTGCGGTTCTCGTTCTCCCCTTCGTAGAGGTAGACGTTCTTATCGTCTTCCTTGATGAACTCGCCGCGCCGGTTCTTGTCGTTATCATACCAGACGCCGCGCCTGAGCTTGCCCAGCTCCGTACCTGCGCGGTCGCGCACTCTGCCGCGCTTGGGGCACTTGACCTCGATATCGTATGCACTGCTCTCCGGGACGGGCGCGGCAGACGCTGCGGTCTCAGCTGCGGGAGATGCGTCTGCGGCAGGCGTCGCCTCGGCGGGTGCCGGGACCGCGGGGGGCTCTGCGCCCTCGTCTGCGGGAGCACTCTCCTCTGCGGACGCTTCCGCGCTCGCCTCAGCGCCTGCACCGTCGGATGCGGGCGCGGGCTCCTCCGCGGGAACTCCTGCGCTCTCCGCAGCGCCGACACCGTCGGATTCGCTCGCAGCGGGCGCTTCGCCCTCGTCTGCGGGAGCACTCTCCTCTGCGGGCGCTCCCGCGCTCTCCGCAGCGCCGACACCGTCGGATGCGGGCGCGGTCTCGTCGGGAGAAGGCGCTGCGGGCGTGCCCTCTGCCGATTGGTCGGGCGCAGCCGCGGATGCTGCATCAGGTTCCGATTCGGGAATATTCTTCTTATCTTCTTCCATGGTTCACCCTCCCCCGGGATCAGGATCCGCTCAGCTTGACATGAGCAAAGCCTGCTATATCCAAACGGCATTTCTGCCGTGTGTATGCAACATAAAAAAATGTTTTGCGCAAAGATGCGCGGATTCTCTCACGCAATGCGGCGCTTGCCGCATCAAATACTTTGTTGGATGGTTAAGTTGTGAAGTTTGTAAATCAAAAAGTGCGACAAAAAATATACCGCGCCGCCGCCACCACACTCGGCGGCGGCGCGGTATTCGATTGCGCAATACGCGGTGTTATGTACCGCAAAAAAGTTTGGGTTGATCAGGGCTGCGTAGAGGACTGGACTGCGGTGTAAGTAATACCCACAGAAACCGTTGTGATATTCTCACCAAGCCACGTATCCAGCTTGTCTGCATTTACTTCACCGTAGCTATCCTGCGACTCCCAGATTGCACGAACCCAAATATACACAGTTCCGCCGTTCCCTGCAACATCTGCAATCGTGGCGGAGCCATTGTAATCCACCCAATCCGCATCGGAAGCAGGAGCATTGATGCTATCGGCCGAAATGAAGACCTGAACCTTGATTGTGTTATATGCCTCAGCGTAGGAAGGTACATCCGCCCCCTCTTGAATGCTCGAATCAGCATTAAACGCTGTTCCTTCAAACGTGGGATCATTAGCAAGCGTCACTGTAATGTCAGCATTGACGGCACTTTTGTTCACAATTGTAGCACCTACCCTCGCCGGCATTTCGTGCGTACGAGTTGTCCCTTCGCTCCATGCCACATCTTTAGGAGACAAAGTGCCTAATGCAAGCGCAGTGTCTCCACTCGCCGCGCCGCCTGTAATATCGATATCCCACTTCGCGACCTGCACAGAAGCCGTGCCGTCGCCGGACGAAGTATAGCGTGCGAACGTCGTGCCAAGGAAGCAGCAGCTGATGAGCGTAAGGACGATCAGCAAACCGCAGATTCTGGCGATCATGTTCTTCTTCTTTGTCATGATAACTCTCCTTACAAGTAGTTTTTTTGATATTGCCGACCGGCCTGTTGTGTGGCACAGCCCGATTTAGCCGAATTTGTCTTCGCTCTGCCTCCCCTGACTTTGTTAGGGGAGGTGCCCCGCAGGGGCGGAAGGGTCCTGCACTCTTTGCTTTACGATGATATCGATCTGCTCGCAGATCCCTCGGAAATTCCGATTGACCTCCAAATTAGAAAAGCGAAGCACAAGCAGTCCAAATTGTTGCAAGTACGCTGTTCGCTCGCGATCTTTTTGTTCGGTCACATCATCATAATGTTGAGAGCCGTCCAACTCGATCACCAACTTTGCGCCTGCACAGTAAAAATCTACGATATATTGACCAAGAATTTTTTGTCTGCAAAATCGAACAGGATACTTGCTCAGGAAATTGTACCAAAGGCGCCTTTCTTCCTTCGTCATTTCCTTTCGAAGTTTACGCCCGAAGGAAACAAGGGAGGGATTTCCTTTTGCGACCAAGCGTTTGTCATTCCCTTGCGGCATTGCACCCCTCACCCCTTCGTCTTGCCTTCGGCAATCCACCTCCCCTAAAAAACCTGCGGTTTTTCATGGGAGGCCAGGTCCCCTTCTTCCCTTGCCTCACCCCTTGCGCAGGGAGGGCTTTTTTACCTTCCTTTCCTGCCTCCCCTGACTTTGTTAGGGGAGGGGCCCCGCAGGGCCAAAAGGGTCATTCGCTCTTGTCCTCCGGATTGGGTTCCTCTTCAGCGGCTGCGACCTCGGAGCCCGGCGCAGATTCCGCTTCTTCGGCAGGCGCCGCGGCGTTCTGTTCGCCGAGCATCGCGCGCAGACGGCGGATCTCCTCGTCCTTTTCCGCAAGTTCGGCGGAGGACCCGTCGCTCGCAGCCCTCTGCCTGCGGCGCTCCAGGGTGATGCGGATCACGTCAAACGCGATGAAAATGACGACGGGAATGCCGACAAAGACCAGAATGCCCATGGGCGTCTGCATGAACAGAGCAAAGTCGCCAAGGCCCGCAACGCTGCCGGTGCAAAGCCCCACGACGTTGCCCACGGGAACGACGCCGTCATCCGTGTTGTTGGCGTCACCCTTGGTAATAAAGCCCGTGATGCGACCGTCCTCCGCACGCTCCACCGAAATGATGCGGTGCGTGACAAACACTTCGCCCGTGTAATATGTAACGATCTGACCTTCCTGAAGGGACTGCTTTTCTTCGCCCTCCAGAAGATCAACAAAGATGAGCGCGCCTTCATCGAAACAGTCATCCGCGTCCCCGCTCATCGAGCCCGAGGCAACGGCAAGCGGCGCGACCCCGAAGATATCGGGCGGGACGTCATCATGCAGGCTGCCTTTGACGATCAGCGTGAGATTGATGATGAGAATGGGGACAAACAGCACCGCCAACACGATGAGTACGATCGTTGTGACAAGACCGCTGCGATTTCCCTTTGCCGGTTGCGTCGTTTGCTGCGAGTTATTTTGCTTCATGGCTTGGCTCCTCAACGGAAAAGTATGGACACCCCTCTTTTCCCTTCATAATATTGCGCAAAAACAATTATAAGCAAGCGCACGAAAGCTGTCAAGTATTTGTATGCGAAAAAATTTGGCATATTGTCACAGGAATAAGCACGTTTCATTGCCAGTTCAAACACCTAACCACTAACTATTATACTCACCCCTCCCCATTTGTCAATAGTTTTGAACAAGTTTTTTGAGGGAAATTTGTAAAATATCTCTAATACATTTCAGGTTAAACAAAGTGCGGACATGGCGGAAGGTTTCAGGATTATTATACAAGAAAATACAGAAAACAGAACATTTTTTGCGTGAAATGCCACTTTTTTTGCGCAAACGGCGCAAAGGGCAAAAAAACAAAAAAATCCCGGCGCGCGGTCAGGCGCCGGGAAGCAAAAACGCGCATGCCGGAAGAGCATGCGCGCGGCGGGAAAAAATCAGTGATTGAGGAGCTCATCGCTGAGGGCCACGATCTCCGGGGCGTACTTTTTCTTTCTTTGCGATAAGATACGCTTATAGATCGGGTAGTTGACGGCCACCATAACGATCCCGATGACGCCGATCACGATCCCGAGCGGCATGAGACTTCCGATGATCTCCATCGCGAGGCACATGCCTACGCCGAGCACGAGCGCTCCGAGCGCCCCGAAGGTATAGGCGAAGATTTCGGCGGGACGGCGCGCCTGACGGTCCAGCCTTGTGAGCTTGTCGATCTTTTCCTCGCTCACGCTCTTTGCCGCGTAACGGCTGCGGATCTCGCTCACCTGCTGTGCTTCCTGCTGCTTGTTGGTTTCCTGAATCATCATGTTACGTTTTCTCCTTGCTTGATTTGTGCTATAAGGATATCACAGCCGTTTTTCCGAATGTTTGAAGTTTGGTAAATGTCTTGTAAGCGTTTTGTAAAAGAATTGTTCATGCGAAAAAAATGCGCGGCGCACCCGCTGTTAAAAAGCGGGCGCGCCGCGCAATGCTCTGATCATGTCTGCGGGGGCTTTTCGTCCTCCGTCGGCTTCCCGTCTGCGTGCAGCAGCTCGTCCGAGAGACGCACGATCTCGCCGCCGTATTTTTTCTTCATCGCGCGCACTGCCGCGTTGTACACAGGGTAGGCGAGCGCCATGGGCACGCACCCGACGGCGGCAACGGCGGAGCCCGCAAGAAGCAGATTCCACGCGAGCACCATGCTCATGCCCAGCCCGAACAGCAGTACGCCCGCGACGCCCAGCGTCACCGCGAGCGCCATCGGCACGTTCCTGACGCGGGCATGGAGGGCGCGCAGGCGCGTCATCTTCTCGCCGTGCGCGTCGGGCAGGTACTCCCTGCGGATGCGCTCGATCTCCTTGCGCTCCCCGTCCGTCGGGGCGGAATAGGTATAACGAAACTTGTCACTCATGTTCTGCCTCCGCGGCAAGCGCCTTTTTCTTTTTGTCGGCGCGCACGATCATCACGATCCCCAGCCCCGCGACAAACAGGCAGACCGCCGACGCCGTCACGGCGTTCATGACGCGCATGTCCTGACTGAGCGGCTGCTCCAGAAACAAGGTCATCGTCGTCTGCAGGGCGACCAGCGAGACGAGCGCCGCCGTCAGATTGATATTGCGCAGCGACCAGAGGGTGGGGTCGGTCATTTTGTGCACCTTGACGACGTTATAGATGGCAAATGACACCTTATAAAAGGTGAATGCCGCCGACGAGATGAGCGTGATCATCGTATAGGTGCGCAGGTTGGGCAGGGCGAAATCCGCCAGCCTGCCGCCCGACGTCACGACAAACTGCGCCACCGCCAGCATGAACAGGCCCACCAGAACAAGAAGCGCGATGCCGCAATTGCGGTAGATCCTGAGCTTTGCCGTCGTGCGCGTGCGCTCGTCCGACGACTTCTTGAGCGCGCCGCGCGTCCCGCCGAGGACGACGTAGCGCAGCACGCTCAGCGCGAAGTAGTACGCCGCGAGTGCGCCGTACCAGAGCGAGGACGTCAGCACCGCGATGACGAGGTTGAGAACGACGTACCCGACATTGATGACAAAGGATAACCCCGAAAAGAGCAGCGTGCGGCGCTCATAGCTGCCCAGCCACTTGCCGAGCAGCGGGTGCTTTTTTCCGAATGCGGAAAGGGCGCTCGTCGCGCGCGGCACGAATTTGACGAGCGCATAGATCGCATACGCCAAAAAAATCGCCGCAAGCGCGTACACGAGGTACACCCAGCCGCCCTCCGCCTCGAGCGCGACCACGGCGACGCTCGCCGCCGCCCCGCCCAGTCCCAGGATCCAGGCGACGATGAGAAAAACGCCGCGCGGGTTTTTCATGAGATCAAGCAGCTTTCTCATACGCAGGCTCCGTACAGCGTCACGCGGAAGGTACTGCCCTTTTGCGGGGCGCTCTCCACCGCGATCTCCCCGCCGAGCAGATCGATGACCTGCCTGACCAGCGCAAGCCCCAGTCCGTTGCCCTCGGCGGCGTGGGAGGTATCTCCCTGATAAAACTTTTCAAAGATATGCCTGCCCGTCTCCGCGCTCATGCCGCAGCCGGTGTCCGACACGGTGACGACGGCGTTGTCCCCTTCCCGCCGCAGCGTGACAGAGATCGTGCCTTCGCTCGTAAATTTGACCGCGTTGGAGAGCAGGTTGTTCCAGACGATCTCCAGACAGCTCTCGTCCGAGCGGACGGTGACCTCCGCGAGCTCGCACGAAAGTTCAAGCCCCTTTTGCTCCATTTGCTCCTCAAAGGCGAGGATGCAGCGCGCGAGCAGCTCGTCCAGCCGCAGCGAGGTAAACTCCGCGCGGATGCCGTGGTGCTCCAAACGGTTGAGGCGCAGCACGTTCTGCACGAGGGCGGTGAGCCGCTTTGCCGCGCCGACGATGGTCTCGCAGTACGCGGCGCGCGTTGCCTCGTCCTTCGCCCCGGACAGCGCCAAGGCATAGCTCTGGATGACGGCGAGCGGCGTCTTGAGTTCGTGCGAGACGTTGGAAATAAAGCCGCTGCGCGATTCGTCCGCCTGCCGCAGTTCCGCCGCCACGGCGTTGAGCGCCTCCATCGCCTCGTCGAGGGCGTCGTATGCCCCGTAGGCATGCACGGGCTCCAGCTGCACGGAAAAATCGCCCGCGGCAAGCTGCTTTGCCGCCTCGCAGATGCGCTCCACGGGGCGCGCGGCGATCTTTCTTCGCAGGTGCTCCACGACGGTCGTCAAAAGCGCCAGAAAGACGACAACGACCAGCATGACCGCCGACTTTGCCGCCACATTCTCACCGAAGCGCGCGTCCACAGCCTCGCCCGCAAAGACGGCGACCGTGATGATGCAGGCGACCTGAACAAACTGCACAAAAAAGCCCGCGAGCGCCCGCCGCATGGCACGGTTGGTGCGTTTTTTGGGGGACGTACCCTTCATTTGAGTACCAGCTTATAGCCAAGCCCGTGCACGGTGACGATCTCAAACCCCGTACAGTGCGCCGTCTTTTCGCGCAGCTTGGACATGTACACGTCGACGGTGCGCGAGGTCGCCGAGGAGTCGAAGTCCCAGAACTCGTCCATGAGCTTGGTGCGCGTAAAGGTGCGGCGGGGATAGGAGAGCAGCTTGAACAGAAGGTCAAATTCGCGCACGGTGAGCGGGAGCTCCTCGCCGTCCGCATATGCCGTGTGCTCCTCCTTGTCCATCATGAGATTGCCGACGGTGATCGTACGGCTGTCCGCGATGTTGGCGCGGCGCAGGAGCGCCGTCACGCGCAGCAAGAGCAGGTCGGGATCGAACGGCTTGACGACGTAGTCGTCCGCGCCCGTCGCAAAGCCGCGCTTCTGATCGGACGCGTCGTCGAGCGCGGTCAGAAAGAGGATGGGCGTCGCGCCCTCCCGCCTCACCTCGGCGGCGAGCTGATAGCCGTCGAGCACGGGCATCATGATATCGGTGATCAGAAGATCGAAGCTCTGCCTGTGAAATTCCTCCAGCGCCGCGCCGCCGTCCTTGCAGGCGACGACCTCGTGCCCCGCGCCCTCCAAGAGCGTGCACACAAGGTGATTGAGCGCCGCGTCGTCTTCCGCCAGCAAAATTTTCGCCATAGAGCCCCTCCCGTTGCCCGTACTGCGCCATCATACCCTATCTTTATTGCGAAGATGCAAATAAATTGTTAAAATAATGTAAAATGTTTGTCGCTTGTTTTATTATAGCACGCCTTTCAAAAAATTGCAATGCCCTGTGAAACAGTTGCGCCGCGGCGCGATTTGCCGTATAATACTGTCATGAACACTTCGATTTGCTATATCGTGACCGGCTGTACGGGATACGTCGGGAACGTACTCACCAAAAAACTGCTCGCTGAGGGCTGCCGCGTCCGCGGGCTTGCCCGCAGCAGAGAAAAGGCGGCGCGCATCTTTGGGGACAGTGCCCCGGAGCTCGTCTTTGGCGATATTTCGGACAGCGCCGCCCTTGACGCGCTCTTTGCGGGCGAGGGACCGTTCGTCGTCATTCACACCATTGCCAAAGTCACCATCGGCGAGGGCAGCAAAAAAGAGCTTCACGCCGTGACCGTGGATGGCACGCGCGCAATTGTCGAAATGTGCGTCGAGCGCGGCGCAAAACTTCTGCAGGTCTCCTCCACCGAGGCGCTGGGCGGCGTGTTTGACGAGAACGTGACCTACCGCCCCGATCCCGCGCGCTGCGATACGGACTACGCCCGCGCCAAGGCGGAGGCAGATAAACTCGTGCTGGACGCCGTGCACACGCGCGGACTGGACGCGAGTATCCTGCTGCTCTCCAGCGTGCTTGGACCGGGCGACTATTCCAACAGCCACATGACGCAGATGATGATCGAGTTCATCGAGGGCAGACTGCCCGCGTCCGTCAAGGGCGGGTACAACGACTTTGATATCCGCGACCTTGCCGACGTCCTGCCCGCCGTCATCGGGCGCGCGCAGGCGGGCGAGGGGTATATCTTTGCGCATCAGCCTGACGAGATCAACGATATCCTCGCCGTGATCGCCCAAATGACGGGGCGGCGCGTCCCGCCGACACTGCCGCTTTGGGTCGCGAAAGTCGGCGCACCCTTTTTGATGCTGGCGGCAAAGCTCACGGGCAAGCGCCCGCTGTACACGGGCGCCGCGATCAAGTCGCTCGAGGCGCGCGCGGACTTCCCCATCGGCAAGAGCGTGCGCGCGTTCGGCTTTGCGCCCCGCCCGCTCGAAGAGACGGTGAGAGACCATGTCCGCTTCCTGCTGGACGAGGGCATGGTGCACCTCAAACAATGACGTTGCGCGCCCCCCGGCCCCCATCCCGCCGGCGCCCCGAAAAACACCCACCCAAAACCCAGCATAAAACCCCCCCCCCGGCGCGCCGCCTAACCGCCCCCCCGCCGGCGTAAAA
>ERZ1090881.722-NODE-727-length-15038-cov-11.045251_pt1 | contig 15038 bp, 10 predicted proteins | sample MGYA00478470_ERZ1090881 | MGnify/ENA primary metagenome ERZ1090881 (study PRJEB33644, sample SAMEA5815736) | chicken gut metagenome | biome: Chicken; feature: Gastrointestinal Tract; material: Caecum | place: Ireland | collected 2019-01-01 | study: A study of the...
ACTATTGCATTTCTAATTTATGGTGGTATTATTTAATCATCAACTTGATTCAAAGATTATTAATAAAAAACATAAAAGATGTCCTAGATGGAGGAATAATTATATGAAATTAGCAAAGATTTTAGGTTCTGTAGGAGTAGTTTCCGCAGCCGCATTAGCATTGGCTGCTTGTGGTCAAAGCGGTAGCAGTAATAACCAAGGAGCAAAGGATGCTAAGAAGTTTCCAGATTCAACTCCTAAGAAAGCTACCAAGCAAGGTGGTACCGTTTCTGTAGCATTGGAAACTGATACTCCATTTACTGGAATCTTTTCAGATGAATTATCAACCTCCGCAGTTGACTCAAGTGTAGCTGCACCTGGTGAAGAATCATTATTCGATACTGATGATTATTACAGAATTAACAATAAAGGTGCCGCAACTATGAAACTTGACCGTAAGGCCAAGACAGTAACCATCACTGTTAAGAAGGGTGTTAAGTGGTCAGACGGTAAGCAAGTAAATGCTAAAGACCTTGAATATCCATACGAAATCTTGGCAAACAAGAAGACTCAAGCACAACGTTACGATTCAACTCTTGAATCAATTCAAGGTATGAAAGAATACCACGAAGGCAAGGCTAAGACTATTTCCGGTATTGAAATGCCAGATGGTGAAAATGGCCGTACAATTGTAATTCACTACAAACAAATGAGACCAGGTATGTACTTCTCAGGTAACGGCTACTTCTGGGAATCAGCTGCACCATACCACTACTTAAAGAATATTCCATTTAACAAGCTTCAATCATGTGACCAAATCAGAAAGAAGCCATTATACTTTGGTCCATTTAAGCTTGATAAGCTTGTTCGTGGTCAATCAGTAACTTGGGTACCAAACAAGTACTACTGGAGAGGTAAACCAAAGTTAAACAAGGTTGTAATCCAAGTAGTTAACCCTAACTCAGCTTCACAAGCTATTAAGAGTCACAAGTTCGATATCACTGGCGTAATTAACTCACAATGGGATCAAGTTAAGAACACCAAGGGTGTTAACTGGGTTGCTCAAGTTCCATTGGCATACAGCTACGTTGGTTTTAAGATGGGTAAATGGGACGCTAAGACTGGCAAGAATGTCATGGATAAGAACTCCAAGGTTGCCAACAAGTCATTGCGTCAAGCTATTGGTTACGCAATGAACATTGATGCCGTTAACAAGCGTTACACCCAAGGCTTGAGCTTCAGAGTTAATACTTTAATTCCTTCAGGCTTCGGTGCATACCACGACAGCAGCATCAAGGGCTACAACTACAACTTGAAGAAGGCTAACCAATTATTGGACAAGGCTGGCTACAAGAAGAAGGGTAAGTGGCGTGTACAACCTAACGGTAAGCCATTAGTACTTCACTTTGCTACTATGTCAGGTTCACCAAACGCTGAAGCTATTACTCAAAACTACTTACAACAATGGCACAAGATCGGTTTGAACGTTAAGCTTACTGGTGGTCGTTTGATGGAATTCAACTCATTCTACGACAAGGTTCAACACGATTCTAAGGATATCGACTTCTTCCAAGCAGGTTGGAACTTAGCTTCTGAACCATCACAAGGAAGCATGTACGGTGAAACTTCACCAATGAACTACGAACGTTTCGTAACTCCAGAAAACAACAAGTTGCTTGCTGAAATGGACTCAGAGAAGTCATTTAACACTAAGTACCGCGTAAAGGTCTTCCACCAATGGCAAAAGTACATGTACGATGAAGCCTTTGTAATCCCAACCAGCAACTCATACAGTATCAGTGCTGTAAACAACAAGATCACCGGTTACTCAACTAAGCCATCACAAAACAACAACGGGCACCAATTATGGTACCAAGTAGGTTACGCTAAGTAAAATCTGAATCATTAGTAATACTATTCTCCAAACTCTAAACATAAATAATTCTTTATCTAGACTTTCATATTAAAATCTAATAACTAACACAAGAAAACAGGTATCTCAAAATGAGGTGCCTGTTTTTTTAATGCCGTTGTAACTTTTTTGTAATAGTGCTAAGATGAGAAAGTCAACTTGCCTCGAGTTATGGAGGATTTTTACTAATGAAAAAGGCAAAACTTTTTGCTGGTATTACGTTGCTATCAGGTGCAGCACTTACATTAGCAGCTTGTGGTAAATCTGGCTCTAATGCCAATGAAGCTTCTAACGCCGCTAAATTTAGCCAAGCTGTTCCAACTAAAGCCACTAAAAATGGTGGTACAGTAAAGGTTGCGGTTGAAACTGATACACCATTTACTGGAATTTTTAATGATGAACTTTCAACTTCTAATACTGATAGTGAAGTTATGCAATATGGTGCTGAGAGTCTTTTTGGTACCGATGATCACTATGTGTTCAACAATAAGGGTGCAGCTACTATTAAGATTGATCAAAAGGCTAAGACTGCAACTATTAACATTAAGAAGGGTGTTAAGTGGTCAGATGGTAAGCAAGTAACCGCTAAAGACTATGAATATGCTTACGAAATCATTGCTAACAAGGATTCTAAGTCACAACGTTACACTGCAAGTTTAGCTGACTTGGTAGGTTTGAAAGAATACCACGAAGGTAAGGCAAGCACTATTTCTGGTCTTGAAATGCCAGATGGTGAAAATGGTCGTAAGGTTGTTCTTCACTTTAAGACTATGAAGCCAGGTATGAACACTAGTGGTAACGGCTACATCTGGGAAGCAGCTGCACCTTACCACTACTTAAAGGACGTTAAATTCTCAGACTTAATGTCAAGCGACAAGATCCGTAAGAAGCCTTTGTTCTTTGGTCCATACAAGCTTCAAAAACTTGTTCGTGGTCAATCAGCTACTTGGGTACCAAACAAGTACTACTACAAGGGCAAGCCAAAGCTTAGCAAGATTACCGCTACTGTAATCAACCCTAACTCAGTTGCTCAAAGTATTAAGTCAAACAAGTTTGACGTTATCCAAGTTATCAACTCACAATGGCCAAACGTTAAGAATACTAAGGGCGTTAACTTCATTGCTAATGTTCCACTTTCATATAGTTACCTCGGCTTTAAGGTAGGTAAGTGGGAAAATGGTAGAAATGTCATGAATCCACATGCTAAGATGAACAATAAGGCTCTTCGTCAAGCAATTGGTTACGGTATGAATGTAAACCAAGTTGCTAAGCGTTACTCATACGGCTTAAGCTTTAGAATTCCGACTTTAATTCCTAAACAATTTGGTGATTACTTCGATAAGGATGTAAAGGGCTACACTTACAACCTTAAGAAGGGTAACGAAATTTTGGACAAGGCAGGCTTTAAGAAGAAGGGCAAGTATCGTGTACAACCAAATGGTAAGCCTTTAACTATCCGTCTTGCAGCTATGAGTGGTAATGCTAACCAAGAACCAATCATCCAAAACTACATCCAGCAATGGAAGAAGGAAGGTTTGAACGTTAAGCTTACTGGCGGTCGTTTAATTGAATTTAACTCATTCTACGACAAGGTTCAAAACGATGACCCATCAGTTGATATGTTCATGGGTGCATGGTCACTTTCAAGTGAACCATCACCAAACGACCTTTACAGTAAAACAGCTCCGATGAACTACTCACGTTTCGTAACTAAGAAGAACACTCAACTTCTTGATGAAATGGACTCACAAAAGGCCTTCAACCACCAATACAGAATTGATAAATTCCACGAATGGCAAAAGTACATGGATGACGAAGCTTACGTTCTTCCTGTATCAAACAGTTACACTATTACTGCAGTTAACAAGAAACTTACTGGCTACTCACTTAAGCCATCAGCTTCAATGGGTAACGGTTTCCCTAACTGGTACAATGTTGCTTACGCTAAGTAAAATTAAGCTTAAAAACGAAAAGTCACTTCTAATTCTAGAAGTGACTTTTTTGCATTCAAAATATAGCACTAAAACTGGTATAATTTAAAGGTATAAAAGGGGCAATTTTATGGTAAGTACAAAATTTCTAAAAAAATTAAAAGATGAATATAATATTGAATTTAATAATGAAAAGCTATTAGAAGAAGCATTTACGCATTCTTCATATTCAAATGAGCATCCTAACGATGGAATTCGTGATTATGAAAAGTTGGAATTTTTAGGTGATGCCGTTCTTGAATTGGCTGTTTCTGATTATTTATACCGTCATTATCCTAAATTAAATGAAGGAGAATTAACACGGTTAAGATCTAATATTGTTAGAACTGAAGGATTCTCTGAATTTGCGATTGAATGTGGTTTTCAAAATGAAATTCATTTAGGTAATGGTGAGGAAAAAGCTGGTGCTCGTAATCGTAAAACATTGTTGGAAGACGTTTTTGAAGCATTCAATGGCGCTTTATTCCTTGACCAAGGGATGCCAGCAGTTGAACATTTTTTGCATTTAACTGTTTATCCATTGATTGATAAAGGCGAATTTGATGATTCACGTGATTATAAGACCGATTTGCAGGAGTTATTACAACAAAATGGTCCAGTAAATATTGAATATTCGGTACTTAGTGAATCACAATTGCCATCACATTTTGTAGTTGAATTAAAGATTAATGATCAAGTTCAAGCACAAGGTGAAGGTCATAACAAGAAAGCTGCAGAACAACAAGCCGCTAAAGCAGCTTTACAAAAATTAGAGTAAGGGGATTTAAAAAGGTGCCATTAACAGAATTAGTGCTCGATGGTTTTAAATCATTTGCTGACAGAACAACTATTCATTTTAATGATGGAATAACTGGTATTGTTGGTCCTAATGGTAGTGGTAAAAGTAATATTACAGAAGCTATTCGTTGGGTAATGGGTGAATCCAGCGCTAAGTCTCTTCGTGGAACAAACATGAAGGACGTCATTTTTGCTGGTAGTCAATATCGTAAGCCATTAAATAAAGCTGAAGTTACCTTAATTTTTGATAATCGCAAACGTGAATTAGCATTTGATACGGACGAAGTTTCAATTACTAGAAATATTTTACGTTCTGGCGATAGTGAGTTTTTGATTAATGGACAGCAAGTCCGCATGCGTGATGTACGGACGCTTTTTCTTGATTCTGGTATATCGCAAAATAGCTTAGCCATTATTTCTCAGGGACGAGTTGATCAAATCTTAAATTCACGTCCGGAACAGCGCCGCGTAATTTTTGAAGAAGCTGCGGGTGTGCTTCACTTTAAACAGCAAAAAGAAGCAGCTCAAGGGCAACTTAAGAAGACTCAAGATAATTTGATTCGAATTAATGATTTAGTAAAAGAACTTGAGGGCCGCTTAGAGCCGCTGCATGAACAAAGTTCGCTAGCCAAAGAATATAAGTTTCAAAAGGCTGGTTTAGATAAAGAACTAAAGAGTTTATTAGCATTTGAAATCGAAGATATTAATAAGCAAAAAGAAACTATTCAAAAATCAGCTGATAAGAATAAGATTTTATTATCAAAATTAGATGCTGAAGTTAAAGAATCTCAAAATGCGGTCTCAGAAAAAAGAGCAGAGTACCAAAAAATTCGGGATGAACGAGAAAAAGTTCAAAATGAATTATTAAAATTAAGTCAGCAATTATCAGATTTGAATGCTAACTTGCAAATGGCTGAACAATCACGTCAATTTGATGATGCTACTAAGATCGAATATCAAAATCAAGTTGAAACGCTGAAGAAGAGCCTGGTACAACTGAACGCTCATTTGGAAAGTTTACAAAAAGATCAAGCTAGCCTTAAGAAGCAACAAGCGGTTTTACAAGAAAAGCGGGATAAGCTTACAGGTGAATTGAGTGAAAATCCAGAAGAACTCAATAAGAAACTGGAGGATTGTCGTAACGACTACATTCAATTATTGCAAGATCAAGCTGCGGTTAACAATCAAGTAATTAACTTGAATACTGAGCTAAAACGTAGTAAGGCTGACACCACTTATCAAAGCAATGATGTGGGTAAACAACTATCTGAAGCTAAAGCAGAACTGGAAAAATTACGAGCCGAAGGTAAAGATCTAACTGCTAAACGTAAAGACAAAAATGCGGCTTTTGCTGAAGCCAGTGATCAAAGTAATGACTTGAATGATCAAATTAGGCGTCTGCAGCAAACAGTTAATGATGAGCGGAATAAACTGGAAAAGATCGAAGCCCGTCATGAAGCTTTAATTAATATTCAAAAACGTCATGAAGGTTATTACTACGGTGTCCGTAACGTCTTGAATCATTTAAATGATTTTCCTGGCGTAATTGGTGCCGTAGGTGAGTTGCTTACTTTCCCAGCTGAACTTGAAGCAGCGATGACTACAGCTCTTGGTGGCGGCGTTCAAGATTTGATTACAGATAGCCGTAATAGTGCTAAAAATGCAATTAATCAGTTAAAACGCAGTAGAGCTGGTCGTGCCACATTTTTGCCATTAGATGGGTTACGCCAATATACCATTCCACAATCTACAGTAACTACCTTGAAGTCCTTTAATGGATTCAAGGGAATTGCCAGTGAGCTAGTAGAAAGCAAAACGGATCATAATATTACTGCCGCAATTAATTACTTGTTAGGCAGTGTTTTGATTGTCGATACAATCGAAAACGCAATGGCAATTTCTCAACGAATTGGTCGTTATCGAATAGTTACTTTAGATGGGGATGTTGTTTCACCGGGCGGTTCTATGACCGGTGGACAAAAGAACCTGCGCAATAATTCACCATTGCAGACGGCAACTGAAATTAATCAGTTAGAAAAGCAAATCAGTAGTTTAACTAGATCATTTAAGGAAGACCAAGCACAATTAAAAGATTTGGTTGATCAAAGCGTTAAAGTAGAAAATAAGTTGCAAAAATTGCATGATTCTTTGCAAGAAATTAATCAAACGATTAATGAAGCAGCTATTTCTTTCCAAAATCAAGAAAAAGAGGTTAAGCGACTTCAAGATGCTAATACTTTATATGAATCACGTGTGAAGCAGCGGAATGATCATATAGTTGAATTGCAAAAGCAGATTGCAGAAGCAAATGATAAGCAGGCTCTTTTATCTAAACAAGGTGAAGAGAAAAAGAGCCAAATGAATGAATTGCAATCGCGTATTAAGAACTTTAATAATTTAAGTCAACGTGTGCAAAGTGAATTATCCAAGCTTGATCCACAAATTGCAGTTTTTGCAAATAAATTAGAAAATCTAGCTGTTCAAGAAAAAGATAAACGCAATCAAATTGATAATAATGAAAAGCAGGCTGCTGATTTAAAGGAGAAATTAACAGATCTTAATCAAAATGGAGAACTTTCTGTTAAGAAGAACACCGATTTAAAGAAGCAGAAGGAAAAAATTAAACAAAAGAACGAACAACTGCAAAATAAATTAAATGAGCTTAGTTCACAACTCGGACAATTTGATGCGCAAATTAATCAGTTAGATCAAGTTGCTAGCCGAAACTATGATTTGCGTAAGGATGCGGCAATAGAACAGGAAGATTATTCTGTTAAAATTGCAAAGTTTAATAGTTTGATTGATCAACGCTTAGAAACTTTGCGTGATGATTATGCATTAACATTTGAAGCCGCTATTGCTCAAGCTGAAGGTCAAAATGATCAAGAAACTCGAGAAAAATTAGCTAAAAGTGTTAAACTGCATCGAATGTCACTTGAAGACATTGGCCCAGTTAATTTGGATTCTATTCAAGAATATGAAGATGTTAAAAAGCGTTATGACTTCTTGAATGGTCAACAAAATGACTTGCTTAAAGCTCGTGATGACCTTGAAAAATCAATGAATGAATTAGATGAAGAGGTTAAGAGTCGATTTAAAGCAACATTTGAGGCAGTGGCTGAAAGCTTTAAGCGGATTTTCCCACTTGTCTTTGGCGGTGGAAAGGCTAAGCTTGAATTAACTGAACCAAATAATTTATTAGAAACAGGAATTGAGATTATCGCTCAGCCACCTGGCAAGAAGTTACAGCGTTTAAGTTTGCTCTCTGGTGGTGAACGGGCATTAACTGCGATAACATTATTATTTGCAATGTTGCAGGTAAATCCAGTACCATTTTGTTTACTTGATGAGGTTGAAGCAGCGCTTGATGATGCAAATGTCACACGTTTTGCTCAATTTTTACTTAAATATAATTTAAAGACACAGTTTATTGTGATTACTCATAGACGAGGAACAATGAAGCAAGCTGATCAATTGTATGGTGTGGTAATGCAAGAATCTGGTATATCTCAAGTATTGTCAGTATCATTAAAAGAAATGAAAAAGAAAAACGGGGTGAAATAATTGGGATTATTTGATCGAATTAAAAAGTCTCTCTTTGGTAAAAAAGATGACGAAGAAGAGAAAAAAGAAGAGCAGGAAAAACAAGAAGAAGTAGAGCAAAAACAGGACGATAGTGAAGCAGTTGCTCAAGAGGAACAATCTGAAGAATCTGCTGAATCTGACAAGCAAGAAGAAACAGAACCCATTGAAGAGGATAACGAGTCTGAAGCTTCAGAAGAAGTAGCAGAGGATGAAGAAGAGCCTGAATCTGAAGAAACCGCTGAAATTGAAGAGGAACAGGAAACAGAACCTCAAGAATCTGAAACTACTGAAGAGGCGGAAACCGAAACAGACGAGGAAGAACCTGAAACTGAAGAACTAGAAGAAGATGAAGATTCCTCACAAGAAGAACTTTATGAAAAAGGTTTGGAAAAAACCAATAAAGGTTTTGGTGCTCGACTTAATGCATTCTTTGCTAAATTTAGAACTGTTGATGAGGACTTCTTTGATGATTTGGAAGATTTATTGATTGAATCTGATGTAGGTTATGAGACAGCAGAACAATTAACCGATGAACTTCGTGAAGAAGCCAAATTACAAAATGCCAAATCTCGTGATGATCTGAAAAAGGTTATTGTTGAAAAATTGGTTGACTTGTATGACAAGGGTGGCAACAGTGAAGATGAAAAGTTAATTTATCACCCTGAAGATAAGCCTAATGTTTATCTCTTTGTCGGCGTCAATGGTGCAGGTAAAACTACTACTATTGGTAAGCTTGCAAAACGCTTTAAAGATGAAGGTAAGTCAGTTATCATGGCTGCAGCTGATACCTTCAGAGCCGGTGCCGTAGAACAATTAGTTGAGTGGGGCAAACGCGTTGATGTTCCTGTAGTAACTGGAAAAGAAAAAGCTGATCCTGCTTCTGTTGTTTATGATGCAACTGAACGTGCAATTAATGAAAAAGCTGATTACTTGTTAGTTGATACTGCTGGCCGTTTGCAAAACAAAAAGAACCTCATGGCTGAGCTAGAAAAGATTCAAAGAACTATTAAAAAGCTTCTGTCTGACCAACCAACTGAAACATTATTGGTTCTTGACGGTTCAACCGGACAAAATGCCTTGCTCCAAGCTAAAGATTTTGATAAGACAACCAAATTAACGGGTCTGGTTTTAACTAAGCTTGATGGTTCATCTAAAGGTGGGGTAGTCTTGGCTATCCGTAATGAGATGAACTTACCGGTTAAATTGGTTGGACTTGGTGAAAAAGCTGAAGATTTGGCTGATTTTGATGCCGCAAATTATGCAATTGGTCTTTTCCATGGCTTAGTCTAGTGATAAAGTTTAAGTGTATATAGTTTTATAAGGAGAATTTTATGAAAGAATATAGTGCATGTACTACTATCTTGGTAGGTAAAAAAGCCTCAATCGATGGTACTACTATGATTGCTCGTAATGATGATACATTCCGTCCAATCACCCCACAAAAGTTTATTATCGAACCAGCTCGTCATGGTGAAAAGAAACACATTAAGTCATGGCTTAACAAGTTTGAAATGGATTTACCAGAAGACGCTCAACGTGTTCCAGCTGTTCCAAACGTTGATTACAAGCATCGCGGTTATTACGACGAAAGTGGTATTAACGAAGAAAACGTTGCTATGTCATGTACTGAATCAACATATGGTAATGAACGTACTTTAGCATTTGATCCACTTGTTAAAGATGGTTTGGATGAAGACTGTATGCAAACTTCAGTTTTGCCATATATTCATTCCGCTAGAGACGGTGTTAGATACTTAGGTAAGTTGATTGCTAAGTATGGTTCACCAGCTGGTAATTCAGTTCTTTTCAGTGATAAAGACGAAATTTGGTACATGGAAATTGTTACTGGTCACCATTGGGTTGCAGAACGTATCCCAGATGATTGTTATGCAGCTACTGGTAACCGTGTGGCAATTGAACAAGTTGATTTTGATAATCCTGATTACTTCATGTGGAGTGAAGGAATTCAAGAATTTGTTGAAGAACATCATTTGAATCCTGATCATGAGGGCTGGAACTTCCGCCACATTTTTGGTACTTACACTGAACAAGACCGTCACTACAACACTAATCGTCAATGGTACATTCAAAAGTTGTTTAACCCAGAGATTGAACAAGATCCACAAGATGGTGATATTCCATTCATTCGTAAGGCTGCTAAAAAGATCACTAAAGAAGATATTCAATTTGCTTTGGGTTCACACTACCAAGACACTCCATATGATCCATTTGGCAAAGGTACTGAAGAAGAAAAGCACCGCTATCGTCCAATTGGTTTGAACCGTACCCAAAATGCCCACATTTTGCAAATTAGAAGTGATGTGCCAGAAGATCGTGCAGCTATTATGTGGCTATGTATTGGTGGTCCAACCTTTACTCCATTTGTTCCATTCTTTGCTAATATGAATGATACTGATCCTTCATATAACAATACTTCAATGGATTACAACATGAATGATGCATGGTGGTACTACAAGTCATTTGCTGCACTTGTTGAAAGTCATTACCCACAATTTGTTCAACTTGACACTACATACTTAACTGAACTTAACCGTTACTTCAGAGATCGTGTTGAAGAAATTATTAAGGGTGCTGATGGCAAATCAGGTGAAGAATTAACTGATTACTTGACTAAGGAAAACCAAAAGACAGTTGCTCATACTCGTGAGGAAACTGAAAAGCTTTGGGGTCAAATGATGATTGATTCAATTAACATGTCTAAGTTAACCTTCAACATGGATGAGAACCTTTAATTTAAAATTCAAAAAACAGTTCAACATTGTTGAGCTGTTTTTTCTTCGGCTAGTATAATTGAGTTAATGAATTGAAAGAATCTGAAATGATGACAGAAAGTACTATTGGATCATTTTTTACTAGAATTAGCAATGAAGTAGAAAAGCAAATGGATGCTGATTTAAAGAGTTTTAATATCAGTGCAAATGAATTAGAAATTTTGATTGAATTGGAACACCATAAGCATGGCAAGACATATGACAAATTAGCCAAGGAGCTTCATGTAACTAAGGATAAAGTTGAAGAATTAGTAAAAAGTTTAGTTGCTAAAGATTTAGTTACTGATGATAATGGCACCGTGATTTCTACTGAAGATGGTAAGGAAGTTTGCAAGAAAGTAGAGAAGCACCGCAGAGAAACTGATCAAACCATTACTCAGATGCTTAGCAAAGATGAGACTATAGGTTTAGTTAATGTTTTAAAGAAAATGCTGGAAAAAGAAGAAAATTAGGCAAAAAAAGATCAACTGCTGCAATTTACAACAGTTGATCTTTTTTATTAAAAATTATTTTTTCTTATCTAGGACTGAATGGTGAATACCATAGCAGAAATAAATAATTAAACCGAAGATAAACCAAATACCAGCGTAGAGCTTAGCTTGATAATCTAAGCCTAAGAAAACGATTAATGCAGCTAAGAAGCCTAGAGCAGGCAATACTGGATAAAATGGCATCTTGAATGATGGATCATCAATATCTTTACCTTCACGTGGACGTAATTTATAGATACCAAGTGATACAAACATGAATGCGATTAAAGTACCAGCTGAAACTAATTGAGACAGCATAGAGAATGGGAAGAAAAGAACAAGCAAAATACTACCGATAGTCAAAGTCCAAAGTGCATTGTTAGGACGACGGTCAGAATTTAATTTGCCCAACCATTTAGGTAACATACCATCACGACCAAATGAGTAAATTAATCTAGATCCAGCCATTCCCATACCGATCAAGGCGGTAAACATACCTAAAACAGCAATAGTTTGAACGACGACAGCAACTATTGGGTGCCCAGCATAACGTAAAGCCAAACCAACAGGTTCTGCAGAGTTAGCATACATCTTGTAAGGCATCATACCGATCAATACCAAACTAACACCTACAAAAAGTGTAACGGCAATTGCTAATGAGCCTAAAATTCCACGAGGCATTGTCTTTTGCGGATTAATAGCTTCTGCCGAATTAGCAGCAATTGAATCAAAACCGATGTAGGATAAGAAAATCATTGATACACCAGCATAAATTCCTTGCCAGCCACCAAATGGTCCGTGAGCAGTAGGACGATATTTAGGAATAAATGGTGTAAAGTTAGCGCTTTTAATGGCTGTTAATCCAACTACGATAAAGATCAAGATGGCTAAAACTTTAAGTAAAACTAATCCATTTTCTACTCGAGCGGCTCTTGAGACCCCATGCCCAATTAAAAGAGCAACTAATAAAATAGAAACAAGTGAAATTGCATCAATAACTCCACCATTAGTACCAAAAGCGTTGGACAAAGAAGCAGGTAATTTTAATCCTATAGGTGCAATTAATGCCCTGAAGTTAGCAGAAAGTCCAGATCCTACGAATGCTAAAGCAATAAAGTATTCAGCTAAAAGAGCCCATCCGGCTACCCATCCCCAAAATTCGCCGAATACCACATTGATCCATGAATAAGCGGATCCTGCAAATGGCATGGCAGCGGCCATTTCGGCATAAGCAAATGCTACTAAACCGGCAGCAATTGCAGCTAAAATAAATGAAATTGCAACCGCTGGTCCAGTATGTAATGCAGCAACTTCACCGGGCAAGGTAAAGATTGAAGCTGAGACGATCGTCCCAACCCCTAAGGCTAAGAAATCTTTAACCTTTAATGATCGAACCAGGTGTCCATCTTTATTTTCATAAACACGTGGATCTTCTTTTTTGTTCATTCGTTGCCAAAGATTCACAATACAATTCCCCTTTATGTTAAAAATAAGATTACTTAATTATAATTAAAAATACGTTAAAAAATCAACCGTAAGTAGTTGAAATTTCGTATTTTTAATGAGAAAAAAGATAGATTTTGTCTTCATGATTTAAATGATAATTAACATTTTTGGTAGTATCATTTTTTTGATATACTAAAGACTGGTGAAAATTAATGGATGAATTAACTAAAAATGAAGAATTAGGCGACCTATATGCCTATTATGGTTCTTTATTAACTAAAGGACAGCAATCTTATTTTGAAGATTATTATTATAATGATCTATCATTAGGAGAGATTGCGGTTAATCATAATGTATCTCGGCAAGCTATTTATGATAATTTAAAACGCTCCACTAAAATTTTGAAAAATTATGAAGCCAAATTACATATGCGGCGTGATAATAATCATATTGAAGATGTGCTAGCAGATGCACTTTTGTCGATAGATAATAATGATAGTCAAACTGCTAAAAAAGAAATAACCAATTTATTAAATCAATTGAGGGGAGAGTAAACCCATGGCTTTTGAAAATTTAAGTGAAAGAATTCAAAAAGCATTAAAAAATTTAACTGGTAAAGGTAAAGTTTCAGAAGAGGATATTAATAAGGCTAGTCGTGAAATTCGACTTGCATTGTTAGAAGCCGATGTTAACTTCAAGGTTGTTAAGGACTTTATCAAGACTATTAAAAAAGAGGCCCTTGGCAAAGAAGTTCAAGAAAGTTTAAACCCAGGCCAACAAGTAATTAAAATCGTTAATGAACAATTAACGAAGATGATGGGTGAAGAAGCAGTTCCTTTAAACAAGTCTAAGCATATTCCAACTATTATTATGATGGTTGGTTTGCAAGGTACTGGTAAGACTACCACTGTTGGTAAATTAGCATATCATTTACAAAAGACGCAAAAGGCTCGTCCACTTTTGATTGCTGGAGATATTTATCGTCCTGCCGCTGTTGACCAATTAAAGCAAATTGGTGATCAATTAAAGGTGCCTGTCTTTAGCGAAGATGGTGAAAAAGATGTTGCTAAGATTGTACAGGATGGTTTAGCTGAAGCTGATAAAAACAAGAATGATTATGTTTTAATCGATACTGCCGGTCGTTTAGAAATAGACGAACCATTAATGGAAGAATTGGAACGTGTTAAGAAAGTTGCACAGCCAGATAACATCCTTTTAGTAGTTGATGCCATGACTGGTCAAGCAGCTACAGACGTTGCTAAAGGCTTTGATGAGCGACTTGATGTTACCGGAGTAATTTTAACTAAGTTAGACGGTGATACTCGTGGTGGTGCTGCACTTTCAATTCGTGCAGTTACTGGTAAGCCAATTCTATTTACTGGTCAAGGTGAAAAACTAAGTGATTTGGATGTCTTCCACCCAGATCGAATGGCTTCCAGAATTCTTGGGATGGGTGATATGCTTTCCTTAATTGAGAAGGCACAACAAGATTACGATGCCAAGGAAGCTGAAAAAGTCGCTGAAAAGATGCGAGAAAACACTTTTGACTTCAATGACTTTGTTGATCAAATGAAGCAAGTGCAAAAAATGGGTCCGCTTGATCAAATTATGAAGATGATTCCTGGGATGGCAAATAATCCACAGTTGAAGAACTTAAATGTTGATCAAAAGCAAATTGATCATACAATTGCCATTGTTTATTCAATGACTGAAGCAGAACGTGAGGATCCAGATTTGTTGAATCCAAGTCGCAGAAGAAGAATTGCTGCCGGTTCTGGTCGCCCCGTTGTCGAAGTTAACCGTATGATTAAACAATTTAAACAAATGCGGGAAATGATGAGCAAGATGACTAGGGGCAATATGAAGGGATTAAGCAACTTGCCAGGGATGGATTCACCAATGGCCAAGATGGCTATGCGTCGTTTAAATAAGAACTTTAAGAAGAACAAAAAGAAGCGTATGCGTAAGATTAAGAGATTCCATTCTTAAAAAAATAAAGGTGTTAAGGAAAAACACTTTACACCTATTTATTTTGGTGGTATATTATTAATCGTTAAGTTTTAGGAGGAAATTAATTTATGTCAGT
>ERZ1090881.723-NODE-728-length-15036-cov-24.225819_pt1 | contig 15036 bp, 13 predicted proteins | sample MGYA00478470_ERZ1090881 | MGnify/ENA primary metagenome ERZ1090881 (study PRJEB33644, sample SAMEA5815736) | chicken gut metagenome | biome: Chicken; feature: Gastrointestinal Tract; material: Caecum | place: Ireland | collected 2019-01-01 | study: A study of the...
ACGACGGCAACGCGGCTTGCCGGCGGCGGGGGGGTGGGGGTTGTCAACGGCGTATTGGGCGGCGGGGGCGGCATGATCGCCGTGCCCCTTTTGGAGCGCATCGAACGAAGGGGGACTGCGGCCGCGCACGCGACAGCCATCGCCTGTATCCTGCCCGCCTCGCTCGTGAGCGTCATCGTCTATCTGTGGGCGGGGCTGGTGCCGTGGCGCATCTTCCTGCCCGTTGCCATCGGCGCAGGACTTGGCGGCGTGCTGGGCGCAAAGCTGCTGCCCGTCCTGCCCGCGCGCGCCGTCAATATCCTGTTTGCGCTCCTCATGCTGCTCGCGGGCGTCAAGGCACTCTTCGCATGGCATTTCTGACCCTCTTTCTGTGCGGCGTTGCGGGCGGACTGCTGGGCGGCATGGGCATGGGCGGCGGGACGGCGCTCATCCCGCTTTTGACGCTCTTCGGCGTCCCGCAGGCGGCGGCGCAGGGCGTCAATCTCCTGGCGTTTTTGCCGACGGCGGCGCTCGCGCTCACCGTCCATGCCAAAAACGGGCTCGTCAAGCGGGAGGGGCTGCTGCTCTTTGTCCTGCCCGCGCTCGCTTGTTCCGTACCCGGCGCGCTGCTCGCGACCTTTCTTCCCTCCGCCGCGCTCGAGCGCGCGTTCGGCGTCTTTTTGCTCGTGCTCGCGCTTGTCCGGCTGCGGGACGCGTTCAAAAAAGCGCCCGCACCAGGCAAAAAGCGCTGAGAGGGGGCGCCTGTTCAACGCAAATTTTGCATTGATGCGCGCAGTTTGTGAAAAACAGGAAAAAACCCAATGAAAAACCGTTCTTTCCCCGTTTTTTGTAAAAATATTTTCAAAAAGGGTATGGACAAACCGCCGTTCCTGTGTTAAAATGTTGCAGAAAGGTAGAATAGGGGCAGTATCAGGGTAGGGAGAAATATGGAGCTTGCCCCCGCGTTTGCCCGACGGTTCAATGGGACCTCAAATTTCATGCAAAGGACGGGAACGAAATGGAACGGACAGCACTTGAGGCTGAAATGCAGACATCGGAAAAAATCGGGATCATCGATCTCGGTTCCAACTCCGCGCGCCTTGTGATCGTGCGCCTCTTCGGCGGCGGTTACTTCATGGTCGAGGACGAATTAAAGGAGAGCGTACGCCTCGGTCAGGATATGGATCGCGACGGTTTTTTGAAGCCGCAGCGCGTTGCGGAGACAATTAAGACGCTCAAAATGTTTAAGAGATTGTGTGACGCGAGCGGCGTCACGCGCATCATTGCCGTGGCGACGGCGGCGGTCCGGCGCGCCAAAAATCAGCGCTCCTTTCTGGATGAGATCCAGGCGACATGCGGCATCCGCGTGGAGGTTCTTTCCGAGGAGGCGGAGGCGACGCTCGTCTACCGCGGCGTGATCAATTCCATGGATATCCCCAAGGGGATCATTCTGGAGATCGGCGGCGGCAGCACCAAGATCATCTACTATAACCGCAGGACGGTGCTTCATTACGCATCGCTCTCGTTCGGCGCGGTCACGCTCACCGACCTGTTTGCGGACGACGGCGTCTCCCCCGAGGAGCAGACGAGAAAGATTGAGGAGTTCTTCACCGAACAGTTCAAGAAGATCGAGTGGCTTGCGGACGTCGAGCCGGACGTGCAGATGATCGGCGTCGGCGGGTCCTTCCGCAACCTGTACAAGATCAACCGCCTTGTGCGCAAGTACCCGCTCAACACGGTGCACAACTATTCCTTCGCCGTGGAGGACTTCCGCTCCATCTATGAGATGGTGCGCGTTTTGGACGTGGAAAAGCGCAAGCGCATCCGCGGGCTCTCGCCCGCGCGCGCGGACATCATGCCCGCGGCGCTCGCCATCATCAAGGCGTTTACCGACTATCTGCATATCGAATCTTTTACGGTCAGCGGCAGCGGCCTTCGGGAGGGCATCATGTTCAATCAGGCGGTGCCGCAGACGCTGGAGCGTCCCATTCTCGACGTTCTGGGCTATTCGCTGACGACGCTCGTCAAGTACTACGGCTGCAACGAAAAGCACGTCGAGCACACGGTGCGTCTCTCCATCCAGCTCTTCAAACAGCTGCGGGTGCTGCATAAATTTCCGCGCGTCTATCTGAAGGTCCTCAAGATCGCCGCCAGCCTGCACGACAGCGGGCGGGAAGTGCGCTACTATGACCACGAACAGCACAGCCGCTATATCATTCTCAATTCGGGCATCTACGGCGCGACGCACCGTGAGATCGTGCTCGCCGCATTTGTCGCGGGGTGCAGCCGCAAGGGCGATTTGAACGCCGCGGAATGGGCGCGCTATAAGGATATCGTCACCGAGGAGGACCAGGAGATCGTCAAAAAGCTTGGCGTGCTTCTACGCATCGGCGAGGCGCTCGACCGCAGCGGCATGGGCGTCGTCACGGGCATCAACTGTGACGTTCTGGGCGATTCGGTCATCATGAAGACGGAGCTTGCGGGCGACGCGGCGCTGGAGATCCGCCAGGCAATGGAAGCGGGCGCCGACTTCAAGCGCACCTTCCGCAAGAATCTGGAGATCCTGTGAGGCTTGTCCTCGCCAGCGCGTCTCCGCGCAGAAAGGAGCTGCTCGCGCGGCTCGTCCCGCAATTTGAGATAGAGCCCTCGCGCTTCGAGGAAGTGGGCGCGGGGCTTTCCGCGTATCAGACGGCGCGCGCGTTTGCCGTGGGCAAGGCGCGCGAGGTCGCCTCCCGCCGCCCGCAGGACGCGGTGCTCGGCTCGGACACCGTCGTCTCGCTGGACGGGGACATCCTGGGAAAGCCCAAAGACGCAGCGGACGCGTGCAGGATGATTCGCCGGCTCTCGGGCAGGACGCACACCGTGTTTACGGGCGTCTGCCTCATTTCGGGCGGCAAGGAGCTCGTCGACGTCGCGCATGCGGACGTCACCTTCGAAGATCTCACGGACGAGGTCATCGCGGCATATGTCGCAACGGGCAAACCCATGGACAAGGCGGGTGCGTACGGCATACAGGACGGCTTCCCGCTCGTCAGGTCATACGAGGGCAGCTTTTCCTGCATCATGGGTCTGCCGCTCGAGCGCCTCGCAGGAATGCTGCGGGAAGCGGGGATCATTTAGCTTTTTTACAGAGGAAATACCATGCTCAAACTTGCAATTGACTTCGGTACCGCGGTCACGAAGATCTATCAGATCGGGAGCGGCATCGTGCTCGCCGAGGCGACCTGCGTCACCATTCAGAAGGAGACGGGGGAGATCCGCGCCTTCGGGAACGAGGCAAAGCGTCTTCTGGGCAAGACGGCGGAGCTCACCGACGTCTGCTTTCCCGTCTATGAAGGGGAGATCCTCAACGAGCGCTATGCTGCGGCGCTGCTCGAGTACTTTTTGCAGAAGGTCGTGCGGCGCTCCTATTCGGTGGAGGCGCTCTTCTGCGTGCCCTGCGCGTGCAGCCTCGCCTCGCGCGAGAAATACTGCCGCGTCGCGCGCTCTGCGGGGCTCAACCGCGTCTCCTTTGCCGAGACGCCCTATCTCGCGGCGCTCGGGCAGGACGTGCCCCTCTCGGAGTCCACGCCCGTCTTTACAATAGATATCGGCGCGGGGAAGTCAAGCTGCGCGGCGTTTTCCCTGGACGGCATCATCGCGGGGCTGACGATGAACGTGGGCGGCAACAATATGGACGTGCACATCATCGACCACGTCGCCGAGACGTTCAATTTAAAGATCGGCTCGCTCTCGAGCGAAAAGCTCAAGAACACCGTCGGCAGCCTCATCGAAAACGACAATCAGAGCACCATCGTCAACGGGCGGGACGTCACGACGGGCAAGCCCCGTTCGGTCTCCGTCTCCTCGGCGGACATTCTGCTGCCTATCCGCATCTATGTGGATAAGATCATCGAGTACGCGGAGCTTATCTTAAAGAAGCTTCCCGCCGAGGTCAGCGCCGTCATGTGCAAGAACGGCATCTATCTTGCGGGCGGCGTGTGCGCTCTTGCGGGCTTTGCCGATTACGTCTCCGACCGCCTCGGCATGGAGGCGCATCTGGCAAGCGATCCGCAGATGGCGGTTGTACTGGGCGGCGGACGGACGATCGGCTCCAACGCCATCGCAAAGCGCATCTGTATGTAGGCTGCTTGACAGCGCGGTTTGCATATGATACAATAAAAGCCATCGGCGGGGCGCGTCTGTGCGCCGCCGTGCCGCCGCAGGCAAGCGGCGGAAAGGAGAAATTGCATGAAAAAATTCGGCACGATGATTGCGGCGGGCGCCCTTGCCGTCTGTCTGACAGTGGGCCTTGCGGCATGCGCGCCCATCTCTTCGGAGGCGCGCAATACGCCGTCGGAGCACGTCACGCGGGAGCAGTGGGAGACATATTTTTCCGATCTCGATGCCTCGCTGGAAAACTGCAGGATCACTTACGAGACGTCTTATGCAGAGACGTCGTACGTCCTGGGTATCAAATATACCTGCACGCAGGTGCAGCAATATGAGATCGTACATGCCGACGGCCTCATCTATCAGCGCCGCAGTGCGCATCAGACGGGTGCGTACGGCGATGTCTCGCTGGATGATTCGGAGGCAACGACGGAATTTTACGTTGCGCCCAATCCGGATGACCAGTTCGGAAACACACTCAGCCGCTATTGGAAGAACGCGGGCGGGGAGTGGAGCGTCGATCTCATAACGGTGGGGTCGCTGTTCGATCCGCTCGACGCGCTTCCTTCGACGGACTATGACGACTATGTCTACAGCGAGGATCGCGACGGGTATGTGCTTCTTGACGACCTGGATGGCGAGAACGTCGTGCTCAAGTTTGATAAAAACGGCAGATTGGTCGCCGTCTGGCAGGAGGAGACCAGTGTCGTCACATCCCTTGGCGGCGGTGTCGTCACATCCCTTGGCGGCGTGAGAACGGTGGAGCAGATGAATATCGTTATCGAGTACGGCGGACAGTCGCTGACGCTGCCGGAAGTGCCCGCCGATGATACGGGTGCGGAGACGCTCTCGGCATAACGCGCAGTCGGCGCCAAGAAAATAAGAACAGCAACATCTCGGGAGCGGATTTTCGCTCCCGAGTTTGCTTTTTCGGACGCAAAAGCCATCCCTGCGCAAGGCAGTTGGCAGGGCAAAAAGTAACCCCCGCGCAACCGCACGGGGGAGAGTTTGCTGATTTAGTTGTTCGGGTGGGCAGAGATCTTCGCGTTTCCTGCCTTGTAACTCATACTCTGCGGCACGTTCCTGCTTGCCAAAGATCGGATGCCACCGGTCGCAGCCTTTCTCTGCTCGCCGACGCGCCTCTCACGCAAACTTACCGGTATCGGTCCTTGTGATCGGTCTGTCAGAACGCGTTGCCCCGCTTCGGATGGGGGACTTGTCAGGTCGGAAGAATTCTCGGCTTCCTCTATATCGTAGGCTCATTGCCTGCCGCGGGAAAACTTTCTACCGCGAAATTGTGTTCAAAGCCGATTTACTTCTCCGCCTCTTGGATGGAATTGTACATTGGACTATCCTCCTTTTACGAAATCTTCAAGCCTTGGGAAATGAATCTGAACATTGCGCACCTCCCACCTCATTGAATTTTTCGGAGACGTTTCCGTCCATGTTGCCCGCGGACTTTCCCGTCCGCTGATTGTTTTCTTTGCCCCGGGCATTACTTGTGCATCGGAGTGACCTACCTTAACGACTTGTGAGGGAATAACATTTCATGAAAGTTATTTTCTTTTTGTACTTATATTATAGCAGATATTTTTGCGTTGTCAATAGTTTTCGGAAAAATTTTTTGCAGAAATTTTTGAGCAATACTATAATTGTAACTTATATATAATCTGTATATCCTGCCGTGGCTCATTTTTATAGATTATACTATGTGTCACGACACGCTTTTGATGATTGCTTCGATCTTCACGGGGGCGTCGAGGATGCTGTCCTTCCACTGCCCGTATTCGGCGAGCGAGGCGCGGTAGAGTTTGGTCCTGAGCTCGAACAGATCGCACCCCGTCTGCACGCAGGTGTCCCACAGGTCGGAAAGATACCCCGTTAAGACCTCTTCGGCGCGCGCCTCCTGCTCGGGGGTGAGCATGCTCTTGGCGATCTCCTCGGGCGAGGACGCCTCCCGCGTGCCGTACAGCTGGACGCGCAGTTCGAGCGAGAGCGTCGCCGTGGGCACGTCGGCAAGTTCCAGCCCGACCGAGCCGCCGTTCTTGAGCACGACGTAGGTCTGTCCGTCCGCCTGAAAGGAGCCCGTGTAGACGTTGCCCTCCAGCAGGCTGAACGCGAAGGTCTGCTCGCGGGGGAGAATGGCGGCGAGCCTGCCGCCGGAAAAGATCGCCGTCTCCTCCGCGCTGTACACCTTCTCTTCCTGCGCTCCCGCCCCGCCGGAGCGATCCGAACTGCCTGAACTCTCCGTACTGCCCGATGAGCCGCCCGAGGACGATCCCTCCTGCGCCTGCGCGCGCACATAGGGCATGTAGCCGCTGCCGCTCACGCCGTAGTAGCCGACGGCGAACTCCCGCAGCGTGGTTGTCATCACATAGCCCGACTTTTTCGCCGCGTCCGAAAAGAGCTTGGAGAGGGCGAGGGCGGAGGTGTCGTCGATGGCGCTCGTTGTGGAGAGCATCTCTCCCGCACTGCCCTCGCAGGCGGCAAGCTGGCAGGAGTTGGGGATATATTCGTTGCGCAAAAAGAAGTCGAGACAAGGAAAGATGTTTTCTTGTACGGCACTCTCGCCCAGCAGGACGAGATTGCAGAACACCAGTTTGGGCACCCAGCCCGTCTTGGCATAGATATCGGAAATGCAGTCAGGGACGGTTGCGCCCCTTCCTTCGATTTCCACGCTCGACGTGCCGCCCGTCGTCCTGTCGCTGCCCTTGGGGACGGCGATCTGCGCCGTGAGCGCAAAGTCCTCGCCGTCGCGGTCGATGCCCACGGCGAGCACGATGGCGGTCTTCTGAATGTCCACCAGCCCGAAGTCGTTGGAAAAGAAGATGAGGATGATCGCCGCAACAATGATAAGGCACAGCCTGCCCGGCAGCGCGGCGAGAAAGCGCTTAGTTTTCATGGCGACGCCTCCCGTAGAAGAGGAGGAGCAGCAAAATAAACGCCGCTCCGATCGCGGGGATGAGCCAGAACACGTTGCCCGTCACTGCAGAGAGAGTGTTGTCCGCATCGAAGTTGAAGAGGAGAAGCAGGGCGAGCAGGACGCCGTTTGCGCCCACCGACAGGAGGGCGGGCAGCCACTTTCGCGCGGAAAAGCCGTCTGTAACGAGTTGGACGGCGCCGTGGACGGGCAGCGCCGCGTAGAACACTATCACGAATGCGAGCGCAAAGATGAACAGATAGTCGATGCGCCCAAGTACCGTCAGCCCCGCAAAGAAGTGACTCATCTTGGCAAAGGCGAACACCTGAATGACGGAGATGTCCGCAAAGACGCCGTAAAAGGTCGCAAGAAAGAAGAGCAGTGCCGCCCCGCCCGCAAGGTAGCATACGGCGCCCTTCCAGGCGAGGCCCTTTTTGTAGTCAAAGCGTCCCACGAGGGGCAGCAGGAGCGCCGCGTCAAAGAACCAGGCACAGGTGCGCATCACGCCGCCCGAAAAGCCGGGAAGCCCCGCCGCGCCGACGGGCAGGAGTGCGCCGTAGTCCGCCTCGCCCACCGAAAAGAGCAGGATTCCCGCCATGCCGAAGATGGCGAGGGGCGCAAGGATGTCCCAGATGCGCCCCGTGTAGGCGAGCGGGCGGGAGCACAGGTACGCCGCGAGCAGAAAGAAGGGCGCAAAGACGATGTAGGAGGGGATGGTGTCGTAAAAGATGCTCTGCACGAGCAGTTTTTGTTCGACGAGCGGCATAAACGAAGCGTACAGCAAAAACAGGGCGAGCGCCCAGGTCACGATCTTCGCGCCGACGCCGCCGATGCTGCCCTCGAGCAGCGCGTACACGGTGCGCTCCCTGCGGGAAAGAAGCAGCACGCAAAAGACGAGCGCCGCCTGCACGAGGAGCTGCGCGAGGATGGGGAATAAAAGATCGTTGCCCGCGACCGCCGCCAGTTGGGGCGGCAGGAGGATGAGCTTTCCCACGGGCGCGACCGCCGCCAAAAAGAACAGGATCTGACGGGAACCGAGTTTCATTTGAGCCTCCTTTTGTTGGGACTTTTCAGCGCGGCGGGGCGCGTCTTTAACGAGTGCAGGTTGTATTTCACGAGCGCGTCGCGCATATCCCGCCCGTAGAAGGGCGCGAAGGGCGCGGCGAGCGGTACGCCGAAGTTCTCCGTCGAGACGAGGTAGATGAGGATGAACGCCGTCAGCAAAATGATGCCGTACGTCCCCACGCTGCCCGCCGCGAGCAGCATGGCAAAGCGCACGATGCTGGTCTCCTCGATGAGATTGGGCACGGCGTACAGCCCGATGCCGCTGAACGCAATGATGATGATTGCGGGCGTGGAGACAAATCCCGCGCTCACCGCCGTCTCGCCCAGCACCAGCGCGCCCACAACGGAGAGCGCCATGCCCACATACTTGGGCATGCGGATGCTCGCCTCGTTGAGCACCTCCAGAACGAGCAGAACGAGCAGCATCTCCAGCGACGGCGAGAGCGGAATGTCGCGGATGCTGCCCGCAATGGTCAAAAGAAGCTTGACGGGCAGCAGCTGGAGCTTGAAGAGCTGCGCGCTCACATAGAAGGCGGGCAGGTAAATGGCGACGATGAGCGCAAACAGCCGCAGGAGCCGCATGAAGGTCGCGCGGAAGGCGGAGACAAAGTAGTCCTCGCCCGACTGAAAGTCCTCCACGAGCATATAAGGAAGGGTGAGCGCGATCGGGGAGCCGTCTACCAGCAGCCCCACCCTGCCCTCGGCGAGCTTGGCACAGAAGATGTCCGGCTTTTCCGTCGTACCCACCTGCTTGACGAGCGAGTAGGGCCGGTCGGAGAGAAAGCGGGTGAGGTAGGAGGAATCGGGCACCGCGTCGATGTCGATCGCCTCCAGCTTTTCCTTGATCGCCCGGACGACATCGTCGCGGCAGGTCCCTTTCAGGTAGCACACCATGACGGCGGTCTGCGAGCGCCTGCCCACGGTCATGGTGTCTATTATCAGCTCGCCTGTTTTCAGCCGCTTTCGCACGAGCGCGGAGTTGGTCTTGACGTCCTCGATGAATCCCTCGCGCGGGCCCTTGATTGCGACGTCCGTGGGCGGCTCGGCAATGGTGCGCAGGGGAACTTTTTTTGTCCCCAGAATGAGCGCCTCCTGCGCGCCCTCCCATAAAAGGACGGGATTTCCCGCAAGCACCTCGTCCGCGAGCTTTGCAAGATCATGTTCCGTCCGCACTTCGGGCGCGCGGACAGCCTCCTGCACTGAGCGGATCTCTGCCGCGGTCTCGGTATGCTGCAAGGGCGCGAACACCTGCTGTGACAGGAGATCTTTGTCCGTCAGCGCATCCGCAAAAAAGCAGACAAACTGCCTGCCTGCCCCGTCCGTGAAATCAAAGGTGAAGATGTCCTCCGCGGGCAGCAGTGCGCGCATCGCCTCCCTGTCGCACTTCAGATCGCCCGTAATGGTTTTGGTTGTTCCGCCCGTGTTCATATCGCCGAAAGTATGTGCATCGGCCAATAAAAAATGCCCCTTCCGCAGGGGAAGGGGCAAAAAAAGACGGTCAGGTCTCTGAAATCTGCGAAAGGTACGCGCCGACCAGCGCGCACAGCGCCAGAAGCTCCGCCTCCGTCGTCTCGGGCAGGACGGCGGCGGAGAGCGTCTCGCGCACGAACTGCGGAAGTTCCTCTTCCGTCAGACCCGCACTTCCCTCCATCAGCGTGGCAGCCGTCTCGGCGAGCTTGTCGTCCGCGACGTACCCCTCCAGCAGCGGGGTCACGGGCGTGACTGCCTCGCCAGAGCCGCGTTCGCCCACCTTTTTGAGCAGTTTGTCACAGGCGACAAAGCACAAAATGGCGGCGCACCCGCAGGTGAACCCGCCCTCGAGCGTCGTCACGATCTCCGTCGTGAAGGGCGCCCACGAGAGCGTCGCGATCGCGCGGTACACCGCAAATGCCAGGATGCCAAGCGCGAAGGGCAGGAAGGTGAATACCTTCTCGGGCAGCTTTTTGACCGTCTTTTTTAAGATGAACGTGACGAGCGCCACGCCCAGTGCGAGCAGGAGCGACTGCCAGCTGTCGCTGAAAAAGCCGCTCAGGGATTGGATTGCCGACATAACATTCCTCACTTTTTCCCGTCGCACAGATATGATAGCACTTTTTTTTGCGCCGCGGGGCGCTGCCTGCCGGATTTTTGCATTCCCGCGCGCGGACATGCATATAGTAAGGAGATATGAGACGCATTCTGCCTGTCGTTCTTGCCCTTTTGCTTGCCCTCGCGCCGCTCACACTCGCGGCGTGCGGGACGACCACGCCCGATTTATACACGATGACTCTCGTCTACGAGCCTTCGACCCGCTCCCTTGCGGGAGAGATGACCGTACAGCTGGAAAATCGCACTGAGAGCGCCTGGGAGACGGTCAAATTCCAGCTCTGGCCCAACGCCTTCCGCGAGGGGGCAAAATACCTCCCTGTGTCCGAGACGTACGCGCCCGCCGTCTACTACAAGGGCGCGAGCTTCGGCGGCATCACGCTGACGGGGATCGAGGGCGGCGAGGCGCGCGTTGTCGGAGAAGATGAAAATATCCTCGAGGTCACGCCGCCCGCGCCCGTCTATCCCGACGAGCGCATCACGCTCACGATGCGCTTCACCGTCCTGCTGCCCGAGATCGAACACCGCCTCGGCGTGGGACAGAAAACGGTCAATCTCGGGAACTTCTATCCCATCCTCTGCGCGTGGGGGGAGGAGGGATTCTGCGAGCACGTCTATGCCTGCTGCGGCGATCCGTTCGTGAGCGGCGTCGCCGACTACGACGTGACCTTTTCTCTTCCCGCAAGCTACCATGTCGCGCATACGGGCACGGGGACGCGCACCGAGGAAAACGGGCTTGCCACCTACCATGTCCGCGCCGAGGGCGTGCGGGACTTCGCCATGGTATGCTCGGAGCAGTTCACCGTCCATACCGCAGAGGCGTCCGCCATTCCCGTGATGTATTACGCCCTGGACGACGCGGACCCCTCCGGCACCCTTCAGGCCGCGTGCGAGAGTCTTTCTTATTATGCGGACACGTTCGGGGCGTACGAGTACCCCGCGTACACCGTCGTGGAGACGGGCTTCCCGTACGGCGGCATGGAATATCCCATGCTCTCGCTCATCGCGGACGATCTGCCCGCGACAGAAGTCCCGCTCGTCGTCGCACACGAGACGGCGCACCAGTGGTGGTACGCGATGGTCGGGAGCGACCAGTATCACGAGGCATGGCAGGACGAGGGGCTCGCCGAATACTCCGCGGCGCTCTTTTTTGAAGCGTACCCGGAGTACGGCAGGACGTATGCGGACATGGTCGCCGCAAGCGAGAGCGCCTACCGCGCCTATTATTCTGTCTCCGCCCAGCTCTCGCGCGGGGAGACCGCCATGCGCCGCGACCTCACCGACTACACGGGCGACTACGCCTATCGCAGTCTTGCCTACGATAAGGGCGTTATCCTCTTTGACAGATTGCGGCAGACGGTCGGGGAGGAGCGCTTCTTTGCAGCTATTAAAGATTACGCGCGCGCGTACAAGGGGGAGGTCGCTCCGCCCGAGGCGCTCATCGCCCGCTTTGCCGCCCGCTCGCCGCAGGCGGAGGGGATCTTTGCGGCATTTCTCGACGGGCTTTGCGTCATTTGAGATTTTTTTGCGCGAAAACAGTTGCCAAATCTGATCGGAGTGATTATAATATGGATATGACCGATATGGTCGAAGGAGCCAAACATGGACGCTGCGCCAAATAACCGATGTGTTTCAGGTGGAGAGCCCCGTGTGAATTGACCCGTTCCTCTCATTGCAGGGTTTCGGAGCGCACGGTGTTTTCCGTGCGCTTTTTTGCTGCCCTTTTCCCGCCGCAGCGGGATAGAAGGGCGCAGAAGAAACCAATCTGCGAAAGAGAGGATATTGTATGCTGAAATTTTTCAAGACGATGGAGGATGGGAAGATTGACCGCCTCGAAGCCTATGAAGACGGCTGCTGGGTGGATCTGGTCAACCCGACGGACGACGAGATCGACGACGTGTACGCATTGACGGGCGTGCCCGAAGAGATGCTCAAGGCCGCCCTCGATGAAGAGGAGACGGCGCGGTTCGAGCGCGACGACGAGATGTTCCTGTGCCTGCTCGATACGCCCATCATCACAGATATGGATGACGGGGATGTGTACGAGACCATCCCTATCGCGATCATCCACAACGGCAAGAGCATCATCACCGTGTCCCTGCGCGGCAACTCGGTGCTTGGGGACTTCATCAGCAACCGCGTGACGGTGGACATTGCGCTTCACGTCTCCTTCCTGCTGACCTTCATGATGGGCAATGCCAAGCGGTTTTTGTCCAACCTGCGCCAGCTGGATAAGAAGTCCCAGCGTGTGCAGGCGGAACTGCACCGCTCGATGAAGAACCAGGAACTCATTCAGATGCTGGGCATCGAAAATTCCCTCGTCTACTTCTCCACGTCGCTGACGGCAAACCTTAATGTCTACAACCGCCTCGGTCGCCTCCCCGCGATCACGGGAAACGAGGAATATCAGGATCTTTTTGACGACGTCGTCATCGAGACCCGTCAGGCAATGGAGATGTGTACCATCTACCGCGACATTCTCTCGGGTACGATGGACGCCTTTGCCTCCATCATCTCCAACAACGTCAACGTGGTCATGAAGCTTCTGGCGATCATCACGATCATCATCAGCGTGCCCACGCTGATCGCAAGCCTCTGGGGTATGAACGTGCCCGTCCCGTTTGCCGATCTCTCGTGGGGATTCTGGCTGCTTATCGGCATTGCGGTCGCCGTGACGGCTGTCTGCTCCTATTTCCTCATCAAGTCGTCCAATTCCATCCGCATCAGGACGCCAAAGCAGAAAAAGCGCGGTCAGCGCGGCAGGGGGCATCATGCGGCGGACGACCGTACAAGTTTGTCCGAGCGCAAGACGCGCAAGGGATCGAGGTAAACGTATGCCCATCTTCCAATATGTCTGTCCCGCCTGCGGCAAAAAGTTCGATGAACTCGCTAAGTATTCGGACGAGGTCCGCTGTCCCGCCTGCGGCACGGTCGCATCCCGTGAATGGTCGGGCGCCGTGTATTCGGCAACAGGCAAGCCCGCGCCCCACTGCTCTGGCAATTGCAAGACTTGTTCGGGCTGCAAATAACAAAATCATCGCGCCGTCCTCACCGCAGGGCGGCATCTTTTTTCCGGCAAGTAGGGGATGCGGCGCCGCGCGCCACAAGATATTGTGGATAGGAATATTTGCATGATGGATGCGGAGATTTTTTTCTCGAAAAAACATGAAAAAAATCAAAAAAGCCGCAAAAAATGCTTGACGAAACATTGCAATCGTGCTAATATGTGTAAGCTGTCCCGCAAGGGACGCGGCTTCTTTTGAAGTGTCAGACGCAGATTGACAACTGAACAGCAAAGTAGAGTACGAAAGGCAAAGAAATTCTAAAAAGAGCCATGCAGGGATGCGTGGCAGCCAGGTTAATACAAATTTTGCGAAAGGCAATAGTCGGACGGAAAAGTTGGGAATTGACATGGCCGAGTAAAAGTCATAGAATTTTTAAAGAAGAGACGAGTAGAAAGATCAAGCTACGAAGGGCTCACGGAGGATGCCTTGGTATATGGCGCCGATGAAGGACGCGGTAAGCTGCGAAAAGCTGCGGGGAGGAGCAAACATCTTAAGATCCGCAGATATCCGAATGAGGGAACTCAGCGCGAGTAATGTCGCGTTACCGTACGGTGAACACATAGCCGTACGGGGGGAACCCGGGGAACTGAAACATCTTAGTACCCGGAGGAAAAGAAAGTAAAAACGATTCCGAAAGTAGTGGCGAGCGAAATCGGAGCAGCCCAAACCGGGAGTAGAAATACTCTCGGGGTAAGGACCGCAACATGGCACGCGGAAGGATAGCCGAACTGTCTTGAAAGGCAGATCGAAGAGGGTGACAATCCCGTAGGCGAAATCCAGAGGCGGCTTAGCGGAATCCGGAGTACGTCGGGACACGAGGAATCCTGACGGAAGGCACGGGGACCATCCCGTAAGGCTAAATACGACCATATGACCGATAGCGAATAGTACCGTGAGGGAAAGGTGAAAAGAACCCCGGGAGGGGAGTGAAATAGAACCTGAAACCGTGAGCTTACAAGCAGACAGAGCACCATACGCGTGTGATGTCGTACTTTTTGTAGAACGGGCCGGCGAGTTACGATGTGATGCGAGGTTAAGCGTTAAAGGCGCGGAGCCGAAGCGAAAGCGAGTCTGAAGAGAGCGAAAAGTATCGTGTCGTAGACCCGAAACCTGATGACCTAACCATGAACAGGTTGAAGCAATGGTAAAACGTTGTGGAGGACCGAACACACGCCTGTTGAAATAGTCGGTGATGACTTGTGGTTAGCGGAGAAATTCCAACCGAATCAGGATATAGCTGGTTCTCCTCGAAATAGCTTTAGGGCTAGCCTCGTTTTAGATTACCGAAGGTAGAGCACTAAATGGCCTAGGGGGCTTCACAGCTTACCGAAGCTTATTAAACTCCGAATGGCGGAGAATTGATTCATGGGAGTCAGACGGCGACAGATAAGTGCCGTCGTCAAAAGGGAAACAGCCCAGATCCACAGCTAAGGTCCCAAAGTACAGGTTAAGTGGGAAAGGATGTGAAATTGCACAGACAACCGGGATGTTGGCTCAGAAGCAGCCACACATTAAAAGAGTGCGTAATAGCTCACCGGTCGAGTGATTTTGCGCCGAAAATTAACGGGGCTCAAACCTGACACCGAAGCTTGGGAATGTACGAAGTACATTGGTAGAGGAGCAATGCGTACGGGCAGAAGCCATACCGGAAGGAGTGGTGGACTGTACGGAAGAGAGAATGCCGGCATAAGTAGCGAGAGGGTTGCGAGAAACGACCCCGTCGAAAGTCTGAGGTTTCCTGGGGAAGGTTCGTCCGCCCAGGGTAAGTCG
>ERZ1090881.727-NODE-732-length-14961-cov-12.618140_pt1 | contig 14961 bp, 15 predicted proteins | sample MGYA00478470_ERZ1090881 | MGnify/ENA primary metagenome ERZ1090881 (study PRJEB33644, sample SAMEA5815736) | chicken gut metagenome | biome: Chicken; feature: Gastrointestinal Tract; material: Caecum | place: Ireland | collected 2019-01-01 | study: A study of the...
CGACTCCGTTCAAGGGCAGATAAAATAAAATTAAACTCCCGCAATGGGAGTTTTTTAATGGAGCCGAACCGACCCCACGTATCTGGCGAAGTCGCAACCTCACGGTCGCTCAGTCGACTCCGTTCAAGGGCAGATAAAATAAAATTAAACTCCCGCAATGGGAGTTTTTATATAAATGGCAAAAAAATTTTTTACAAGTTTTATATAAAAGCATGTTTGACGCCCGAATGCGTACATGTTAGTATAACCGTAAATAAAAAGGAAATAAGGTGAAACTCCTTAACTGGACCGCAGCCGTAAAGTCGGAAAACTTATAACACTGCAGGCCGCGCGCACCGGTTTGGGTTTATAAAGTTCTTTGCTGCGGGGAATAGCACAGGGAACTTTTTTAATGACAGGTTCAATATCAACAGTAAATAACAATCGGGCCAATACATGCCCGCACGGGCTGCCGCTTGGCGCCTGCCCTATATGCAACGGCATGGGCGGCGGAGGCTCAACCAAAAGAGCCGACGAGCCAAGACGCCCGGGCGAGATGACGTATCAAGAGTGTTATGCGCAATGGAAGCAGATGCAAAGGGCGCAAGCCCGCGAGGCAGCACTGCAAGAGGCAATGATTAAAAATGCGGAACTTGCCGCAAAATTTCAACAGCAGCTTGCAAACATAACAAATACTGCAATTAATGTATTAGATAAGGTTCAAAACGCCCTGCCCAAACCTGTTGCAAAGGTATTTGAAGGAATTTCAAACAATATATTGAAACCGCTTTTAAATATTGTCAAAGACTTTCCGCAAATAATCAAGAATCTGCCCAATGTTATTGAAAACATCAGGAACGAAATAACAAGAGCCGCAGAGAAAATTAATGCCCTGATTGGCGAGGTTCAAAACTTTGTCGAAAAGAAAATTTCCGATGCGGCGCGCGCACTTAAAAAACGCCTCAGAAAATTCCTCTCCATATTCGGAATTGAAGAAGAATTTGAAGAAGATGAAAAAATACAGGAAGAACTCTCGGTATTTAAAGAATTTGAAATTGAAAAACTCAAAGAAGCTTTCAGAAAACTAATTACTCCAAAAGACAAGGAAGATGAAATTGCCGGACGCACGCATAAACGCAGCGACACCAAGGTACAATCAGACAGCTAAAAGATACCTGACCGACCGCCAGTTAAAACAAAAAAACGCAACGCTTGAGGGTGTTGTTGTAAATAATTTTATCAAAGATAACGAGCAGCTTGAGAGCCCGAATCTTGACGACACTTACAATGCGCTTGTAATTTCAGATAAAGAAGATTCCGACATTGATACCTATTTAAACAACAGTAAAGGCCAAAGAGGGTATGATACCAAAAAGGCAATGCTGCCGCTTGTTGCAGGCACGGGCGCGGTATTTGTGTCAAGCGCACTTTTAAGTCTTCTACTTAAGCGCTCAGCCAAAAAAAATCTCACAGAACCTGTTATAAAACAGCTCCCCGCTATGGGTATGAATTTGAATATTGTTGAGGAAACAGGTTTTGCAACCTATATGGCTCTTCGCGACCCTAATCGCAAAAATATCATGGCAGCAATTGCCGTATTTACGTTTTCCGCACTGACACTTGCCGCCAAAAAATTTATAGAAGGTATAAAAGAGATTTGGATAAAAAAACAGGACGCCGATATACAACGCGACCTGCAAGAGGACTTAATTTCCGTTGAAACCCAGGCTTTCTCCGGTAAACTCGCCGTTTTAAGGAACATGCTTACAAACAAAGGTGAGTATTTAAAATCGGCTCTTGGCATGCAAAGCAGAAAAAAATACCTTGATACATCAGTATATTCAAGACACTTTAACTTTACGGGACAGGAAAGCAAAGATACGACAGAGCAAAAAAAAGACGGCAAAATTTCAAAATTTCTAAACCCTTATACAGTAATATCCGCGCTAATGTTTGCAGGCGGCCTTACCCTTGGAGCACTTACCCTTAAAAATATAAAAAGCAGCGCCAAAATTCAGGACAAGTATGTAAATGATTTTATAAAAAACAAAAAAGATGTACTTGACAGCCTTATTCAAAACGGCAGCAAAGACAAGGCTCTTATGAAAGATGTACTTATAAAAATGGGCGCAACAAGGGAAAAAGCGGCAGAATGCGCCAAAAAGGCCGGTTTTGATGAAAATGATATAGAAGAAATAGCCTCATCTGTATCCTCAAGCGTAGAAAATATCTGGGGCAATGCACCTACAGGTATGAGCACGGAAAGCGGTAAATCATTTTTCTACTGTTATTTAAACGAAGCGCGCGGACATCTTTATAACTGGCTTATCCACAGTGACAACGTATTTTTAAAACATCTGTTTTTTGCTATGGCAACCGTCAGCGGCACAAGCTATATTGCACAGCAAAGCGCAGACGCTTTAAAGGAAGTTGCAGTATTAAAAGAAAACGCAAACACCGAGTTAAATCTTCAAAAAAGGTTGGTTGATGTCGAAATTAATAACTTTAAAGCTAAAAAAGAAAGCGCTGTAGCGCCTCTTATTGAAGAATTTGAACACCAGAGAAAAGAGGGGAAATCGCCTTCGGAGCTTAAGGTTATGGCGGATAACATACTGCTTGAAATAAAAAACGGCCCGCCGTTTGTATATTCATAGGAGGAATAATGCCGGTAAATCCGATTACAGCCTTTAGTATCAAACATCTTGGAAAAAACGTCAAACCTGCGGATAGTTCAAAAAATTACTGCTGCTTTGACGAGTATAAAATAGAAAAAATTCTGCAGGAAAAAGAAGCGGCGCTCCCCTATATAGAACAGGTTCTAAAAACCACAAATGACACGCGCACAGTGCTTGACGGATTGTATATTCTAAATCGTATGCTGGATAATAAAGTAAAAGGCATAGATAAAATGTATCCGGTACTGAGCCGTTTTAATGACTCAAACTCACCTGATATACAGGTTATGTTAAGCGGAATATACAGAAAAACGCTTGTTCCTGACGCATTTGGCCCCTTAAATAAAATGCTTTATAAGCAAATAACCGCACCTAACAGCCCTTACTTTGACCCGACAGAAGAAATAGGCGGAGCAATTCTTGAATACATAAAAAGTTACGGGGCAAAAAACGCCTACGACAAGAACAGTATTTAATGTTTTTTAAAATTGTTGTAGAATTAATTTATGAATAAGATAAAATTCAAAGGTTTTACACTTGCCGAAATGCTTGTAGCCACACTTGTTTTGTCTATAATGCTAGTTGTTATGGCGCCTGTTATGACAAAAAAAGCAAAAGAGAGGGTTTCTCAAAAGATTGAAATTGTGCAATCACAGGAACAAGGAGTGCCCGTAGGCGCAATAGTCCTCTGGTACGGGCCAAATATCCCCGAGGGCTGGCAGGAATGCAGCGGACAGATGATAGACGAAAATGAAATGAGTGAACTTAAAAACGCGATTTCAACCTCAGACTATCTTCCTGATTTAAACCGTTTTTTAAGCACTGCCGATTCGAACTTAAAATACATTATAAAAGTAAAAAATTAATTATTTGTTTTCAATTTGTGCAAGAACCTCCGCCCCGACTAGATTTTCAAGAATCATTCTTGAAGCCCAGAAGTCGGATTCTGCTTTTTTAGCGGCATTCTGCGCATTCCTGTAGTAAACATCCGCAATTATCAGCTCTTCTCTCGGCGCATTTTGCGACTTATCATAAATATCCCGTCTTTTCTCAAGATTATCAAGAGTCATAGCCATTATTTCTTTTTTTGTCAGGTAATCAATATAAAGATTTAACAGCTTTTTTTGCAAATCGTCTATCTTTCTTACCAGAAGCACCATATCTGCGTCATTTACCTTTGTAAATTTATAATTAAGTTCCTTATCATCTCTGGTGAGCACACTAAGCAGCCCTCCGCCGATAAGAGCACCTGACGCCATATACGGGTTGGAACTTAGTGCAGTACCTGCAATTGTCGAAAAACTTGCGATGGGTTTTATGATTTTCTTTAATATTCCTTCATCGGGTTTGTTCTCATCAGGATTTGAAAGTTTATATATAGTATATTTTATAGTTTCGCTTCTTTGAGCCGCAGCATTCCAGAGAACCTGCAAATCAGCAAGCAGGTCGGCTGATTCAATATTTAAATCATATGATACATCCTCTGCCAGCCTTTTTAAGCTTAAATCCGCATAAGAAGCGTCGTATGCGGCCTCCTTTATCCCCGTTTTTGAAGTCACTGTTTTACCTTCATTTACTGTTTTAACCTCCCTGAAAGGTGCTTCGGGATTTTGCCCGACACCTAATCGGTTAGCAGGAGGCATAGGATAGTTAAGCTCCTCAAGTGTAATTGAAAAAACGGGAGAAGTAAGAAAAAATGATATAAAGACTAATATCAAATTATTTCTTAGCATTAAAAGCCTCAATATTTACGGGAATTTCTTTCTTTGAAAAATTAACGTCATCAAGGTTAACATTCTGGGTTTTTAAATTATACTGCGCGACATTAAGATTTTCGGTTGTTTCCTTGCCTGCAAGACGCTCAAGCATGAGGTGATACCTTTTTACTTCCTGTTTAATCTTGTACTCCTCTACAAGCTGTTCTTCCCACTGTGCGGAGGCAACGGATATCTCCAGAGAATCGTTTTTTTTAAGAGCATCGTTATAGTTTTTATTATACAGTAAAAGCTGTGCCCTGCAGTCTTTTAGACGCATTAGAGCACCTTTGTAGTTGTAATACGTAACAACAATTTCATCCTGCAAGTCTTCAATAAGTGCCGCAAGCTCTATAGCTTCGGTATCCGTAAGCGGCACATCCTGGAGCTTTTTGTAGTTATCCTTGTTAATCCAATTATTGGCAAGTCTTGCCGCCGCAAAAGAAGCGGATTGCAGCGAGTAGTGCATGCCCATAAAAGATGGCAGCATGGCAGCACCACTAATCAACGCACTCATGCTTTTTGCCATCAGCGAAGAGTGAATGCGTCTTTGCTCCTCGGGAATGGCAAGTTTTTTAAGACAGAATTTAATAAGCGGATTTGTATCAACCGTTGCATTCCACAAGTTTTCTAAATCCTCAACATCTGCAGCCTGCTGCTTATTTACAACAATCTGCGCCTGCTCGGTATCGTTTATAAATAACGAGCCCTTAAGTGTCTGCACCTGATCATCGTATTGAATTTTATGCTGTTCGGGATTTTCAAGTTTAATCTCCTGTACACCCAGACACCAGGGTGCATAAAAATTAAATATTAACAGACAAGATATGATTCTTTTAAGCATAATAACTTTATAGCATATTTTTTATTTAATACCCAAAATCCTCACCGCGGGTATCTTCCTCATCCTGCAGGGATGAAAGATCGTAATTGTAGGTGGAATCAAAATCCTCCGGCAATTTATCACTGTCAGGCCAGATTGTACCTTCGTCAAAACGGCATGCGCTCATATTGGCGCTTGCGCTAAAGTCGCTATCTGAAAGTTCCGCTTCATTTAAAACACAACCTGCCATATCAGCATCGGTGAAGTTAGAATAAGAAACATTTGAATAACTGAAGTCAGTGCCGTTTAAAACAGATTCAGAAAAATCACACTCGCTTACGTTTGCTCTTGAAAAGTTTGCACTTGTGAGGTCGCAGCCCGTAAAGTTAACATTTGTGAGCGAACATTCGGCAAAGGAAGCGCCCGAAAAGTCAATATTTGAAAAATCTATATCAGAGATGTCGCCGGCTGCAAAATCGCATTCGCTCAGGTCAATAATACCGCCGTTTTCTGCGTGATAATCTTTAAACTCGTCTTTATTGTTTAAAATAAGACTTACAATTTCATCTTTTGACTTCATACTCATTGTTATCCTTTTAACTCCCGTTTTATTATTTTCCGACATACTATGTTTAAGTCAAGTAAAGAAAATTTAACTGTCAATAATTTGTGTTTGTATGGCAAGCAGTACAGCCTGCACACGGTTATCAACATTAAGTTTTTTATAAATACTGTTAAGATGGGTTTTTACCGTTACTTCGCGCACAAAAAGTTTTTTTGCAATGTCGGCATTACTCTCGCCTTTTGCAACAAGTGTCAGAATTTCCTTTTCTCTTGATGTCAGAGGAGAAATAGGTTCTGATGATACAAAAGGAAGTGCTGCGGCGTGTTTTTTCTCATTAGACCAGTTTGAGCGCCTTAAAAGAGCTTCAATTCTTGCCAGAAGATTTGGCAGGATAAAGGGCTTTGTTATATAATCATCCGCACCGAACTTAAGGCCTGACACCTGTTTGTTTTCTTCATTTACGGCAGTAAGCATAATAATCGGAGTATGCTTTGTTTTCTCGCTCTCGCGAATCGCCTTAAGTGTTTCCCATCCGTCAAGATTAGGCATTACCACATCAAGCAGAATCAAGTCAAAAGGCACTTTCTCTTCGCTTAAAATTTTCAGTCCCAAAAGACCGTCGGTTGCGGTTTTGACTTCATACCCGTACATAGGAAGCGCATCCTCCAGGAGTTTCGGGTTATCGTCAATTATTAAAATCTTTCCTAATACACTCATTTTTATTCTATCCTATCTTTCAGCCGGGCTAACCCAGAATATTTTCTTTTATAGCTTTAATTGCAGCCTGTGTTCTATCATCCACGGAGAGTTTTTGTAAAATATTGCACACATGAACCTTTGTAGTGTTAACCGAAATATTTAATTTTTTTGCTATTTGCAGATTTGAATTTCCGTCGGCAAGAAGCGAGAGTACTTTTTTTTCTTTAAGGGTCAGATTATACAGATCGTCTTTCTTTAGGCTGCTAGCGGATGCAGGACGCTTTGTATTCAGTACATACTGCGAAACGGCAGAGTCAAACCACAGACTGCCGCCAAGAATATCTCTTATAAGTTCTATAAGTTTATCAGGCTTTATATCCTTTGAGCAATATGCACTTATACCGGCTTCAAGGCACTTTATAACCTCGTCTTCTTCATTATGCGAAGTAAGAACAATCACCTTTACCCTTTTGTGCATTTTTTTAATTTCCTGAGTTGCCTTAACTCCGTTTACACCGGGCAAACCTAAGTCCATAATCACAAGCTGGATTTCATTTAAGGCAAGCTGCTCATATGCTTCCTGCGCGCAGGAAGCCTCGTAAACATTTTCCACAAAATCGGCGTCGCGCAAGGAAGTTTTGAGCGCAAAACGCGTAAGAGCGTGATCCTCTACTATAAGAATATTATATTTCTTGCCCATTTTTAAATTATATTACAATTATTCGGAGTTTTGCAAGATATTTTGCATTATTTCTGTTTTTTTGATATCGTAACTAAAGATAAGGAATTAAGGCAATGATTGAAATAAAAGACGTAGAACATGTTGCAAAACTGGCAAGACTTGAACTCAGCGAAGAAGAGAAGATAAAGTTTTCAAAACAGCTTGGGGACATTTTAAAATACGTCGAGCAGATGAATGAAGTCGACACAACCGGCGTTGAGCCGATGAATCATGCTGTGGAATTTTACAACGTCATGCGCGAAGACATTGTAAAATATGAAAATACGCGCGAGGAATTAATGGCAAACGCGCCTGATTCCGAGTCGGACTTTTTTAAAGTACCGAAAATCAACTAGACTTTTTGGGGAAATGTAATGACAAAATATATATTTATCACAGGCGGCGTTGTAAGCTCTCTAGGCAAGGGCATTGTAGCCGCCTCTTTAGGTAATCTTTTAAGGGCAAGGGGCTTCAGTGTTACCATTCAAAAATTTGACCCCTATATAAATGTCGACCCCGGCACCATGAGCCCTTTTCAGCATGGAGAAGTTTTTGTAACGGATGACGGCGCCGAAACAGATCTTGACCTCGGGCACTATGAAAGATTTACCAACACATCTCTTGGAAAATTTAATAACGTAACCTCGGGAAGCGTTTATCAGACTGTAATAAACAAAGAGCGCCAGGGCGAATATCTGGGGGCAACGGTACAGACCATTCCTCATATTACAAACGAGATTAAATCAAGGATTCAAAAGGTTGCAAAACAGTTTAACCCCGACTTTTTAATAGCGGAAATCGGCGGCACCATAGGCGACATTGAAGGATTGCCCTTTATTGAAGCCATAAGACAGTTTCGCTCGGAAGCAGGTATCGGGAACTCGCTTTCCATCCATGTTACACTTCTTCCGTATCTGCCCACATCAGGGGAACTCAAAACAAAACCCTCGCAGCACAGTGTAAACACCCTGAGAAGTTTCGGTATACAACCGGAAATTCTTGTGCTTCGTACGCAGGTACCGGTTTCGCAATCAGAAAAAGATAAAATCGCACTGTTTTGTTCGGTTTCAAAAGAGTGCGTAATTGAGTGCAGAGATATGGACACAATTTATGAAGTACCGCTTGCGCTTGAAGATCAAAATCTTGCACAGAGCGTATTAAAACTCTTAAACTGCCGCACAAAGACTCCAAACCTTAAAAACTGGAGGGATCTGGTAGATAAGATTAAGCACCCTAAAAACGAACTGACTGTCGCGCTTGCAGGAAAATACACCGAGCTTAACGATGCTTATATTTCCGTCGTTGAATCGCTTAAACACGCGGGCTGCGCTTATGATACAAAAGTAAAAATCAAATGGCTCGCCTCGGAAGAATGCAGCAGTGATAACAAAGCAAAAGAAATGCTCAAAGATGTTGACGCCCTTGTTGTTCCCGGAGGGTTCGGCTTTAGAGGAATTGAGGGCAAATTAAATGTCATAAAGTATGCCAGAGAAAATAACTTACCATTTCTTGGATTGTGTCTTGGCATGCAATGCGCGGTTATTGAATACGCCAGAAATGTCGCAGGACTAAAAAATGCAAACTCCACGGAATTTGACGAAAAAACACCCTACCCTGTTATAGATCTTATGGCGGAGCAGAAAAATATAGGCGGCTACGGCGGCACGATGAGACTCGGAGCTTATGAATGCCATTTAAAGGAAGGTACAAAAGCTCATAAGGTATACGGGAAGAAAATTATTTCCGAACGCCACAGGCACAGATACGAGTTTAATAATGACTACAAAAAAATAATTGAAGACGCAGGTCTTGTGATAAGCGGCAAATCCCCCGACGGACTTCTGGCAGAGATGGTTGAATACCCTAAAAATGACTGGTTTGTAGCCTGCCAGTTTCACCCGGAATTTAAATCAAGACCGGAAAATGCACATCCGCTCTTTTTAGGGCTGATAAAAACAGCGCTCAAAAACAAGAAATAATCATTCAGGATTTGCAACTCGCGCAAAGCCTTCCACGCACACATCAATATTTGAAAATATAACTCTTGCAACATCAGGCGAAGGGTAAATAATTCTTGCGTAAATTATCTCGTTGCTTTCTTCCCAATTGTCCTTTGCATCAATTGCCCTCAGTGTACCGTACAATGTTGCACCCTGCATAAAACTTAAAGTCTTGCCGTTATCTTTATCGGAAAAAACTATCTGATAGTGTCCGCTCGGAATTATTTTACCGTAAGAGTCTATAAGTGCGCCCGAGAGAACAACGTTCGGCTTTGCGTTTGCTATTTCACTGGCGCTCATCCCCATCTCGCCCAAACCGTCTGATTTAAAATTCTTTAGCACGGGGTCATTTTCAGGCTCATTACGATTAAGAAAGTCTTTAAACTTTTGTATCAGTCCCTTTCTGGGCATACTTTTTTCCTTGTATGCCCTGTCAAATTGTTCCTGTGTGACAGCTTTTCTGTTACCAAACGGTGTATCAATTATATCCATGTCCATATCAAGCAGCTCTTCATCAGCCGCACAAAAAGGACAAAGAATAAGCAAAACAAAAAATGTTGTTAATAACTTCTTCATATATACTATAATAATGGATTTAGAAAATATGTAAAGGAAATTTACAAACATTTGAAAAAACATTAAAAATTGTATAATTATAGTATGAATCACAATATTCTTTTAATTAGCGCACTTATAATTTTTGCTTTTATAATACTTCGAATTTACTTTTTATTTCTTTTAAATACGGAAGAAAAAGAACCCGAAGAGCTTACTCTTGATGAAACAATAAAGCGCGCCCAGCAGCTCTATGCAAACGGCATGCACCTTGAACTGCAAAGATTTTTAAAGAAGGAACTGACAAAAAAATATCAAAGTCTGGAATTGAGAAAAATTCTTATACGGTCATACCTTGATGTCGGCAACACAAGCCTTGCAGCACTTCACCTTGAAGCTGTGCTTAAAGTTGACCCGAGCGATATGGAATCCCGTGAAGAACTCGGAAGAATATATCTTGAAGACGGCAACAAAAGAAAGGCACTTGCAGTGTATGAGGCAATATACGCGTACAATCCGACCGACATAGTTGCCATTAAAAATCTTGCGCAGCTTTACCGCGACATTTCAAGCGCGGACAAAGCAATTAAAATGTACAACTTACTGCTTGAAGCAGAAGATGACCCTGCTGAAATAGTAAAGATAAAACACACAGTGGCGCAGCTCTATCTGCTTGAAGGATACAATGACGATGCACAAAAAACATATGAAGAAATTCTTGAAATCACTCCGGATGACACTGATGTTATAAAAATAATTTCGGAACTTGCATACAAAAAAAGCGACTGGCAGACATGCCTTATGTGCTATGAAAAACTCGGAAAAATCAATGGAGAAAACATAGAGCTGCTTGAAAAAATAGCACTTATGTACTACAGCATAAAAGACTGGGATAAGGCGCTTCTTGCCTATAGAAAGCTTATTGACCTTGAAGGCTCAAGGAGTACAAACTATCTTCACTACCAAAACAGATACTGTGAAATTCTCATCCACAAAGAACAGGTTCAGGAAGCCATCGAGATTCTCACAAACCTCATAGCTGATTTTCCAAACGAAGACTCCCTTGCCTACACTCTTGCTCAGGCATATACAAGCATGGGCGAATATGAAAAAGCAATAGGGCTGTATGAAAACCTGATTGAAAATCTGCCGCCCGAACAAACGGAAATACTCAGAAACTTTATATCGGGAATTATCTCAAACTGGGCTATGGATTTATTTAATCAGGGTGAATACACAAAAGCTTTCGATAAATTTTTTGAAGGGCTTAAATACAACCAGGATAATGCTGAAATATATTACAAACTTGGCAAATGCAACTGCGAGATAAAAAGCTATCAGGACGCCATCGGTCATTTTAAACGCGCAATTTCAATTGCACCGCAAGAATCAAAATATTATTTCGGTTTAGGTTATGCATATGATGAAATCGGCGATATTAAAAATGCCAAAACGGCATTTTACGACGCAATAAGCATTAATCCGCTTGATCTTCAATCAAGAAAAGCATACGCCATAACGCTCACAAAAGAACTTGAGTACGCAAACGCCTGCGAGCAATTTCTTGAAATATTGAAATCAACACCGGATGATGCCGACACGATGTATAACCTGGCTCTTGCATATGAAATACTGGGCGAAAAAGAAAATGCGCTGCAATACTATCAAAAGGCACTCGATGTTCAGCCGCAACATGAAGAAGCGAGGCACAATCTTGAGCTTTTAAATGCAGAATTAGCAAATCAATCTTGATTACTTGCCTTTTTTAAACACTTTTTTGAAAAATTTAAATACCGAATCTTTAATACCATTAAAGTCAAACCCGGATTTTTTAGCGCCCTCTGTCACAGGTTTTGTTTTTGAAGATTTTTTGAAAACTTTTTTGAAAAATTCACCCGCGGAGTTTTTTACATTTTCAAAAGTTTTTCTAATGCTTGGGGTTAATTTTTTGGTGTCAGGAAGCTTTGAGGCAAGTTTTTCGGGTAATTTAATCTTGCCTTTTTTAATTCCGAAAAAGGCAAGCATGCCAAGCCCGAATGTGCCGATTATTCCTGCGGCAAGCGCTGCGGCATTAGATTTTTTACGTTGCTGCGGTTTTGCCAGACTGCCGGCAAGATAATCAGCCGAATTAAAGCTTCCCGGGATATTTAAACGCTGATGAAGCGTAGATTTTGTGTCATTAATATACGCAGCAGCATCAAAACCCAGCACCTGAGCCGATGTTCTGTCAAGATTTGTAGGTAATACCGGTTGCATAGAAAAACTCCTGCCGTAACTATATAAATAAAAAATATTTATATTAAAAAATTGCCTTTTTTGAGTGTTTTCTGTTATATATAACTTATGAAAAATGCTTTAATTAAAGAAAAAATCCCGCTTATTATAATTTTAGGACTCTACCTTATCTCTTTTATAATAACCTGGGGACACTGCGGAGATTTAATTCTTGACTGCGGACGGGAAGCATACATACCTTATGCAATAGCTCACGGCAAAGCATTATATCGTGATATTTTCTGCATTTACGGGCCTTTTCCCTATCTTTTTAACACTTTTTTTTATAAAATTTTCGGCGCAAATCTGGCAATACTCTATATTATCGGAGGAACGGCAGGCGCGGTTTATACGCTTGGCATATATTTCTCTTCAAGAGAATTTCTGTCAAAATCAATAAGTGTATGCATATGTGCACTTGTAATGTATGCCGTAATATTTGACACAGGTATTTTTAACTTTATTTTTCCTTATTCGTATGCAATGGTTTTTGCCTGCAGTATGGCAATATGGATTTTATTCTGCCTTATAAAATACATAAAAACAAAGAAACCGCATTTTATGCACATATGCGCATTGTTATGGGGCGGAATATGCGTCTGCAAAATAGATTTTATCCCCGTCATAATACCGATAATTGCTATATTTTTACTTTACGAAAAAAACAAAAGAAAAGAGTTTTTTAAATTTCTGCTGTATGCACTTATCATACCTGCAGTTACATATCTTGTACTTTTTGCACAGGGTGTTGCTTTTTTTGATATCTTAAAAAATTCCAGCTATGTTTCACAAATGTTAAAAAGCGAGTCCCTTAAGACTTTTTACGGCAATTACTCTCTGTTGAGTTTTAATCCTGTACATTTCAGGGAGAATTTTATTGACCTGATTGCAAACTTATTTATATGCACAATTTTCTTCCTCACAACACTTTTTGCACTGAGGCTCAAAAGAAAAACTCTAAAGTACACTCTTTGCGTCTTTATTGCGCTTTTTTGCTACATAATCTTATTTTTACAGGAAGAAATACCGCAAAAGATGTTTTCACTTGCGCCATACATCTGTACAATTATTTTTACGGCACTGTTTCTTAATTACCTGAGGCTTAAAGACTATAAAAACACTATAAGCGTTAGCATTCTGACACTTTTTGGCTTTTCTCTTTTATGCTCGATAAAAAACTTCAACGGGCTAATGCTCGGGTTTTACGGTGCTTATTCATTTGGCGGGCTGTTGATATGCCTGTGCGTATTTATAAGAGATTTATTGCAAAACAACGTTTTATACAATACAAAACAGCAGTACGAGGGCACACTCTGCGCACTTTTAATTATCCTTGCTTTAATATTTCTTAACCCGCTTATTTTCTCGATTTTAAGAGAAAATATAGCAGTAACCTCAAAATACGGGACACACAAGGCAATACCATCGCTTGCAGCCCCCTTTAACGAAGCTCTTGAGTATCTAAAAAATCATTCTAAAGACAGTGACAGCCTGCTTGTTATGCCTGAAGGCATAATGCTCAATTTTCTCTCCGGAAAGAGTTGGGACTTCTATCAAACAAGCTTCATCCCTCTGGACTTTGACACATTTCAAAATCATAATACAATAGAATATATAGCCCTGAAAAAACCGCAATTTATCGCTTTTACTTCCAGAAATACCTCCGAGTACGGAAAAACAAGAATATGCCGCGATTACGGAGTCGGAGTATGCAGGTACGTAATCGATAACTACAGTCTGGAAGCGGCATTCGGCGAAAAATTCAGAATATTTATATTTAAATATCTGAAGGAAGATATGAAAAATGAAGAAGGACAACAATAAAATAGGTATTATACATCACGGTTGTGCAAAAAACCTCGTGGATACGGAGCTTATGCTTGGCATACTTGAAAAGGCAGGCTATCAAACTACTCTTGATGTTGAAGATAAGGATGTAAAAACAGTAATTATCAACACGTGCTCCTTCATTTGTGATGCGGAAAAAGAAAGTATTGAAAGCATTTTCAATATGATTGCCCTTGGCAAAAAAATAATTGTGACAGGATGTCTGCCGCAAAAACATAAAGTACATCTTAAAGAGCTCCTGGGAGAGGTTTGCGGCTTTATAGGCACCTGTGACATAAAAGATATAGTCCGCGCAGTTGAGTCCGAAGAATTTTACTCTGTCAGCGAAAACCCCGTATATGAATACCCGGAAGACATAGAGCGTGCACAGATTACGGTTGGCAGCTCATCATACATAAAAATTGCCGACGGCTGCAATTACACCTGCGGATATTGCGTTATACCGCAATTAAGAGGCAGGTATAAATCAAGAAAAATTGAGGATATAGTAAAAGAAGCAAAAAAACTTGCAGACAAAGGGGTAGCAGAGATTGTCCTTATAGCACAGGATACAACAAGTTACGGCATAGACTTGTACTCTGAACCGTCTTTAGATAAATTGCTGTATGAATTAAATAAAATTGATAAAATAGAATGGATAAGAGTGTTATACGCCTATCCTACAAACTTTACACAGGGTCTTATTAACGCTTTTAAAAATCTCAATAAAGTAGTTAAATACATAGATATCCCTCTTCAACACTCTCACCCCGAAGTTTTAAAAAGAATGAGAAGACCTGTTATTAATCAAAAAGAATTTATTAAAAAATTAAGACGCGAAATACCCGATGTTGCTATACGTACTACATTCATCACGGGTTACCCCGGAGAAACCGAGGAAGAATTTGAAAATCTTTATGAATTTGTAAAAGAAATGAAAAACATGGCAAGCCAAATAAATGACATAGCAGGAGGATTATCTAATGCAATAGATGAAAAATTAAAAAGTGAGAGATTAAAAACTGAACTGATAACAAATGTGTCGCATGATATAAAAACACCATTGACATCAATAATTAACTACGTTGA
>ERZ1090881.728-NODE-733-length-14961-cov-6.569100_pt1 | contig 14961 bp, 17 predicted proteins | sample MGYA00478470_ERZ1090881 | MGnify/ENA primary metagenome ERZ1090881 (study PRJEB33644, sample SAMEA5815736) | chicken gut metagenome | biome: Chicken; feature: Gastrointestinal Tract; material: Caecum | place: Ireland | collected 2019-01-01 | study: A study of the...
GTTTTACTTGTATTTATCATGGTTTCCTTATCTGCTTGTAGTGAAACAGAAATTGATAATGCAATCAAGAACACAGAAGCAGTACCAACTGTCATCGCAATGACAGAACAAGAAACCTACCAATATCTTGATATGATCTTACAAGATAATATTAAGATCCAAGATATGTTAAATATCTTAAGTGGTATGGGGGAAATTACGCATGATAATGCATCCCAAGCGTATACATATGCGGTAATGGGAATTGAATCGTGTGATGAAATCATAAGTAGTTTGCGCTCTGATATCTCAAGTAATTTGATTGATTTTGGAGTGGCAAATGAACGGGTATTATCGATGGCGAAAATGTTTCGTCAACAGTTAGAGGGCTATAAAGCACAAGCAGAAGCTCTCATGCAATAAGTATTAAGAATAGAGTCTAGGAATTTTCCTAGACTCTATTCTTATTCTAAATGATAGATGTTTTTAATTAATTCATTTATTTTTTCGGTATTGGTACATACCAAAATTCGATAGGTATAATAGCCATACGATTCATTTTCAAACAAGATTTCGAACGTATGGTAATCAATGATATAATCCTCCCCATAATGTAATAATTTCCCCTGTCTTCTTACCTTAATATCTAAGATTTCAAAAATGGGAAGTCCATTTTTTAGATAAAATGATACCGCAGACATGATCGATTCATTGAGTAAATCTTTAATATCGACTCGTTCCTTTTTTTGTTCTAGTATGATACTAGCCGCTCTCCATAGATTCCATCCTGGTTGTAAGGATAGATCTTCTTTTAGAATCACATCCGTAAAAAGAGGGACTAAATTGGTATCAGGAGTAAGGGAATCATCTGTATTTCTGGTATCGATCTCATAAGGAATGGAATTGTTTGAAAATAAGAAATACATTCCCGAAGTGTTAAATTCCATCTTAATGGTGAAACTTTGTTGGAAATGGGTTGTGATTTGATCATGATTTTCTCCCTCATCTTTTGCAAGATCGGTAATCACTGTATCAATGGTAACAGGATAATAACGAAAGAATTCTAAATTTCCAGTACTTCCTTGTAACTTATAAGTGATTGGGAAATTGGAATGTTGATTCATATATTTTAAAAACTCTCTTGTATTCCCTTCCTTATCCTTTACAGGAAGATCAATGATTTTACTAATTGTCCGAATCAAATCACTTGGGATATAGGATTCGAAGCAGGTTTGTAAATTAAAAGGAATTTCAATCCTGGTTGCTTCTTTTAAATAGTGCATCATATTGATGGCTTGGATATCCGTACTATAAATAATGATTACATCCACATACATGGAATACCGATTCATCTGATAACGAATTTCAAACCCATTGCTTCGATCCATGAAAAACGGTTGCAGTGCTCCATAATCAAACAAACTAAGGGTATCACTCATCCGTTGGGTGAGTGGAGTTCCACGTAAAAATTCAGAACCTTCAAAATCAATTCTTGGTCGTAATACCAACATAGGACGTTCTTTTTTTAAATATTCATGTTTGGTTGAGCGGAGTTGTCGACTTGCTAATTTTGAATTCACATGGAAGGTTTTGAAGAAATCTTTTGGAAATAAATTCACCAACCAATTTTCAATGTAAGCCAGGGCATTTCCATAAGTATGAGCAGGAGATCCTAAAATACTAACGTATTTGATTGGTGTTTTTACCCCATCTCCAGAATAATTGTGATAACGATCAAGATTCATATTTATCCTCACCTCTTATTTTATTTTCGATCTTACATAATCAATTCCCTTTTTCACTTTATTTACCGTGTCTTTTGCAGCTTTTTTCGAATCGTCGAATCCCTTCATAATATCATCACTAATGTCTTGCATCGTTTGTTCTCGTTGTTTTCGTCTTTTTTCGGTTTCCTCTTTTTCGAATACCTTTCTCTGTACCTCTTTAAAATAAGGATAAGAATTCGACTCAGGATGAGTCGCCATTGAAACGGCACCTCTGGCTGATTTTCGCAGTGCCCTTTGTTCCAAATGAAGTTTTCGGAAAAAACGATCGATCTTACTGGTACTTTTTTTCACATACTCTGCATAAAGACCCGATATTTCTTTGTCTAAATTTGCTAGTTGCTGACCATTTTGTCGTTGTTCCAATTCTTTCCCTGCTAATCGAAGAGTAGATTCATCAATCCCCATAACCATGGTATTAATATCCTTTTTCATTTTCCGATAAGATTTTAAAATGGAATAAGAAAGAATACTTGCCGCAGCAAAGGTTAAGGTCTTTGCAACATCCTTTTTACTAATTACTTCTTTCATATTGTCTCGTTCTCGTTCCATCCCCTTGATGTCTCTTCTTTTTTGTGCCCTGGTTGCTCGTTGCATTGAAGAAGTCATTTGATCAATATCTCGATTAATGGTTGTAATATCATCCTCAAAGTTAATCTTAACCGTTTTTCCATTGGCTAACTTGACTTTTTTTGTCTTATCTCGATCAAATCCCGTAATCCAATAAATAAACCGGTTCAAACTTTTTGATACAAATTGGAATAACGTTTTTAGAACTTGCTTTGTAAAACGAAAAAGAGTAACCATAAAGAATCCTGCTTTTACTTTGTTTTCTTCCAGTGGTTCTATAAAAATATCAACCAAGTCACTGTTTAATTGATCATAATCTGGTTGAACATATTCAAGAAACAAAAAGTCATACTCTTTTTCTAAGTCTTCATAGGTTGCATCCATTCCATTTCCTCCTTTCTAATTTATTTTTTTTTGGAGTTAATGAATGATCGTTAATGTATTGATTTCACTGATTGGGATTTGTATATTCCCTGAAGATTTGATGATTGCATTTAAGGTTTGAATGGTATTTTCAATTACCTTTGCAACAAAGGTTGTCAAAGAAGATCCTAATAATTTTTGAATCAAAATACGAATTGGTTGTTCTTCTTCTATCCCATCCGATTTTTGAGTTTTATTGAGTAGAATATTTTCCATATCTAAAATTTGTTTTGAGAAAGGAACCAAAAACTCAATATTATGAACGGCATACTTTAATCGTACATGAGATAATTTACAAACCTTTGAATTTTTTCCACCAAAAAGATTCTGCTCAATGAATTCCTTATCCGAATGCATCGTTTCTTTGATTGCCTTTACGACCTCTTCATATTGAATTACACTTTCCCCCTGAGCAAATCGTTCTTCTAATTCATTCAAATATTCCAACATCCCATCAATGTATTCTTGATAAATATCAAATGCTTTGCAGTTATCCACGATATCAATATAATTATCCCCCTTTAATGGACTGGATATTTTCTTATATACGGATTCTAAAAGCTGATAGGTATCATTGTCGGACAAATAATAGGAAATAAAAGAAATATAAGAATTTAACAGCATAATGCTTTCTGCAACGGGATTATTTTCCACGCAATTGTGAATATGCTCCACCATAATATTATGAAACAAACGAACATTAAATAATGCTTCTTCTGGTAATCCTGGGTCATTCCCATTACAATACGTACCAATCTCTCTGTTTAATAAATTAATCATTCCCATAGTTTTTCTCCTTTATATTAGTTCAATCGGACTGGATTCAATTTCATCTCGTAAACGATCAATGCGCATCAATTTATTATCCTTTTTAATCATTGATTCTCTAGTATGAGAAGACCGTGCATTACTAACTTTTAATTTATCGGATAATTTTCGAAAATGATCCGCAATCTTGGTTTGTTTGCGTATGATCTTTCCTTTCTTTTCTGGATCAATAACCGTATTTGCTTCCAAACGAGAACGATTCATCTCTAAAAAAGCAGCCTGTTGTTCCAAGTAATCCGATACTCTAGAAGAAAGAGAATAATACTGATAAATCAATTCTCTACAAACAGGAACGATTGAGAATGCGATTGCACTTACGGTTGCAATACCAATCATCGTTGAACTTCCAATAAAATTATTCTTTACCCCAAGTAATCCGGTTAGGTATTCTCTGTACTGCGTAGATTTTCCAAGAATCGTACGCATCTTTTTGATTTGCTCCATATAAAACAAATCGGCTCTCGTCTTTGTATTTTTCAACTGAATGGTATAATTCTTTTGATTTGGATTTTTAACAAAATCAATATACGTATACAAAAGAGAAGAAGTTGCTTGGATAATGGTATAAACGAATAAATTGTATTCAAGGATAATAGTATCCTTCTCCAATCCAAACCCTTTCTCATATAAATCATCATAAGACTGAATCATATCAATTACTCTCAAAACATCATCACAGTGCTGAATCAATTCTTTATTGGATTCTTCATTTGCAAATGAACGCAACGCATCCAGTGTTTGCATAATCGAAGCATACCCACTATAACGAGAAAAATTTCCTTTTGAATTTGGAATGTCATCAAAATCAATGTGTTTTCGATCGATGATTCCCTGATACAATTTCGATTGAATCTTTTTTGTAATTGGAGATTCCGTATCTTCCAAGAGTTGCTTTAATTGTAATTCCGTATAACTTGGATTTACACTTTCTAGTATCGTTACCGTATCTCGATAACACCAATGATCCATCAATTTTCTCACATCCTTTCCTTAATTACTTCCAAGCATCCTGGTAAGTTCTTTGCTTAGTTTTGCCGATTGTTGAATCGTTTCTTTTTCCAGAGAATCCAGTGAATAGGTTTCAAATGATTTTCGTCCATCGTAAAGAATATCAATGGTTTCGGTTCCTTCATCTACAATAATGAATGCTAATAATAATAGCGCATCCATCATTCTTGTTGCAGTTCGTATATCCCGAATATTATAGCCATAATTATCTTCCATATAACGAACTTCATAGGCAGAGATGATTAACGTAGCATTTGGAATAATTTGGGTAATCCCTTTTAGTGGATTTAACAACACTCGTCTTTGTTTTAATCTGCGAAGGGTGGAAAAATAAGGAACGGTGTTATCGGATCTTGCTGCGATATCATCTCGAATCCCCCCTACTCCAAGAAGTAAGTCTTTGATTAAAGAAATTTCTCCCGTTGTCCAACGAATAAAGTTAAATAATCTTCCTTTTCCTCGAATGGATTTATCAATCTCTTCACACATTGTTTGGGATTTTACCAAGTGTAATACCGTCTTAATTCCACAGATGAAGTCCACATATTGTACAAACTCATCTTGATCATTTACCCCCATCAATCGAACATTCATTGTGAGAGGTTGAATGTCATTGGCTTTTTTGATGTCGTTTCGATCCAATAATTCAGGTGGTTTTTGATTTCGTTGCAATTGTGCATACTCACTCGTTTTCTTTTTCCGTAAATAATTATGGATGACTTCGTTTGGATTTAACTCATCCTCTTCTAAGATCACTTCTTCACTTTCTGTGAGTAATTCTTTATTTGCACCCTTTAATTCAAATTTTGATTCTGGATAGGAAAATAAAATCCCATAGGTTCCATTGTAATTTTTATACAAAGAACATAAATCTGCATCAATACACTCTGCAATTAATTCTCGATCCATATTCTCTTCTTGAAAAATGGAACTTTCCATATAATTTTGATGAAATTTTCTTATATAATTGCTTGCTGTTGGATCTGCACTGATATTAATTGTCGAGTTTAAAGAAAAGTAAGTTTGTGCAAATACCGCATATACTCGATCAAGATTACGAACCAGTACATGAGCCATATTGACTGGGATCGTATCACTAATCAAGGCAGGAAACTGCATGATAGAGTCCGATGCACCTCTAGCGATACTTTTTTTAATGTAGTTATCTTTAATTCGACCAATATTTTTTCCCATCCGTAATGCGGATTGGATTTCACTGGTTATTGGCATCTTTGGATACACCTCTCTTTCTTAAACTTACCGTATTGTTTTTGAGGGGAATAACTACTTTTTAACAGCGTTTAGTATTTTTCGTGTTTCGATTTATATATTATTTTTTCGATCATAAGCAAGAAAGGAGGAATGCCTATGATCGTTAGTAAAGATTTTAGGTACCTCCTTTCTGGAAAGGAGGTACCTCTATGTTCGATGATGAAATCATTGGTTCATATGAATGATCATATGAATAAATGCGAAAAAAGAATCTGGGCAGATATAATTACAACTCTGCCCAGATTCGGGTAGGATAGATGTTTCTATCCTACCCTTTTCATCGTCGAACGCTTTTTTGTTACTAAAATTGTTTTTTTTTTTGAAAGGATTTGATTATGAAGTTAGATAAAAAGATTATTCGTTGTAAATACTGCGATACCTATTGCAAAGGCACCATGGAATATGGTTCTCATTTAATGCGAGAACACTCCGAGATTTTACCACAGGGGATGGATGAGATTCAACTAGTCTACTATGCAATGACTGGAAAAACACATGGAAATTGCGTGATGTGTAAAAAACCAACAAAATGGAATGAAAAGAGTATGAAGTATCATCGCTTTTGTGATGATCCTGCTTGTAAAGAAAAATATCGAGAATTATTCAAAAAGAGAATGATTGGAAAATATAATAAAGTTACCCTTTTGGATGATCCACAGTGGCAACGGATTATGCTTAGCAAACGGAAGAATTCAAAAACCTATGTCTGGTCGGATCGTTCGGTTACAATGGAGTATTTTGGAACGTATGAATTGGATGCTCTTCGATTTTTTGATACCTTGATGAACTGGGATCCATCGGATATTATGAGTCCTTCTCCACATACCTATTATTATGTCTATGAAGGAAAACGTCATTTTTATATTCCAGACTTTTTCATTCCTTCCTTAAACTGTGAGATTGAAATCAAAGATGGAGGAGATAACCCAAACAACCATCCAAAAATTCAAGCAGTGGATAAAGTAAAAGAACAACGAAAAGACGAAGTGATGTCTCATATCAAAGGTGTTGATTATGTAAAAATTACCAATCGAGATTACAATACCTTTATGAAGTATTTGGAGAAAAAGAAGGAGCAATTGATTGATCCCGTTACTCCAACCAATATTGTGGTAATTGGAAAGTGATGTTATAATCTTATTTTTTTTATGACATTTCCCTAATGTCGATTTTAACGATATATTATCTAAGCGAAATACGATTAAATCAGGAAAGGATAAGAGATATGGAAGAAAAAGCAACAAGAAAAGGAAACGGAATGATTTTAGAGTTTGAGCAAACCGCAAAAGAAAACAGTGACTTGCTCAAGGAATTGAGAGAAAAATACAAATATGATGAGAAGCGATATAAAAGAATTAAAAGAGAAGCAAAGAAAGCAAAGAGGCGATATGCGCTTTGTAATTGGGATAGTGAATATTATACGGATTTGATAACTGGAAATGGGTTTGATATTCGAAGTGTACAGACCATTATGGATGAAGTATCAGAAAAAGTACCTGATTACTATGGTCCAAGAAGTCCATTTTATGGTGCCATTCACACCAATACGGATAGTTATTTGATGCGATTTCAATGTGATTGTGGATTGCTTCATGGAGCAGCCAATGAAGGACGAATCTGTAAATTATGTGGAAGTATGGTTATCGAACGAAGATCCGATCCAAAGAAAACAGGATGGATTACCCTTCCAAATGACAATTTTATCATCAATCCATATTCCTATGAATATTTCAAGGATTTACTTGGAAAGAAGAAAGGACCTGATGGAAAAGATGTTTATGTCTTTGATGAAATTGTCCATGATGTACGACTTGTCAATGCAGATGGAGAAATTCATTCCGTATCTGGAGTGGATATTCCTGGGACGAATAAATCATTGGTATCGCCATTTGTTGGAATTGGGATTAGTGGATTTAAGAATCAATTTGAGGAAGTTATGGATTATTATAAAACGAAATATAAGAAAAATCCAACTAAGTTAGTAAAACTCGAACAAATTGAACAATACCGAAGTGCCATTTTTACCAGTCATATTCCAGTTTATACTCCAATGCTTCGTCCACAAGCTCTCTCATCGGATACGTTTTATCATATTGAGTATGACAAAGAAATCATCAACCCTGTGATCGCTCTTTGTAATTTATTGGATGATTGTGCAGAGATTGCAAGACCACGTATTGTGGAAGACATTCAAACTCGAGTGAATAAAATGATTAGTAAAAATTTAGTACGCTTGAATGGAAAGAAAGGGTGGATTCAAGGAAATATTTTTGGAGGACGAAATAATTACATTGCAAGGGATTTGATTATTCCTGATATTACCCTAAAGGATAATGAGATTGATCTTTGTTACATTACCTTTTTGGAGATGTTTCAATACGTTATCATTGAACATCTAAAACGAATGTTTGGACTCCGTCACTCGGAAGCAATGGATATCGTTTACAATGCATCCATTGATTTTAATGAACAAGTCTATTCCGTAATTCAATTTATGGTAGAAGAAGAGGGTGTTTATTGTGTTATCAATCGAAATCCTTCTCTATGGATGAAGAGTGCGCTTCGTATGAAAGTACGAAGAGTAATTCCAGATATCAATGATTATTCTTTAGTCATCCCACTCCCAATTTTACCAGGACTGAATGCAGACTTTGATGGGGATATTATGAACAACAAAGCCTGTGTCCTTCCAGAGATTGCTTATATTTATCGAAAGTTTGATCCGATTCGTTCCTATATCACGGATTCCGTAACGGGAAAGGTAGACAAAGAATACCTTCCAAACAAAGGAACGTTGGCGGATCTCATTATGTTTGCAAACTTTTAATAAAGTGAGGTATGGCTTATTTCAGCCATACCTCATATTTTTTTATCTAAATTAACATTTTTTGTTTTCCAAGCTGGATAATTTGTGGGTCTCCCAGTGATGCATCGTAAATCGTGATTGCAAAGGAACGAGTTTTTTCTTCTTCCGTTCCATCATTTTCATAAGCAGGAATTGTGATTTTTACATGGTGAATCCCGTTATTGGAAAAACTAATCTTTCCTGGTTCTTCTACTACACTTCCTGTTGATAATCGTTTGTCTACCCGGATATCCATTCCAAGTCTTACATCATAGGTTAAATATTCCCCCACACAAGAATCAGGTACAAAATATGTCATATAAAAAACTTCTCCAAAAGGAGAGATAATGGTATTTTGATCAGGAGTATTTCCATTATCGGTAATATCATCTCGAACTGGGTACTGATCCCAGATTAAAATGGACGTTGTAGATGTCTCCAAATCAAAACTGGAGATTTTTAAAATATCTTCCTTGGTATAGTTTTGAAATACTGTTAATTTATCCGCTTCATTCCCTCTATTATTCTCTCGGTACCAATCCGTTCCATCAAAGACATAGGCACATTTTTCTTGATCCACCCATACTCGAAGACCAGGAGGAGCCATTTTGTTATCCGATAAATAATACAAATCCTCCGTATCTCGTACTTCACTTCTTACATCCAGATGTTTTTTTCCCTGTAGTAAGAATCCATTTAAGACTTGAATTCCGTTTAATTGTAAGTCAGACACATTGCTTCCTCCTTTCTTAAATATCAAGAGATGCAAAGATATAATGCATCGTAAATGCCGTTGCACCCACTGGTTCTTTTAATACATAATACCGATATGACTTTGTGGTATTGGTACCTGATACGACATCACAAAGACCTGTTTCAAAGATATCCGTGCAATTCAATTCATTCTGATCAACAATATCAATCAATTCTCCCCATTCTTCTGGGTATGCAAGTACAATCTTGGAATCTGTAAACGTATATTCATGACTAAAGGTTCCACCTGGTTCAATGATATTTTTTTCTAATTTTAAAATCACATCACTGGTAATTTCTGTTTGTACTCTTGGAATTGTTCCCGTAAAGGTTGGATCGATGAATCGAATGGATTCACTGGAAACCACATACGTCTTTCCTTCACTATCTTTTACGGTCATAACTAAGTGTAAATCCTTTGTTACATTAATATTCACATTTCCTTGAATACTGACACTATTTAAGGTACTATTAATAGATGCTAGTTGTTCAGCATCCAGTGCCGTAATGGTAATTCCACTATCCGTTTGTATTACCGCAGAAACAATGTCTGCACTTCCTTTGGTAAAGGTAGCAATCCATTTATTAATCGTGATCATCGTATTGGTTTCATATAACCCCCCGTGTGGTTCAATATGTAACACACTAACGGGAGGAGCATATTTATAAATAATGGTGTGTACCACGTCAACCAGTGCTTCATCAATCAAAATCGTACCCGCATCCAATCCACCAATGGTTTGTGGAACGGGACGGTTTTCGGATATAATTAATTCCGAATCTTTTAAGGTTTGGGTATATAATTGTAATTGATCCGTTGTTACAACACGATCGGTTTTGGGATCAAATACAACGGTTGTTTCGTTTGCCACGCTTTGAATTCCCTCCTTTATAAAATTCTTATCGTTTATGGTACTGTTTTTTAAAGAAACCATTGACACTGTAATAAGAAAAGAATAAGGAGGCTTCTTATGTGTTATAATAGAAATGATTTATCCAAAGACATTATTCGAGAAATGGATGTTGCCAATTATTCCGCAGTATTAAAGGAATCTTCCACACATCCACTTTCTTCTACCATGACCAATCAACTCTTAATTGAAACGCTTCTTTCCAATCTCAAACACGATTATGAAAATTCTTTTTTATCCAATAAACGAAAGCAACAAATAACAAGTGCAATTGCGTTATTACATACGGTAAAAGGATTGATGGATTAAGGAGGAATTACGATGAGTTTTACACCAACCAAAGACCAAATCATTGGTGCCATTGAAGCAAAGAAATGGTGGAGAGAACAAAACGATCCCTTCTTTGTGGTATCGGGTGCACCAGGAACAGGAAAGACGACGTTTTGTCGCTATTTAATTGAAGAGATTGGTCTTAGCCTAGATCAAGTCTTATTTGTTTCTTTTATGGGGAAAGCAGCTACACGGATGGCACAAAATGGAATCAATGCAAAGACCATTGATAGTGCTATTTATTATTATCGAAAAGAGCCAACCAAAGATGAGAATGGAAATTATTTGATTGGAAAACATGGTTCATTAAAATTAACCATGGTAAAGCATTTACGAACAGCTCTTCCCAAAAAATACAAATTAATTGTCGTAGAAGAATATGGAATGGTAAATAAACAATATGGAGAAGACCTTGCAAGTTTTGGTCTTCCCATTATTTTTTTAGGAGATGAAAATCAAATTTCTCCTCCCTTTGGATCTCGTTTCATTGAGCGAGATCCAAACGTTACACTCCGTCAAATTATGCGACAATCCGAAAACGATCCAATTGTATGGTTGTGCCAACAAATCATTCATAATCGAAGATTGGAACCAGGACAATATGGAAATAGTATGGTACTTCGAAAAGAACAGATTAACCGAGAGATTATGATGAAATCAGATATTATTATCACACAAAGCAATCAACTTCGCTATCAAACCAATCAATTATTTCGAGAAGAGTTTCGAAAATACAAACGATTGGATATTTTACATGTAAATGAAAAGGTAGTCTGTCGTAAGAACAATTGGTCCAAAGAAATCAATCACATCTATATGACCAATGGAATGACAGGATTTGTCGATCATATTTATGCTGATGAATTAAAACCTGATCGCTTTGTCTTTGATTTTCGTCCTGATTTTCTTCCTGTTTCCTTTGGTCATATCAAAGCCGATTACAAATCTTTTTTCTTACAACCAGGTACGGAGGAGTACATGGAAAACCAGGTGATTCATAAAGATAAATTCGAATTTGCTTATGCCATCACGGATTATAGTTCCCAGGGATCGGAATGGAATACGGTATTATGTTTTCATGAAAAAAGAGGGAAAGATTCGATGGAAATACTACGTCGTTTGTATACCGCTGTATCAAGAGCAAAGAAAGCCGTTTATATTGTAATTTAGGAGGAAACTGAATGGAATTGTTACGGTATGTTTGTCTAGCTATATTACTGCTTATTATTCGAAACTTGATAAAACGCATTCTTTCTTTTTATCGTAAGTTTTATTCCGATACCGATTATGATAAAACGACGAAGAATCAAGTGGTATTATGTACTGCATTATTATTCATTGGAATTTCCTTTTTCTTACAGTTACTCCCCATTTCTTTATTACCAAAAATAGTGTTATTATGCCTTTATTATGTGGGAGTGATTCTAATTGGAATTCTTATTTTTCGATAGGAGGAAAAAAAATGATTCATACTATTTTTCAGGTTTTACTCTATCTTTATAATTTTTTGTACACAATGGTGTTTATAGAGTGGGATATCATTCTTGCCGATTCCTATACCATCGGATTGCTATATGACTATGACCTAAGAGTGTCAGATAAAAAAATAATTGGGTTTCTTTTCGGATGGGCGATATTTGATTTTATCTCTATTCAATATCTGTTAGAGGTTTCTCCCGTAACTGAAGTTTCCTTAACAGGATTTTTTCTCGATATGATAATCGTTGTGGGAATGAGTCTTACTTATAATCGGATTGAAGCAACTTTCAAAGAGTTTATATTAGAACCTAGAATATGGACACTAAAGTTGTTTTGTTATGCCTCTTTGTTCACTATGATATTTTCCTATTTAAAATAGTATTTTATTGATGTATATATATACATCATTTCGGTGAATAAAAATAAAAAAAAGAAAAAATAAAAAAGGAGGAAGTACCCCTGGTTATTCTCAATGAATAACCAGGGGGAAATTTATTTATGAAGAAATATAATTTTACAGCTATTGATGGCACATATGAAGTGCTTAAAAAAGCGCTCCATCGCCTTCAACCACAGAGTGCTCAGGCTAGGTTTCTGGCTGGGCATGTGGAACATATTCTTCTTTTGCAGAATGACTTGGTATTTGTAAAAGAGGGCATAATCTCTGATATTATGCCCGATATGATTTTTGAACTAAAGTTCCATGCGTCTGATGTCTTCTGCAATAGCAAGCCTTTTACAGAAAACACGGAAGAACTCAACTACCCAAGTCTCCTAGCAATACATCGATTGCTAAGAGATTTGGAACATCTCTATGAAGGAGTAGAGGTTTAAACCTCTACTCCAAATCCCTAATCAATTCTTTTTTTTTTTGATAAATTACATAATCCCGAACTAGATAATAAAATGAAAATAGAAGGAGGGAAGATAGATTGGAAAGGGTTTATTTTAAAAATGTAGAGTTTAAAGATTTGAAGGGAAAGACAATAACCAAAATCGAAGGTGCAGAAGTCGGAAGTGATAGGATTTTATTTTTTTGTTCGGATGGAAGTATCTATTTGATGAGTACTATCGTTGAAGATGGGAAATCTTGTGTGGAGAATATTTCTGGAGAAATTCATTCCATCTTAGACAATCGAATCATAAGAGCAGAAAAAGTTACCACAATAATTCGTGATATATTAGAGAAGATGAAAGAGCCTCTAATAGAAGCTATGGAATCCATATGTGATGGTGTAACCACCGAAACTTGGGTATTATTTAATCTATCCACTGTAAAAGGAAAGGTATCAATAAAATGGTTTGCTAGGTCACATAATGTGGAAGATGTTTTCTTTTGTAAAAAAACACCGTATTCTGTAGATATCGATTCTTATCACTATTTTCGGCTGTAATTGTTTAGTCCGTATTTTATTGATATACATATATACATTATTTTCTCGAATCGAAGAAAAAAAAATAAATAAAATAAAAAGGAGGAAGGGACGAGTGATGATTCTATATCTCGCCCCTATATTGTTTATGTTTATTAATTCTGTAATTAGCTTTGTTTCCGATGAATTTGGTACTATTAGTGTTGATAATTATACACCTCATATAATCAATCTTTATTCACCTAATGGTAAAAACCAGATCTGTGGAATAAGTTCATCTGGCATTGCCAGATCCAAAGAGTTCCACGAAACTGTGGACACCCTGTCTACAGACGGTTGCAGCGTCCCAGTAGACAGGGTGTCCTATGGAGAAGTAGAGGGACTCCCACCTGAAAGGGAGGGAGTATACCACGTGGTCTCGCTCATTACCGCACTTCAGTGTGCCGGAAAAAGGAACGACCTCTTAATCGTCTCGGGCACTGTTCGAGATGATCAGGGAAGGATTATCGGTTGTACCGGGTTCGCCGTGTATAACCAATAATCCCCCTATCCAGAAATGGATAGGGGGTTCCCCCTTCCCAATATTTTTTTGAAAGGATTTAAGGATGAAAGCATTAAACGTAACCTTAGATGGAAGACCAATATCGATTTATAATTATACGGGAGTGACCATCCACCTACAAAATAAAAAAGGAGAAATCTTCTGTGAACTGGAATCATTAGGAACAACCAGATGGATACAACATTCCTTCTTGGTTATGGATATGAATGGAGAAAGTTATTATCTAAATCAAATCACCGCTCCTGATTCCATTGAAGGATTACCAGAAGAAACGAATAATTTTTTTTATATCGTTAACCCGATTTATGATTATCAAAAGGAACTAGAGGTTGGATTGACCTACTCCAACATCAAACGACAAGATATTTTAATTCCACTGTATCCAACGCATCATTATCAAAAAGATAAAGGAGTAGTGAAGATTTGTTCAACTCTTTGCCATATCCATAAATACAAATGGCACTGGGATGAATGTTAGAAAGGATGATAGAAATGAAGTTAAAAGAATTTATTCAAACCGTAATTGCACCAAATACCATAATTCGACTTTGGAAACCATTAAACCAAGAAAAACCTTACAGTGGTTATATCTGTTTAACGGAAAAAGAACAGATGAATTGGGAAATTCTAAAAATTCCTAAACTCTGTGAATGTGAAGCATTATTTGTTACCGATATTGTTACGGAATCCACAAAGGAAGCGGTCAATATCATAATTCAAACCGATATGACTGCTAACGATGTGAAGAATATGATTGAGGAATTTAAGATAGCGTACATAAAATCAAAAATGAATTCTTGTGAATCGAAAAATTAACAAAAAGAATTTGGATATGTATATATAT
>ERZ1090881.729-NODE-734-length-14939-cov-6.836200_pt1 | contig 14939 bp, 8 predicted proteins | sample MGYA00478470_ERZ1090881 | MGnify/ENA primary metagenome ERZ1090881 (study PRJEB33644, sample SAMEA5815736) | chicken gut metagenome | biome: Chicken; feature: Gastrointestinal Tract; material: Caecum | place: Ireland | collected 2019-01-01 | study: A study of the...
CTATTATGTCGGGCAACCGTTCGGTGAAGATGTGAGCAGGGCGATACTTTATATTGTCAGTGCAACGGGCAAGAGCGATTATTTTGAAAAGTGCATTGACCGCTATATATCAGTCATCGAAACTGCCGACGGGAAAATTGATGAGCTACTCAGAGAGCATCGTTCATTTTCCTTAAATGCAAGCTGGGAGAAGTATTTTGTACCTGTTGCAAAAGGGCTTTTTAATGAAAGCGTTGTGCAGATCAGGCTGGACAATATGATATATAAAAACGCCGTCCTTGCTCCCCTTAAAAGCGCACTAAAAATGACAGATGCGGAATATGTTGCGAAGTTCATCGGCGCCGTTCGTGGCGAGGATGAAAATCTTATATGGCAGGCTTTGGAGGTGGCAGGATTTTCTGTTGACGACATGCTTTCGGTTGTCAACGTTGTTCCGCGGTATATAGATTTAATTCTTAATAATGAAGATATTGAAGCGGAAACAAAATTTGCGGTGCCCTTTAAAACCGTGCGTTTCAATTTATGGAAGCTTAACAGTATGCTCGGAATAGAAAATGCCGAAACCTATACGATAGGTGACCAATATAATACTGACGAGTTCTTCAATGTTTATGGAACTTTGATCTCCGCCTATCAGACCATTTCAAAATTTAAAAACTATGCCGCAGACAAGTTCGCTATGCTGGAGCGGTATTTTGAGATATATCGCCCCATACATGAATTGTTGTCTATTGAAAGAACTTCTGCCTCCCACCCCGAAAAAATCAATAGAAATTATATTGACGGGCTGCTCGCCCGCGGAAAGTATAAGGACGCCGTCTGCGACCTGCTTGTAAAATTGCAGTACGATTTAAGAAAATTGCTCTCGGCGGACGATGGCACAGCGGCAAACGAATTGATAGATACCGCCCAAATACAGCGTATGATTACGCGTGAGCAGGCAGATATGCTACATAAATTGCGAATATGCAGAAATAATTTTCAACACCCCGAATCAAAGCAAGTGCCATATAATAAAGAAGCTATTGAAAAATGGAGAGATGTCGTATTTTCGGTAACGGAGGGAAATAAATGAGCCATCAGGTGCAGATTAATTATCGACAAATCGCCGTGCAATGCGACAGCGTTTGTGAAGTTGCCGAAGCGCAATTAAAATCAATCGATGAATTGCTTGAAAAGGCAAAAGAACACTCTAAAACGCTGTTGGGAGTGCAGACGGCATCATTTGAAAAGGCTTTATTGCAGGAAAGAGCAGTCCTTGTTAAGCAAATCACAGAGTTAAAGCAGGAGGCAGAACAACAAAAACAAAGCAATGCGCCTTCTCGGCAAGGTGATATTCTTACAATGGCACGTCGATTGCAGACGCAAGTCAATGCACTCGCCTCAAAAAAGTTGGTTGAATTCAACGGACTTCTGGATATGTTGCTTTCAAAGAGTATTTCAGAAAGTTATAAAAGGCTGCGCGGCGGTGATAACGGTATAGTTGCCGTCGATAGCCATACGCAGACACTTTTAGACAGCATTCCTGACGAAGCCTTGCGGCAGTTTACATATCTTGCCCATCTTCAAACCCCTTCCCTTGCGGGCGAGGATTTGCTGGCGGCGGGAAAATCGCTTATGGGACAGACCTTTGAATCACGCATGGAAGCCGAAAAACAAAAGATCCGTGCAGAACTCGAGGCCGCACGCATCGACCGAGGCACGATAGAAAAGGTAATGAAAAACGGCGAGGGCTCTCTCGAAGAGCAACTTTCTGCAATCCGCACTGCGGCAAGCGATGAAATTGTCGGTGAAAAGGTGCGCCAAAAGTCCTTAAAAATTATCATGCAGGCAATTCAGGCGCGCGGATTTGTTGTCGATAGGAAAAATATCAAGATAAAGCGTGATACAAACGAGGTAATTCTCGTCGCGTTGAAGGCGAGCGGGGAAAAGGCAGAGTTCCGCGTCTTTTTGGACGGAAAATTTATCTATGATTTCCGTGGCTACGAAGGCCGAGCCTGCCAAAATGATATCGAGCCGTTTATGAGGGACTTGGAAGAAGTGTACGGAGTAAAAGTTACTTCACAGCAGACGATATGGAGTAATCCCGACAAAATTTCCACAATGAAGTATCAGGCAATCAATACAAATAAAAATAAGGGGTAAACAACAATGGCATTGACTACCGTGTTCAACAGATTAAAAAGAGAGATTGGCATAAAGCGTTGCATCATAATTGACGGCAACGTGGGCGATGTGTATCTCAATGAGAAAAAACAAATAGTCGATCTGAAAACCTACCTCATGGATATGCTTAAGAACATGGAGTATGACGACGTCCTATATTGGGACAGAGTGGAAGGCCTTGACGGCGACATATCCCGCCTTTCCGTAATAGACGACGTTGAGGTCGATGGTGAGGCGTATTCCTTTGACGAAGACGATGAGCATCAGTCGCAAAATGAGCAAAAGACGGGAAGCGGACAATTCAAGGAGCCGTCGGAAATTTTTAATATCGTCTTTAAAAATCTCAAAAAGCCCAATCGCAAAACGGCTTTTGTGTTAAACTGGGCAGACTATCTGTTTACGGCGAGCGGGCAACTCCCTCCCGACGAGCGCGAGCTTTTGACTTTGCTCGGCAAAGCCGTCAAGGATAAAAAAGTGGAATATCTCTCTGCCGAAGTCAACGAGAGTACAGTAATTCTCATTACAAGCAAGCTCGCGATGTTTCCCATATCCTTCTATCAGGCAAACCCCGAGGTCGCCTGCGTAACGCTGTCGCGCCCCGACAGAATAGAACGCAAGCGCATGCTCGAAAAGATAGAGAGCGGGTTCGACGTTAAACTCAAACCTGGCGAGTCGCTTATGACCTGCGATAAAAAGAATGAATATGTAGATATGCTCGACGACTTCACCAACCGAGAAATCATACAGATGGCACGCCTCTCGCGCAAAGAGGGCAAAATGCCCTTCGAGCAGCTATATCTATTGTTCAAGTACGGGGAAAAGGACAACCCTTGGGAAAAGCTCGACTATAATGCCGTCAAAAATATAAAGAAGATTTTGTCTGAACGTGTTGTCGGACAGGAAGAAGCCATCGAAAAGGTTGAAAAGGTCGTAGTCAAAGCGTATATGGGGCTTACGGGAATTCACAAATCGTCCTCCCGCTCCGCGCCAAAGGGCGTGTTGTTCTTCGTTGGTCCAACGGGCGTAGGCAAGACAGAACTTTCCAAGGCGCTCGCAAAATTTCTTTTCGGGGATGAACAGGCCTGTATCCGTTTCGATATGTCCGAATATGCGCAGGAGAACAGCGACCAAAAACTTATAGGCGCGCCCCCGGGATATGTCGGCTACGAGGAGGGCGGACAACTCACCAATGCCGTCAAAGAAAAACCTTTCAGCATAATCCTCTTTGACGAAATCGAAAAGGCGGCAAAACCTAATCCCCGTATTCTTGATATTTTCCTGCAAATTCTTGAAGACGGCAGACTTACCGACAGCAAGGGTGAAACGGTATATTTCAGCGAAAGCGTGATTATATTTACCTCTAACCTCGGCGCGTCGGAGGTGTCGTCAAACGGCTCTAACGAAGATGTCGCGCAGGAGTTCATCAAAATCGTTAAAAATTATTTTGACAACGAGATAAAGCGCCCCGAAATTCTCGGCAGAATAGGTTACAGCAATATCGTACCGTTTAACTTTATTAAGGATCGCGAGTTTAGTGTAAAAATCGCGCGTTCCAAGTTGCGTCCCGTGCAGAAGGCAATCCTCGAAAAATACCGCATTGACCTTGAATTTGAGGACGAGTTGAAGTTTATCGACTATATCCTCGGCGGTGCAGACAGCAACAAGGGCGGCAGAGATATTTTAAACGCCATCAATGATAAGTTGCTCGATGAGCTTGCCATGTTCATGTTTGAAAACAAAGCTGACCTCTCCTCATTTAAGGGCGCAAAAATTGTCGTAAAGACAACGAAGAACGGGCTCGATTTCAGTTTTGAAAATGATTAAGTTCAATATTGCGACGATAAATCGCTGTACGGAAGCGGAAGGCCCGTTCAAAAGGCTGACAATATGGTTTCAGGGTTGCAATATTGGTTGCTGTGGCTGTTGCAACATGGACTATCAGCCGCTGATTCCAAAACATATTATTTCGCTCAATGAGTTGTTGGAAATTATCTCGCGGGCGAAAGAAGAGTTTGGGATAGAGGGTGTTACCTATACCGGCGGCGAGCCGACCTTGCAGCAAAATCTGCCATCGCTTACACAAAAGATTAAGCAACTCGGCCTCGGCGTTATATCGTTTACGGGTCATAAATATGAGGATGTTGCAACGATATTGCATGGTTGCGATATGGTGTTGGATGGGCCATTTGAACATGACAATCCCGAAAGAGAACGCAAATTATTGGGCTCTGCCAATCAGCGGATTGTTTTATTGACCGAAAGATACAAAGACGCAATAGGATGGTTCGATTCGTCGGGTATAAAGATGATAGAAGTCAATGTCGGAAATATGATTTTAGCCAACGGCGATCCATTTTAAAAAATGTGGGCACGTCGGGAGAGGAAGGTGTATTTATATCTGGTTTCCGGTTAAGGCAGAATCGGCAGCGGAAGCGGCAGTCATGGCGCGTGAATATAAACGTGTCAAGCATCATCACAAAGACGCGATACGCGAAGTCTGTGAAATCGGTTATTCAGAATATCTTGAATTGCAATATGCCAATTCGCAGGACGGGTATCTGCAATGTAAGAACATTCAGCAACAGCGTCGATTAGAGGATTTTGAACAGAGAATAGAAGCGGATTTGTTTTTGCTTTCCAGACAAAACAGATCGACACATAAACGGGACGCGCATATACCTTAAAGAAGAGCAAAATTCAAGCAAAGGAGACGTTGCTTCAGATAAAAGAAGCCGCATGCATGATATGATATTTTATAAAAGTATTTTATGTTAAGAAGGGAAATAAAGTACATTAAAAAGCCGATATGGCATGAGTATCTTGACGCTATAGCGGAGCAGGGGTAAAAGTCGATTGTCTGCCCGCATAAAGTTATGCGGTTGACGTTATCAGAAAAAAGATGTGGAAATTAAAATCTTAAATGAAGGATAAGTGGAGCAGGTCATGTTAGGGGTAATAATAGGCGACATTGTAGGCAGCAGATTTGAATTTATAGAACACAGCGGCAAGGATTTCCCGTTGTTTACGAGTACTTGCCATTTTACTGATGACAGCCTTATGACTTTGGCCGTTGCCAAGGCTCTGTATCTTTGTAAGGGAAATTATGAAAATCTTGGGGAAGTTGCTAAAAGATGTATGGTGGATATCGCACACAGCTATCCTAACGTCGGTTGGGGTGAACGCTTTTACAAGTGGCTGTTTGTAAGGCAAAGAAGGCTCAATAGCTTCGGGAATGGTGCGGGGATGCGGATAAGTCCCGTTGGTTGGGTTGCAGACAGCGAGGAAGAAGTCAGATTTTTATCGAGGAAAATCACAGAAATCTCGCATGACCATCCCGAGGGGTTGAAGGGTGCAGAGTGTGTTGCGATGGCCGTCTATTGGGCGAGGACAGGCAAGGATAAGGCTTTCATACGACAAGGGCTTTCCAAGTACTATTCAAGGCTGAACGATAAGTCTTTTACCATAGAGAACCTAATTGGTTCTTATGGGTATGATGAGCTCGGTGATTGGGTTACCTGTCAGGGCAGTATTCCGCAGGCAATTATCGCCTTTCTCGATGGCGATAGCTTCGAGGATGTCATAAGAAATGCCGTAGGTATAGGTGGAGATTCGGACACAATAGGTGCAATGGCAGGGGGGATTGCCGAGGCATATTATGGCATTCCCGCAGAAATTGAAGATAAGGCGCTGTCCTATCTTCCGGCAGACTTGCAGGGATTATGCTACGCGTTTGAGCTGATAAAGAAGAAAAGGTCTAATGCCTGATATCAGTTTGTCGTGTAAATCTTACCGCTAAAAATGTTAACAAGCATAGGACAAATGATTAAATAGAAATATAAACCTATATTTATTTTATATCATTTAACTTTTAATTGTCGAAAAAGGGAGCGCAAATGCGCTCCTTTCTCATGTAATTGATATTGAAAATGGCTGTTTTGACGCGATAATTATTTTTTGGTTTCCTTTTTGAACGCATTCTTTGCAGCGGGTGATGAAGGTGTAGCGAAGTTCGTGCGTGTGGTGATACGGAAAGATCCGCTTGATCGTCGTGTTGATCGTGTTCATGCCGGTCGCCTTCGCCTTTTCAAAGTCGATGTAAGGCATGACCTTTCGCAGCATCGGCGTGATCGGGATCTTTCGCGGCACGACGTCGCGGCCCAGCTTTTCCTTGCTCGTGTCGCATTCCAGCCAATGTTCGTTGAGCACGCGCAGCGTCTTCAATTCGCTTCGGCGCATTCCCGTGTAAAGCAGGACAAGCAGGGAGTCGGTCGCCGTGAGTTCTCTGTGCGCGATGCAGTAGTCGACGAGCTGTTTTTCCTCTTTGTAGGTGAGCGCGCTTCCCTTTTTGCTTTGATGCCTGGGAAGCACGACCTTCGCCATCGGCGAATTGAAGTTGTAATCTTCGGCGGCAAGGTCAAAGATGCACCGCAAGATCAGCAGCAGTTTTTCCGCCGTGCGGTGTTTGTTTTGGTCTATGTAGCCAAAGAGGAAATCCTGCACGGACGCGCGGTCGATCTCCGCCAGCGTCTTGTTCGCGAATGCGGGCGCGAGGTCGTGGTCGAAGAGGCGTCTGTACTCTTTAAAGGTGGTGGGCTTCGTCGTCTTTTCTTTGAGCGTCAGCCAGCTCTGAGCAAAGTCGTTGAAGAGAACGGTATGCTGCGTTTTCGCCTTCGCGCAACCCGTGGCGGCATAGTTTTGCAGCGCCTCCAGGAACTTCTTTTTCAGGACGGTCAGGTCCTTGGACGAGACTTCGATGTGGATCCCCTCGCGGTGGTATCTCGCTTCGTATACCCCGTTCGGCTTTTGGCGATAGGGAACGATCCTGTCGCCCTGTGCAAATACGTGTCTGTACTTGTATGGCATTTCATTGATCTCCTTTCGGTTGAATTTGATGCCATTTTTTCGTGTCTTTTTTTTCGGTTGCGGGTTTTTCTGCGCTGTTGCATCGGGGAGAACGTCGCGCAGCTTGGAATAAGCCATCGCCTCGGCGATCAGATCCAGCATGAGCGAAGCGTTGTTGCCTTGCTTTGCGACGTCGCTCGCAAGGAACGCGCGCACCAGCTCGTTTCTTTCCTGCTCGGTCATTCTCCTCCTTTCGGAACAGCATCATAGCAGCATGCTTTCCGTTTTGAATCAAGTAGTCTTTGTGCGGAAAAATCCGTTCGGATCCCGCCGACGCAAATACTGTAACTCAATTCTTCGGAAAAAGATAGCGCATCTTGCGGATACAAACCACACACTCTGCGGACGATCCCGAAACAAATGGGACAAAAAGGGGACAAAAGGATACCTATTTGGGATAAAGCGAAACCATGCTCTCACCTCCGAAAATTTCTTTCGTCTGCCCCTGCAGACACCAAAAAAAGAGCGGATTTGCTCACGCCGTCAAGGAGAAGGGGAGTCGTTAGATTTTTGTTCTGATTCTTCCGCGCGGAAAATATCGCATCGTCGTCAATAAGCCGCCCCGACCTGAAACGGTCGGGACGGCTTATCAGTTTTGCGCGATATTTTCCCGTCCTTGACGGCGCAGGCAAAAATCCGCTATAACCGCATCTAACGAAGAGAACTGATCCTCAATCATTGTCTGTTTCGCCCGATCGACAGGCATGTATCTCATGTGTGCGGCACGGCAATTCAACGGCGATAAGTTTTTGTATGAGCGATTGCGATCGGCATGCTTGAAGGAAAAATAGGGTGCATCTTAAGAGAGGGACTCTTAAAGAAAGATAAACTGTTGCTGTTTATAGATTTTTTCTTCAAATTACATAGAGAAGTGATCGTACTGTAAGGTCCTTTCGGTAATATTTTTGAATCCTGATAAGATGGCGCAGTTTTTAGGTTATGAGCATAAAATAAAAGATTTTTTGATTTTTTACAGAATGAGCGAGCGTGAAGGCGGAAAATGCTTTGGAGCGTTGCCATCCGAAAAAACAGTGTTATACTTTGCTCAGCTGTACATAAGTGCAGACTTTTCTGAGTAAGGAGGAAAGAGTTATGAGGCACCGGAAGGGAACAAAGCGGAGAGCGCTCACGCTGTTGATGACATGTATGTTGTCCGCAGCTTGCGCCGCAACGGGCGTTGTGGCAAGCGCCGCTCCCTATGACCTTAACGGAATGAAAGGACCGGACAACCTTTCGCACAACGGGCAGTTCTACAGCGATTATGATTCGCTGGAAGAAGTGTTTCAGGCGGCGAAAGAGCTGAACGGAGAAGTGGTGGCAGAGGGCGCCGTCCTCGTCAAGAACGACGGAACGCTCCCGCTCAACCCCAAGCAGGACAAGATCAGCGTTTTCGGCGTTCGGTCGGGCGACTTGCAGGAGGGCGTCAACGGCGCCGTGATGGGCGAAAATGCTGTTGCATCTACGGCAACGGGCCTGCGCAATGCGGGATTCACCGTCAACCCTGTCCTTGAGAAATTCTATGCGAATCTCAGCGCGGACGAGCGGGCGGAGAGCCAGGAAGTGGGCATCGACGGATACGGCACGCAGTTCACGCAGGCAGTCAAGAGCTCGCTCAACACTTACGACGGTGCCGCGGTGATCATCATCCAGCGCTGCAACATGGCAGAAAACCAGGACGCGAGCACCTCCATGACCGGTCACGCCACCAATGAGGGCGCGATCGACGACAAAGTGGACGGCACTTTCGCGGGCAACCGTTCCAACGACAATTACAGAGAATTGCAGGATGCGGCAGTGGGCGACGACGAGACGGCGCCTTACGGCTGGGAGCATGCAAACTCCTCTCTCTCTCCCGTCGAAGAGGGCGAGACGGCGACTGTCGGCGAAGATTACGTCGAAGTCAAGCATTATCTGCAGCTGACCGCTTCCGAGATCGCGCTCATCGATTATGTGAAGAGCAATTTTGACAAAGTGGTCGTCATGTTCAACTCCTCGCACGCATTCGAGTGCTATAACCTGCAGCAGGATCCTGCGATCAACGCGATGCTTTGGTTCGGCCGTCCCGGCATTCAGGAAACGGGCATCACCGCCGTCGCGAAGATCCTCAGCGGCGAGATCAATCCTTCCGGCGGACATTCTTCCGAGTATGTGCGCGACTTCACTGCGGATCCTACCTGGATGAACAACGGCACTGGCCGTCAGTTCCGTTACGGCGCGTACAGCGAGGAAGTCCCCGGTGACTTCGTGTACAGATATCCGAACGGGTACTACACCTTCCCGCCCGCAGCAAGCGGACGTTCGGGCATCGGCGGCATCCGCGGTATCGACTACGAAGAGGGTATCTACCTCGGATATAAGTATTACGAGACCTATTGGCACGAGACCGCGATGGGCAACACCGCTCTCTCCGTCGACGCGGGGCAATACAGCGAGGCGAACCAGGCCGCGGCGGACGAATGGCACAAATTCAACGTTGTTTATCCCTTCGGTTACGGCCTCTCTTATACCGATTTCTCCTTTGAGATGGGCGGCATCTATACCGACAAGGATTGCACGGAGGCGCTCGCCGCTTCGAGCGACGGTTCGCAGTTTGCTTCCTCCGTCGGCGATCCTGCAGACGTCGGCTACCTGTATGTGCCGGTGACGGTCACCAACACGGGCAAGGTCGCAGGCAAGCAGACGGTCGAGATCTATTCGACCGCGCCTTACATCGAGGGCGGCATCGAAAAATCTTACGTTGAACTGGTCGGGTTTGAAAAGACAAACATTCTTCTGCCCGGCAGGAGCCAGACTGTCGTTGTCAAGATCGACGTGCAGGACATTGCTTCCTTCGACTATGACGACGCGAATACAAGCGGTCATTCCGGCTGGGAGCTCGATCCCGGTACATACACGCTCCGTGCGATGAGCTGCTCGAGCGAGCTCGTCTCCAGAGAGCAGGGGATGTACGACGAGGCTTCCTTTGCCATCACGGGCGAGAATGCGGTCCATCTCGAGCTGGACACCTATTCGGAAAACGAAGTGACGCCGCTCTTCTCTGACCCCGATGACATCAACTACTCCATCCGCGCCAACGTGAACGTTGACGAAGAAGCGGGCATGACCATCCTCAGCCGTGCGGACATGGACGGAACGTTCCCCGCACCTCCGACGGTTGCCGATCTGACTCTCAAACAGGAAGTCATCGATCTGCAGAAGACTTCGCTCGGCATGCACTTCAACAACAACTTTAACGGATACTACGAAGATCTCGGCTTTGAGCAGGGCATCGACGATCCCGATCAGCCGTGGTATGTCTCCGCAAGCGATATCCCCGAAGCATGGACGCAGTCGGACGGCTCCGACCGCGTGAACGGCAAAGCAGCCGTGCAGCTGTATCAGATGGCGGGTGTTCCGCTCACCGGCTCCGTCAAAATTGACGGCAAGGACTTCACCTGGGACGACTTCCTCAATCAGCTGACCTATTCCGAGATGGTCTCCCTGTTCACGTCTGCCCCTGCGGCGATCCCCGCGATCGGCAAGGCGAAGGACAGCAACGCTGACCGCCCGCTCAACCTCTCGAGCACCTTTACCTGGGCGGATGCGCCTCTGCAGGCGGCGACCTTCAACAAGGATCTCATTTACCACGTCGGCCAGATCATGGGCGAGTTCGCGCTTCAGAAGGGCGTGGGCGGAACGAGCGGATGGTGGGGCCCCGGCGCCAACATCAACCGTTCTCCTTTCGCAGGCAGGACGAAGGAATACTATTCGCAGGATTCCATCCTCTGCGGCTACATGGCGGCGGCTTCCGTCTCCGGCGCGCAGAGCAAGGGCTGCAACGTGTACATCAAGCACTGCGCGCTCTATGATCAGGAAGACATGAACGCAGGTTCTACCGTTTGGGTGGATGAACAGACGATGCGCGAAAACTATTTTGCGGCATTCAAGAAGACGATGCAGGAAGGCAATACGGCGGGTGCGATGCTCTCTTGCTGGCGCATCGGACAGGTCCAGATCGCTAACAGCTGGAATTTCCTCACGGGTATCGTGACAACGGAATGGGGCTGGTTCGGCGAGTGGGTCACCGACCACACCGGCGGTCAGAATTCTCCGACCTGGGAGAATCCTCAGGTGACTGTGGCAGAAGGGGAAGAGAGAGATACTTCTTATGACTGGATCTCTGGCAACTTCAACAGCCTCGATATCATGCTCCGCACGGGCGCCGTCACCCCGATGGGCCGCGGCTCTGGCAATGTGTCCGGCACGTGGAATGCATCCCTGCGCGACGGCATGGGCGGCGTGGAAGTCGTCGTCGGAAGCGGCGAGGAGGCAGAGACGGTCGAAAGCCCTGTTCAGTATTACTACATGCGCATGGTCGCGCTCAGAGGCCTGTACAAGGCGGCGAACAGCAAGCTCGCAGGCTGCGGCGCAGACCTGAGCGGATTTACCGCAAAAGAACTTTCCTTCACACAGGCGACGGCGGGTACGCAGAGCGTTGCGCTCGCATCCGGCCTGCATGCCGACAATGTGGCTGAATACGCGATCGTCGGCGGGACACTGCCCGCAGGGCTCATGCTCGATGCGGCGACGGGCGAGATCGTCGGCACGCCGACCGAGGTCGCCGAAGCGGCGGTGACCGTACAGCTCACCGTAAACGGCTGGATCAAAGAGACGGCGGACATCACCGTCAAGGTCGCATCTCCCTGGACCAAGTCGCTCCCCGCGGCAGAACAGGGCAAGGCGTTCACGGGATACGTGCTCTCCAACATCGAGGGCAAAGATATGACCTACTCGATCGGCGAAGGGGCGCTCCCCGCAGGGTTGACGTTCGCGGCAGATACCGGTTACATCACGGGCACGCCGACTGAGGCAGGCACTTTCACCTTCACCGTGCTGTTCGGCAGCTATGAATCGGAGACGTTCACGCTCACCGTCGAAGGGGAAGAGCTTGGATACACCGAAAACGTCCCTTACATCGGCGAAAACGGCAACTGGTGGATCAACGGCGAGGATCTCGGTGTCAAAGCCGCGGGTACCGACGGCGTTGACGGCGAAGACGGAACGGACGGCGCCGACGGAATGACGCCTACGGTCGAGATCAACGAAGAGGGCAACTGGGTCATCAACGGCGAGGATACGGGCGTTTCGGCGACCGGTCCCAAGGGTGACAAAGGCGACAAGGGCGACAAGGGCGACAAGGGCGATACGGGCGCGACCGGCCCCGCGGGTCCTGCGGGCCAGGATGCGGAAGGCGGATGCGGAAGCTCCGTTGCGGCGGTTTCTTCGCTCGGCGCGATCGCATTGCTCGCACTTGCAGGCACGGCAGTCGTGCTTCGCAAAAAGAGAGACTGATAAGTCCTCTCTGAGGTAAACATCCATCCGATCGACTCCGGGGGTCCTCGATCTCCGGAGTTGATTTGGATAAAGACGCAAGCGCGGCGGTAAGTTCAGACAGGAGAACAGAAAATGTTAAAAAAGATATCCATTTGTTTACTCGCTTTGGTATTTGTCCTGGCGGCGTGTTTCGGGTGCAGCCCCGAAGAACCCGTACAGACGGCATCGGTCATGGACGTACAGATCAAGACCCTTCCCAAAACGGAATATGTGCTCGGTGAGACTTTTGAGACAGAAGGCGGCATGCTCGAGCTCTTCTATACCGACGATACGACAGACACGATACCGTTCACAGAAGAGGGCGTCACGGTCACGCCTCCCGACATGACGACGGTAGGCACCAAGACGGTGACCGTCGATTATGACGGCTTTAAAAACACCTATCAGATCACGGTCGCTCAAAAGACATACACCGTTACCTTTGAACTCAATTATCCGGACGCTCCTGCAGCCGAGAAGGTCACCGTGACCGAAAACGCGGCGATCGGCACTCCCGCCGAGCCCAAGCGCGAAGGATACCGCTTCGACGGCTGGTATACGCAGGCGGAAGGGGGCGAGGCGTTCGAATTCAGCGGGTCTTCCGCGACGGGCAACCTCACGCTCTATGCGCACTGGACACAGGTATTCACCGTCTTGTTCGATTTCAACTATGAGAACGCGCCGCAGGGAAAAGCGGTGCAGGTGGATGCCGGCACGGCGATCTCATCCTCTGCGGCGCCTTCAGCGATCCGCGACGGGTATCGTTTTGTCGCATGGTATGCGCAGGCGGAGGGCGGTGAGGCGTATTCATTCGACACGCCTGTCATGCAGGATCTCACGCTGTACGCACACTGGGAGGAGCTGAGCGCCGAAGTCGAGACTTTTGACGTCACCTTCAATTACTGTTACGCGGGCATGGAAAACCGCGTGGAGCGTGTAGTGGAAGGAGAGAAGGTCGCTCGTCCCGCCGATCCCGTCCTCTCGGGACGTTCGCTGGAAGGATGGTATACGGATGCTGCTTATACGTCTGCCTATGACTTCGATTCGCCCGTGACGCAGGAGCTTACGCTCTATGCAAAGTGGGAGATCTCTGCATATACGCTGACGTATGTCTATTCTATCGGCGGCACGCAGACGACGTACGCGACCAGACAGGTCCCGCCTGGACTTCCCGCGCCGAAAGTCGCCATGCCCGAAGTGGAAGGGTACTATTTTGTTGAGGACGCATGGTACACGGATGCCGCCTGCACACAGCTCTTTGTTCCCAATACGATGGTCAGCGACGACTGCACCCTTTACGGAAAGCCGCTCAAAGAAAATCTGTTCGAGGCGGAGCACACCTACATCGACCAGACCAAAAACGGTCAGGGCTTCTCCAACAACATGAACGGCGTGGAGATCATAGACCGCGACAACGGCACGGCGAATGCGAGCAACGGCTATTGGGTGAGCAATCTCTTCTACAACGGCGCCTTCCTCGAATTCGTCATCACGGCGGATGAGACGGTGGACGACGCGGTGCTCATGCTCCGTCTTTCGCCCGACTACTATGACATGGGGTTTGCGCCCGAGAGCACGACCATCGGCGGACAGCAGTACGACGGGTTTGTCATTTCCTCGGCTCCCGCGCTGACAGACGGCAGCGGTGCGCCGCAGAAAGACGAGCTCGGATATGTTCTCTACGACGAGAGCGCGGTGCGCGAGTACGACTATGATCCCATCCTTCTGACGGGCGCCGTCTCCTTCGAGGACAGCATGACGGACAAGAGGCCTTTCGAGGATTACCTCATAACCGCACAGCTGCACCTCGACAAGGGCGTGAACGTCATTCGCCTGACCGTGAACAACACGCACAACTATGAAGGGACAATGCATGCGGGCGCTCCCATGATCGACTGTCTGTACATCTATACGGATATCGGGCTGACATGGGACCCGTGCATTCACAACACGGACAACATCATGGACTGACGCGAGGGCAATAAAATGAAAAAAATATGTATTTGGGCCATGCTCGCTTCCATGGCGGTCGAGGCCGCCGCGCTCATCCTGTACGCCTGCACGGGGACGTCTGTCTTCAGCGTCACCCTTTCGCCCGGGGTATTTGCCGCGGGCGGAGCGGCGCTCCTTCTCGGGGCGGCGGCGGTGTTCTTCATGGTGACGGGAAAGGGGCTGCCCGTGATGGGGAATTTTGTCGGACTGATCGCCTACGGTTCCTTTCTTGCAGGCTTGATGGCGTGGCTGTATTACATCGCGGGGCAGGTGAACTATCTTGCGAGCATCTTCGTCGGCATTGACGGGACAAAACTCACTGCGGCTTTCGTCCTGAGCGTAATCCTGTTGCTTGCGGCATGGGCGGGAGCACTCGTCTCTTCCCTGACATATTCGCCTTTTGGCAAGGAGGCAAAAGATGTTTAAACGGATCAAAAAACTCTCCAAAGGGCTGTTTGTCGGCTTTGCGGCGCTTTTTTGCGTGCTTATCCCGCTTTATGACGTCGCAGCCGCGAACAGCTCTATGA
>ERZ1090881.736-NODE-741-length-14810-cov-5.161233_pt1 | contig 14810 bp, 6 predicted proteins | sample MGYA00478470_ERZ1090881 | MGnify/ENA primary metagenome ERZ1090881 (study PRJEB33644, sample SAMEA5815736) | chicken gut metagenome | biome: Chicken; feature: Gastrointestinal Tract; material: Caecum | place: Ireland | collected 2019-01-01 | study: A study of the...
CACCTATGACGGTTCGGCGGATCATCCCGTCGACGTCGGAAGCTACTTAGTCGTTGCTACTATCGGCAATGCCGATTACTGTGCGCCGGGCGGCGGCAGAACGGCGGAAACTAAGTATACCGTTACAAAAGCGACTCTAATCGTCACGGCAAATGCGGCGACAGCCGTTTACGGCACCGAGATAAACGATATCGTTTGGAACGGATATACTATCTCAGGCTGGAAATACGATGACGAAGCAAAAAATCTTCTCACGGCTTACACGCCCGAATATACGGCGGCGGGCTATGCCGCGGGTAATGCGAACGGTTCAGTCGATACTTATGATATTTCCGTATCGCTGCCCGGCGCATCACTCGGTAATTACGATATAGAATATGCGATCCGTGAAGACGGCTTTACGGTAAATAAACGCCCGGTTGCCATAGGAGTCGTTTATCAGCGCGCGACCTACGGCGATTCTCTTAAAGAGCTCACTTGGCATATCCTTGACAGAGACGACTTTTATACCGTTTATAACGGAGACAGCGCTTCGGATATTTTCACCCTCGGTTTTGAAGGTGAAACACCCAAAAACGTCGGTACATATCATATAATCGGCTCCGCAGTTGATGCTCTCGGGAAGAATTATGCTCTTACATTTATAGGTCAGAATTCTTACGGCGGCAACGATTACGAACTTTTAGATTATGGTATCTACGAAATAGTTCAGCGATCGGTCAGCGTCACTCTTTCGGAAGATTTCGGAAATAACGGGCGTACGTATGACGGCGCGCCCAAGAGATATGTGGCAGAGGTCGGTACGGGGGTTACCGGCGAAGAGATCGATTACGAACTGCGTTACAGCGGCAGGAACGGTACCGTATATCCGGCAGAAGGGGAATATACGACTACCGCTCCGACAAATGCCGGTGATTATATAGTCACGTTGGCGTTCACCGATCCCGAGCAGGGACACAACTATTTGTTCGGCGGAACTATCACGTATAATTTTACCATAGATAAGGCCAATTACCACTGGTCAACGAATATAGGTTTCAATTCCGAGTACGAGTACATTTTCAAAAATGAGGCATTTACTCCCGAACTTAACCATGCCGATACAATTGTAGCCGGCGCGGACGGCATTTCGGTCACCGTAAACTATTATACAACTGAGGGGCTCGTACTCACCGTTGTGTACGGAACCGACGGTGAAATTACCCGCAAAGGCGGCATTTCGGGCATCATGCACGTATCCGAAAGCGGCTCATGGCGAGCGGAATTCGTGATCGACAGTCCCAACTATAATACGCCCGCAAGCCGACTTTCGACAGTGATAACGGTAACTCCGCGCGTCATAGGTCAGAGCTACGATGACGATGCGGGTACTGTTTCCGTAATCTGGTCTGAGCAGGATCATTTCACTTATGACGGTACAAATCAGCAGGACAAAGTTTACGCAGAGTATACGCCGCTCGGAGCCGATGCACCTGTAAGACTTGTACTGGAAACGCTAAACTTTACCGATTACATAGCTCAGGGATATATCTTCACCGTCATCGGTTTCGACGGATGTGATGACGCTGCCGACGATTACGCACTGCCGGCACGGGAAAGCAGACAGCATACTTATCACATCGATCGCCGCGAGGTCAGTATCGCCGCTTCCGACGGCACGGGGACCTATGGCGAAACGCCCGCCGATCCGGGTTGGCTGTATTCGGGAGATTCCCATGGCAATGCCGACAGGCAATTCGTGGATAGCGACGGCATCGAATTCACCGTTGTTACGGATGCCGACGGAAAGAGTAATGTCGGCACATACATGACATATATCCAATCCGTCACATCGGGTAGCGAAAGACTTTTCAACTATATCATCAACGGCAGAACGGAAAACGGTTGGGAAGTTGCCGAAAAAGGCGTCTTTACCGTCAAACCGCGTGCGCTCAATGTGACGGTAACGGCAAACGGCGTCACCTATACGGGCGAGGCATACAGCGACATCAAGCCTTCACCCCTCACGGTTTCCTCCGATGCGGTCAACAATGATACGATCGAATGGGTTTATACCTATTATAAAGACGGAGGAGAGGCACTCGGTACCGGTGTTGTTCCGGTAGAGGCGGGCAGCTATTATGTAGTCGTTACGCTTGCCGATGAAGACTCTGATTTTGTAATCAATAAAAACGGGAATTATACCTTTACTGCGAAGCAGAGCAAAATATTTGTAATTTCGCCCGCAAAGATCACGATAGAGCGACAGGAAGGGTTTACGGCGAAATACAACGGCGCTCCTCATTATTTCCTTACGGAAAACGGACATCAGGGTGAGGCAAGTCTGTATGCGCGTACGCTGGGAGAAGGAAACGAACCGAAGTGGCTGTTTACGGTCGAAGTCGGTGAAGGAACAGGGGACTTCTCCGCGGATAAGACGATCGACAGTCTTACGTACGTCAAGGACTGGAACGGTACCGATGAGGGAGTTTATATGGTTTACTTCGTCGTAACGGCGACCAACCACGATCCCGCATACGGCAGTTTCGAGGTCACCATCGAACGTGCGGGAAATTCCTGGAACCAGATATATTCTCATTCAGGCTGGGAGTATGATAACGTGGCGGAGGATTTTGATTTTCTTGTTCCCGTTCGTGACGCAGTTGCCGCATTCGGCGATGTAGATTATTTATATTTTAGCGACGAAGCTTGTCTGAACGAAGTGGATGAAAACACATTCTTCCGAGCAGATACTCCCGCCGGCACCTATTATGTCAAAGCATTCGTTTCCGACGACAACAAAAATTATGCCGGTATCGAAAGCGTTTACGAGATAACCGTAAGAAAACAAGTGCTTTCGATCCGTTGGGAATATCCGAGCATTGCGCTTAACGACGATCAGATAACTCAAAACAGTGTCTATAATTATGACTCTGCGCTCATGCGCTTCAATGACGAAACTCCCGGCCTCGGTTTTGACGGCGACGCCGGTACAGTAGTAAAACCCGGCGAGATCGGCGATTATTACGTGACCCTTGAATTGGTAGATCCAGACAACTACGCCTGGTCGCGTCCTCTGACCAACGAAAGACTTTGTCGCATCACATTCTCCGTCAACACGGATGTAAACAACGTAACGGTCACGGTTACGGGTGGCGGCTGGACATACGGCGATAAGGTCACGCTTAAAGCATATGAAGGCGCGCCCGGTGATGACGGAGCGATGATCGTCGTCGTTGCGGATTCGTTGCTCGGAGATTCTGAGGACAGCGTTTCCTATACTTACGCATACTGGAAAGAGGGTGAATATACCAATCTGTCATTCACGATGTCGACTCTTCCTACAAATGTGGGACGGTATGTCGTCCGTGCATTCGTGCAGGGCGAAACGGGCTACGGCGCGAATGCGGCATACGACGAGTTCATTATTTCTCCGAAGGAAGTTGCGTCGCCCGTACAGGGTGAACATCAGCAATTCACCTATTTGCGCGGCACTACTCACGAATACACGCCCGAAGGCTTTAAGGATGAAATTTCTCTTCCCGACGGCAGAACGGTCGCACTGATGACGGTTTCGGGTAACCGAGCCATCAACGCAGGCAAATACACCGCTTTGGTTTCTCTCGCAGACCCGTTGAATTTCATATGGACTGGCGGCGGTACCGATCCCGTGCCGCTTACGTGGAGAATAGAAAAGCAGACGCTCTCGCTTCCCACACTGGGTGATAGCGGCAAGCAGTCGATCGATACGGTATACGGCAAACAGGGGCTCGCGGAGCACGGTTTCGATTATCAGAATATGACGGGGTTTGACGCCCTGACTATGGGTATCGCCGAGATGACTGCGGGTTACCGCGTTGTGGACGGAAAGCCCTCTATGACGGCGGACGGCGCAGGTAGTTATATTTTCCGACTTTACCTGAAAGATTCGGGCAATTACCGTTGGGCAAACGAAGTCGATTCCGTCACTCTTTCGTGGACGGTTACGAAAGCCGTATATGATATGAGTGCCGTGAAGTTCGATAAAGAAGAGTACGCATATGCTTATAACGGACTACTGCAATATCCGACTTATTCGGGCACTCTTCCCAAGGGAATGGACGGCATTGCGGTAGCCGCGCAATACAGCGGCGGCGCGACGCATGTTTCCGACGGCAGACAGTCCGTCACCGTCACTTTCAGCACGGCAAGTCCTAACTATGTGTTTAAAAACGGTACCGCAAGCACGACTATTACCGCGTACGTAGTTATAACTCCGTTTGAGATCGAAAACGTGCGCTGGACGGAGCAGAAAAACTTTACATTCAACGGCGAGGATCAAAGCTCTTCCGTGGTTGCCGAATATGAAGCTGTAGATGGCAGATGGATCGCACTCGCGCTGGAAAAAGTCGATTTCACAAATTACAGGGAGGAAGGATACACTTTTATCGTTGCCGGTTTTGCGGCGGCGGACGATCACGGCGATTATGCACTCGGTGCGGCAGAGGGCGCTTCTCAAATCTATTATATCGACAAAATGCATGTGACAGTCGTTATCGGTGATCGGAATACGGTTTATAACGGTAAGGCGGCACTGCTTACTTCCGTAGCGGGATCGGATTATACCGTAATATCGGGTGCGCTCGATATAACTGATCTCGCGCTTGAAAACGGCTGGAACGAAATCGATCTTACGATCGAGAACGGAGAAGCCGTGAATGCGGGTAAGTACGTAATCACTCTCGCGGATGGATATAATGAAGCACTCGTCAATTTTGAGATCATCGAAACAATCAAAGGCGTTCTTACGGTGACTCCCGCGCCGATCACTATCGACAAAGTCAGTACGCCCGATGATATCGTGTTCGGCGAAGTTGACCCGGAAATAAGTTCGGCAAGCGTCGAAGAACGGGACGTTAACGGTATTGTCGACGGCGACACGTTTGCGGAAGACGTATTGCCATACCTCGTATTCACTTACACGGGTACGGCAAACGACGGTACGCATTACGACGGTACGCATGTATCTTCCGATATCAAGGCCGGGTCCTACACGGTTACGGTCACGCTGACAGGAGGAAACTATACGGCATCTCCCGTCAGCGACGGATATGTGGTGGCTCGAAAGCAGCTTGCGTCGGATGCATTCTCGGCGGATGACGTTACATACGACGGAACGTCGAAAGTGGCGCAAGTGAATTGTTCGGAAGCGGAATATGCCGGATTGTACGAAATAGCCGAAATAACCGAAACGTATGCGGGCAGTTATAAAGTATACGTTACGCTCACGGAACCGGCATATTACAATTATCGCTGGGACAACAGCAACACGGATACCTTTACGCTTATATGGACGATAAAACCCGCCTCTGCGGAACATGCCGTATTCGGCTCGTTCACGGTGGAAGATCTGAAAATCACGAACTGGGGCGAGACGGCGGGCGGCGTTTCCGTTGAAAACGCACCGCAGTACTGGTTTGCAACCAATGACGGAGCAAAGGCGGATGTCGACGGATTTGAGTGGTCGGCAGACGGCGTCGTCTGGACGCACGAAGCGCCTACTGCGGCGGGAAACTATTATATTCGCGCGTACGTGAACGGCACAGTAGACCATGAACCGCTGTATTCCGAAAAAATAGCGTTTGAGATCGGCAGAGGTACTTACGACATGAGCGGAGTGACGTTTAATGACGAGAGCTTCGTATACGACGGAACCGAACGCAATCTGACGGTCAGAAGCGATCTGCCGGTTGGCGCCGACGGCGTTGTCGTCACCGTATCGGTCGGGGCCGGCAGCGTAAACGTGGTGGATAAGCATGCGGTGCAGGCGATCTTTACGTCGCACAGTGCTAACTATGTATTTGAAAACGGCGAAAGCACATATACGCTTACCGCATATCTTACGGTAACGGCGCGCAGCGTGCAGGTCGTTTGGGAGATCCCCGAATTTACTTACAACGGCAAAGTACAGCATAATGCCGACGATCCGGGGATCAGGGCTTACTATACGGATATAGACGGAGAAAAAGTCTATCTTATTGTGGGCAACAGCGCTGACGGCGAATTCCGCGACTGGCGAGAGGGCGGATACAGGTTTACGGTCTACGGCGACGACGCAAATTACGCTCTTTCAAGCACTCAGGCAACAGTCATGATGAATAAAGCGGCGATAACGGTGATCGTCGAAGATAAACAGTCTGTGTACGGTGAAGCAGATGCCGATCTGACTTATTTGTCGGACGGGGAAACTTTCGGACAGAATATCTCGGTTGTTCTTTCTCGTGAGGCGGGCAGCGATGTAGGCGAGTATACGATCGGCGCAGATATAAGCGGTGCGGATAATTTTGAAGTTACCGTCATCGAAGGAACTTATACGATCATTAAAGCGCAGATCGATCCGTCCGTTTCGCTCGAAGATTGGGTGTTCGGCGAAGCAGCCGGAGAACCCGTCGTAATAGGTGCGGCCGAAGGGACCGTCACGTATCTGTACACGGGTATGACGAACGGCGGGAAGCAATGGAACAGTATGTCTGCGCCGACAGAGGCGGGTAGTTACACGCTTACCGTAACGATAGCGGAAACTGCGAATAATTTCGGCGGCACTGCGTCTGTGCATTTCACGGTCGCGCGTACGCAACTTGCCGTTCCTACGCTGGGCGACAGCGGAAAAAATAAGCTTACTGCCGTGTCTGAAGATGAAATCGCCGTACTTCCGATCACAGGGTTCGATCCGTTTACGATGGGCGTTTACGGCGTTGCGGTGTCTATAGACGGCAGTAACGTCTCTATCGTTGCCGCGAGTGCGGGAGAACGTACGGCACACGTTTACCTTAAAGATGCAAATAACTATGAATGGGTATCGGGTAGTACGGATGAGGTTTTGCTTATATGGACGCTTAAAGAATCGACAGATTCGTTGTCCTGGCTTATCATCGTACTCGGCAGTTTGTTCGCAGTCGAAATTATCCTGTTTATAATCGCACTCATGCGCCGCAATAGGCGCGGCGGAACTCCCGCTTCGGAAGGTACGTCTGCGGACGGCACTTCCGACGGTGTAAGCGCCGGTAAAGAAGATGTAGCGGCGGAAGAGTCGGCAGGAGAAAGCGGAGACGGAAGTACGCAGTCAAACGCGTTTGCCTTCGCACCGCTTATGATGTTGTCCGTTCCGATAGGACAGATAGGCGCGATCATCGGATTGGGTATCGCATGCATCGCTCTTGCGGTAGCGGACGTCGTGTTGTTCGTTCGGAAAAAGAAACATGCGGATACCGCGGAAGCACCTGCGGCGGATGAACTTTCCGAGCCTTTGGAAGAAGAGGTATCCGCCACCGAGAACATAGCCGCAGAAGTGCCTGACTCCGAGGATCCCGACGCGGAAAGCACGGTACTTACCGAGGAGGGCGATGAAAACGACGGCGCGATCGTTACAGATACCGATGAAACGGAAGTAAAAGACGATGAAGATAATGAGCATGAGGTTGTTTCCTTCGTCACACAAGATGAAAATCGGCGCGAAATCAAAGTGCTTGTGCGCTATAATTTCAGTTTCCGCGCCCGTCTCATTCGTTCTTCCTCGGATGTCAAGCGATATTACGGCGAGATCATGGATGAGATCAATTCTTATGAGGGTATAAAAACTTCTGTAAGCTGGCGTCAGTTGCGCATCTACAAGGGCAGAAAGACATATGCGCATATTTTGTTCAAAGGTAAAAAACTGTGTGTCGCTTACAATCTCGATCCTGCGGAATTTGCTCAAACAAAATATCGCGGACAGGATATGTCCGAGATAAAGCGATTCGCAAAGACGCCGATGCTGTTAAAGGTATTTTCCGATCGTAAGTCGCTGTATGCGCGTCATCTGTTTGCCGTAATGTTCTCACGTGACGGTATAACGCGCGGAGAATCGATAAGATCCGACTTTACGCTTCCATGCCGCAGTATCGCTGAATTGATTGAAGACGGGCTGGTAAAGGTGCTTTCAAGCGGTGAGGCGGAAAGTACATCGCAAGTCAGACAAGCAGATATAGCCGCACTCATCCGAGAGCATATATCGCTGTACGAGGCGCAAACGACGATGACTAACGAAGCCGCCGCCGCGCTTATACAAGACGTGGAGGAAAGCTCGTTAAAGGACGACGGGTATGTTTCCGATACGGATCGTACTTCCGAATGCATTTCCGCCGACGGAGAGGAGCATACTACAAAAGCGCAAGATGCAGAGGAAGTACGTCAGCGCGCTGTAAATACCGAATCATCGGCATCCCGAACGCTTCGGATGCAAGGGAGTAAAAAGGGAATTGTAAATATCGACTCTCTTTCACGAGCATTTGCATCGGGGGAAGTGGTTACGGTAGAGAAGATGAGAAAGAAAAAGCTGCTTAAACCGGGAGTCGGCATAGTTAAAGTGCTCGCCCGCGGCGTATTGGATAAACCTCTTATAGTTGAAGCACATGACTTTTCGTTGGATGCCGTTAAGATGATAATTCTTACGGGCGGAAAGGCGCATAGACTTCGTAGCAGTAAAATACAAACCCAATGATTGTAATTTAATAAAGTACGGATGCGGCAAAGCCGCATCCGTACTTTATTTACATTTTATAGCTATTTCAGGGCGCGGAATATATATACATTTGCCGCAGATCGTAGGACGATAAGACCATTCGTAAACGAAAAAATGCCGCACGAAGTGCGGCAGCTGAAAAAATTAGCGGATCAGGCTTTGAGTTTTTCCGATTTTTCTTTCGCGTCGAGAACTATCGTCGCAACGGCGCGCGTTACGCCCGAGATATCCTTGCACCACTTAACGCGAACGGTTTGTCCGTCCGCAGTCTTGGCGGAGTATTCTCCGAATGAGTATCCGCTGTTTGCCGACGAGGTGTTGCATTTACTGCAAGCGTACCCGGACCCGAACGATTTGCCGCCTTGCTCCTCAATATTTTCAGGTGACACCCGAACGAAATTATTCCCCGAATAAAACGCAAGTTTGTTTCCGTCATAAGTGATAAGCGCATACGGCAACCTGACATATGCGATCGTAAAATATATTCCTGCCGCGGCAAACAGTGCGGCGAATGCTGCGGGCAAAACAAGTATGGCGGGGTACGCGGTAAGCGTTGCGCACAATACGGCAGCTACGACAAGCGCGACGGCCAACATATAGAAAATAACGGCATAACGCACGGGCGCAGAGGATTTTACGGCAATAATGCGATCGTTCATGTTTATCCCTCCGAAACCATTATACGATATCTTCGCAGGGTAGTCAACGAAACCGCCGTTGCTCCGAATTGACATACATGCATTTTAGTGGTATAATTTAAATATGCAAGATGATAAAGGCGATGAACAGCCACTGATATATAAAGCGAATATATCCGACGCGGAAGAGCTTTCCCGTATCGGAATAGTGACTTTTACCGAAACTTTCGGCGATTGCAATACCGAGAGCGATATGAAATCGTACCTTGATTACGCATTTGACATAAAGCGCACGGAAGACGAGATCGGAACGATCGGGAGTACGTTTTATATTGCCCGCATAGGCGGCGAAATCGCGGCATACATGAAGACGAATATCGGCAAAGCTCAGACCGAACACGACAGGGAAGGCTGGCTTGAGGTGCAGCGGCTGTATGTCCTTGCAAAATATAAGCGCAGGCATATAGGCAGCGCTCTTATAAAACAAGCGATAAAGGACGCCGAAATCGCGGGCGCAAAAGGCGTATGGCTGGGCGTATGGGAGTACAATTATAAAGCGCAGGAGTTTTATAAGCGTTTCGGCTTTACCTTCTGCGGCTCTCACGATTTCGTTCTCGGATCGGACAGACAGACCGATCTTCTTATGGAACGCGCGTTTACGCGCAAAATCGAGCAAACATAGTAAAATCGAAGTACGATCGATGTAACATACATAAATTCCGAACAAGCATAAACAGATTAGCGGCCTTTTGCCAAAAGCGATATTTCGCTCGGCAGATGGTCTTTTTTTTATCAGAAAACCCCGCCACAGCGGCAGTGAAGCGCACATACGCTTGATTGCCGCTCCTCAGGCTTGTGGCAGAGGGAAACTCGCAGCCGCTTTCGCCGAGCGGCGGGGGAGTTTGTTTTAGTCCATAGAAAGTCATGCCGTACGCTAAAACCTTACGACATCGGGCGTAACGCGTCGGCGTCTGCATAAAGCTCGTCAAACCGTTGGGCGGAAAAGGCGGCGATATCGGCGCTCGGGGCGGCTTAAAAAAATTTTCAAAAATTTTATAAAAAACTCTTGACAAATCGCATGAGGGGTGATATACTCCTGTCGAAAGGTCAAAGAAAGTCAAACTTTTATAGGCCTTTACGACAAGCGTATAGGATTACGAAGGAGGATAGGACGGTGGCTAATATAAGCAATATCATTGAACAATTTTTACTCGACCTGTTCGGTAACGGCGATAACGTAAGTATAAGCCGCAACGAACTTGCCGACTACTTTTCATGCGCTCCCAGTCAGATAAATTACGTTCTTACGACGAGGTTTACTCCCGCAAGGGGATTCGTGATCGAGTCCAGACGTGGCGGCGGCGGTTATATCAACGTAACGCGCCTTTCGGATAACAGAAACAAGCTGCTTGAAGAGCTTGCGGAACTTCCCGTAAGCGGCGGCATGACGCATCAGACGGTAACGCAGGTGCTGTGCAGGCTTACCGATTCGGTAATAATAGATAAAAACACGGCGGATCTGCTGTTGGCGGTGATGACGGATAAAGCCATAGTCGCTCCGTCGGTCAGCAAGAACAATGTCAGAGCGGGCATGATGAGAGCGCTCGCGTCCAAACTTCTTAAAAAGGAGGAGAAGAGCAATGGCGGAAATCAGAATGTGTGACGAATGCGGGATACGCCCCGCAGTATATTACGAAACAAATATCATAAACGGAAAAATGACGGAAAGGTATCTTTGCGAGGAGTGCAAGAAAAAGCACGGATTCGTGAAGACGAGTTTTCCCGATATATTCGATAACTTCTTTGCCGCGCTTACCAATCCTTTTGCGTCGTACCAGAGCGCTCCGAGAACGGAGAACAAGGTATGCCCGACGTGCGGTTGCACTGCGGAAAGCTATCTGAAAACGGGATTTCTCGGATGTCCCGATTGTTATAAGACTTTTGAGCCGCTCATAATGCAGTCGATAGCCAAGATCCAGAAAGATACAAAACACACGGGTAAATCGCCCGAAAAGACGGTATCTCCGGAAGAAGCTAAATATAACGAACTTCTCAGGAAGCGCGACGAGGCAGTGGCGGTAGAGGACTTCCAGCTCGCGGCAAAAATAAACGACGAGATGAAGAAACTTAAAGGAGGCGCAAAATGAGCGAGAGGAATAACGGTATAGTGATATCCAGCCGCGCAAGGCTTGCGCGTAACTATGCGGGTTTCAAATTTCCCGAGCGTCTTAGCGACGAAGAAGGCGCAACCATACTTAAAAAGACGGAAGACGCTCTTCGCGGCAGCAGCGAAAAATTCGGCACGGTGAAAATTTCCGATATGTCCGAATTGCAGGCGGAAACTCTCAAAGAACTGCATATGATAAGCGACGACCTTATGAGCGGAAACAAAAATGCCGCCGTTATCGTCAGCAAGAGCAACGAAATATGCATAATGGTAAACGAAGAGGATCACCTCAGAGAGCAGTGCATACTCAAAGGCAACAGACTTTCGCAGGCTTATGAAAAAATAAGCGCGACGGACGACATGATCGCCGCTTCCTGCGAAATAGCCTTTGACAAAAAGCTCGGATACCTCACGGCTTGCCCGACCAACGTCGGCACGGGTCTGAGGGCGTCCGCACTCATGTTCCTGCCCGGACTCAGCATGACGGATACTCTTTCAAAGTGCGTCAGCGCGGCGTCGCGTTTCGATATGGCGGTGCGCGGCGAGTACGGAGAGGGAAGCCGCAGCGAGGGTTATCTGTTCCAGATATCCAATCAGAAGACTCTCGGAGTCAGTGAAGAGGAGATAATATCCAGTGTGGCAAGTACCGTCGAGCAGATCGAACAGAGTGAGATCCTTGCACGCAAGGCACTCATAGAATCCAACGAAGTCATGATGCGCGACGGAATAATGAGAGCTTACGGCGTGCTTACCAACGCTTACAGACTTCCTTTCAAGGAGTTTGAAGAGAAGTACGCACTCGTAAAACTCGGCGTATATTACGGCTACATAAGCTGTGAGGATCACGCGGCGTTTGAAAATATGCTGGACAAATACCGTCCCGCAAACATGATGACGCACGCGGGCAAAATAATGAATGACAGCGAACGCGATATATATCGCGCAGCGAATGCGGCGGCAGAGTTGAAGAGTCTGACCGCTGCCGTATAACACGACAGAATAAGGAGGTGTTATTATGGATTACTTCAACAATTTCCCTATGTCCGACAACGTAAAGAAATGTCGCGCATATGCGCATCAGATAGCCGTGAAAAACAGGAACGCATATGTCGAACCCATACATCTTCTGTATGCAATGTATAATACCGAGTGCGTCAGTGCGGAGATACTTCGCCGCGAGGGGCTCAGCCCGGTAAGCATAGTGGCGGAAATGGGCAAGCTCGAAAAGACGGACTCTCTCGAAGAGCCTGAGGAGAGCGAAGCGCTCAAAGTGCTTTTCGACGACGCCCGCAAGATAGCGATCATTTCCAAACAGGACTGCATATACACCGAACATCTTCTGCTTGCGTCCGTGTTTTATGAGGACTCGCCGCTTAACGCGTTCCTCAGCAAGAACATAGACGTTTCGAGGATGCTCCGCAGGCTCGAACCCAATATGAATATATCCAACATATTGGATAACATCAACAGTATGCCTTCGTCCGGCGGTTTCGGCTCTCAGGGGCAGCAACATTCCTCTTCGGGCAATCTTCCCAAGGAGATAGGCGACCTCGGTGTGGACTTTACTCAGAGGGCGAGAGAGGGCAAGATAGATCCGGTCATCGGCAGAAAGAACGAGATCGAACGTATCATCGAGATACTTTGCCGCAAGACAAAGAACAACCCCGTTCTTATAGGTGAGCCCGGCGTCGGTAAGAGTGCCGTCGTTGAAGGTCTTGCTCGTGAGATAGTTGCGGGTAACGTACCCGAACTGCTCAAAAACAAGATAATCTTCTCGCTGGATATAGGAAGCCTTATGGCGGGTACCAAGTACCGCGGCGAGCTTGAACAGCGTCTTAAAACCGCTATCGACGCGATAATAAAGAGGGGGGATATTATAGTCTTCATCGACGAACTGCACACCCTTGCGCAGGCGGGCGGCAAAGAAGGCGAGGTCACTCCCGCGGATATGCTCAAACCCTATCTTGCGCGCGGCGAGCTTCAGACCATAGGCGCGACGACGACGGACGAATACCGTAAGTTCATCGAAACGGATAAAGCGCTCGAACGTCGTTTCCAGCCGATAATGGTCGATCCTCCCACCGTTGAACAGACGATAGAGATACTTAAAGGCATACGCCCCAACTACGAGAAGTTCCACAAGGTAAAGATAACCGACGAAGCGATAGCCGCGGCGGCTCAGCTTTCGGACAGGTACATTTCCGATCGTTTCCTTCCCGATAAGGCGATAGACCTTATCGATGAGGCGGCAAGCCGTGCGAAAGTCAACGGCAACAAGCTCCCTCCCGAGATCAAGGAAATGGAAGAGAAGCTTAAAGAGTATCAGAAGCAGATAGACGACGTGGTGCGCGTCGGCGAGGACTTCATACTTGCGGATAAGATAAAGAAACAGCGCGACGGACTTGCCGAGGAGATACGCAAGAAGAAGGCGGAATGGCAGGCGAGCGGCGGCGGATCGATAGGCGCGGAGGAGATCGCGGAAGTGGTTTCAAAGTGGACGAAGATCCCCGTCACAAGACTGAACGAGTCCGAAGTGGAGAGGCTGAACAACCTCGAAAAGATCCTTCACGAGCGCGTTATCGGTCAGGACAGCGCGGTAGAAAGCGTCGCCAAGGCTATAAGACGTGCGCGTGCGGGTCTTAAAGATCCCAAGCGTCCCATCGGTTCGTTCCTCTTCCTCGGACCTACCGGCGTCGGCAAGACGGAGCTTACCAAGGCTCTTGCCGCGGCGATGTTCGACGACGAGAACAGCATCATTCGTCTTGATATGTCCGAGTATATGGAAGCGCACAGCGTGAGTAAGCTCATCGGTTCGCCTCCGGGATACGTCGGGTTTGACGAGGGCGGTCAGCTTACCGAGCAGGTAAGGAGAAAGCCTTACTCCGTAGTCCTTTTCGATGAGATAGAAAAGGCACACCCCGACGTATACAACATACTTCTCCAAGTGCTTGACGAAGGCAGACTTACCGATTCGCAGGGTCGTACGGTAGACTTCAAGAACACCATAATAATAATGACGTCCAACGTCGGCGTAAGCGAACTCAAATCGCGTCGCGCCATAGGATTCAACGATAACAAGGAAAAGGCGGACGAGCAGAACGAAGAAGCTATACTTTCGGATGCGATCAAACGTCACTTCCGTCCCGAATTCCTTAACCGTATCGACGTGATATGCTACTTCAAGCATCTTACGGAGGACAACATCAAGCAGATCGCCGATCTGATGATGAAGAAAGTCACCAAGAAGCTGGATGACAGGCACATCAAATTGCAGTATACGCCCGCGATCATCAACTACGTCATCAAAAACGGTTACGATCCGGAGTACGGCGCGCGTCCTCTCCGCAGGATAATAGAGCAGACGATAGAGGATTGCCTTGCGGACGCTCTTCTCAGCGGAAAGATAAAAGACGACAGCACCGCGACCATCGACTATGTTGACGGAAAGGTGATAGTCAGATAACAAAAAACTCCGAATGTCGGAAAA
>ERZ1090881.738-NODE-743-length-14776-cov-10.881530_pt1 | contig 14776 bp, 9 predicted proteins | sample MGYA00478470_ERZ1090881 | MGnify/ENA primary metagenome ERZ1090881 (study PRJEB33644, sample SAMEA5815736) | chicken gut metagenome | biome: Chicken; feature: Gastrointestinal Tract; material: Caecum | place: Ireland | collected 2019-01-01 | study: A study of the...
ATCAGCGTATTTTTTGAAGTCAACAGACTGCATTTGAAGGACTTCCTCGCGCAACACTTCCAGCTCCCTCAGCGATTCAGACAGGCTATCTATTTTTTGCTTGACAGCGGCAGCCTGTTCCGTTAGAACAGCAGCAATTTCAGCCGGTGTATCAAGAGGAATAAGCCGATTCTTTATATCGTCCAGAGAAAAACCTAAGTGTTTGAGGGACAAAATCTGATGAAGTTTAACGATGTCTTTATCCGTATATAACCTACGTCCCCCTTCGCTCATGGCCGAGGGAGAAAGCAAGCCTTCTCTATCGTAATGTTGTAATGTTCGTACAGTAACGTCCATTTTCTTTGCGACTTCGCCAACTGTCATATAGCCCTGTGGTATAGCCTTATGTTTATCCATATCACACCTCCTGCTTATAGTATATCTCATTACGCTACGTCACAAGCAAGTGTTTTTTGAAAAAATTTCAAGAATAAATACGGAATAGCAGGTGGCCGCCTATCAAATTCTTGTGTGTTACTTTATCGCACATGAGCATTGTATCCCCAATTGTTGCCACACAATTCCGTTTTTTTTGTGCCATACTATCCAACATATACACAAATAAAATACGAGTGGGAGATACGAGATGCCGATATTCGGCACCCGTATTTTATTCTTAATATGTCAGATACAAAATTATTATGGAATTGTGTGGCAGTTGTGAGTATATCACAACTTTGAACAAATTGCAAGGGGTTGAGGGGAGTTTCTCCAAATTTCTCCAAAAAAAAAACGGCTGCCCCGCAGGACAGCCGAAAAACAAGTCTGTTTTTACTTGTGATGGCGCACGAGTTCGAGCGACTTTGCGATCTCCATCACGATGATGGGAACGATGGAAAGCCCGATGCCGATGACGTAGACCTGCCAGGGCAGATATTCGCTGCCGAAGCCGAACACCGTCATGACGCCCGGCGTGAACATGACGAACGCGATGAGCGCGAGCGCGATGAGCGTGACGATGTTGAGGAACTTGTTCGTGAACGGCCCCACTTTGAAGAGGGAGTGCCCCGAACGCATGTTGTAGGCGTGGAGCGTCTGCGAGAGGGCGAGCACAAAGAAGGTCGCCGCGCTGCATGCCTCATCCCCGAGACCGAAGCCGAAGCGGGCGATGCAGTAGCTTGCGAGCGACAGTCCTGCGAACATACAGCCTTGCAGCACGATCTGGATGCCGTAGCCGTGGGCGAAGATACTTTCGCTTTTTGAGCGCGGCTTGTGGTCCATGACGTCGGGCTCGAGTTTTTCCATGCCGAGCGCGATGGCGGGCAGGGAGTCGCCGATGAGGTTGATCCACAAGAGCTGGATGGAGATGAAGGGGGAGATCTGCCAGATGCACATCGAAAGGAAGACGACGATGACTTCGGAGATGTTGGTCCCGAGGAGGAAGCCCACGACCTTCTTGATGTTGGAGTAGATGCCGCGGCCTTCCTTGACGGCGTCGACGATGGTCGCGAAGTTGTCGTCGGTGAGCGTCATGTCGGCAGCGCCCTTCGCAACGTCGGTGCCCGTGATGCCCATCGCGCAGCCGATGTCGGCGGCTTTCAGTGCGGGCGCGTCGTTGACGCCGTCGCCCGTCATCGAGACGACCTGGCCCTTCTTCTGCCATGCCTTGACGATGCGGATCTTGTTTTCAGGCGAAACGCGCGCGTAGACGGAGATATGTTCGACTTCTTTATCGAGCTCTTCGTCGCTCATGGCGTCGAGTTCTGCACCCGTGATGGCTCTGTCGCCTTCGAGCAGGATGCCGAGCTCCCTTGCGATGGCGGAGGCGGTGATGACGTGGTCGCCCGTGATCATGACGGGCTTGATGCCCGCCTTGCGGCAGACGGCGACTGCCTCCTTTGCCTCGGGGCGAGGGGGGTCGATCATGCCGACGAGCCCGAGGAAGGTGAGCCCGTATTCGAGTTCTTCGCTCGTGGGTTCTTCGGAAAGGGCGTCGAGCTCCTTATAGCCGACGGCGAGCACGCGCAGGGCGTCCGCGCTCATTTCGTCGTTGACTTTTCGCGCCTTTTCGATGTCGCCCGCAACGCAGCGCTGCGCCATGACGTCGAACGCGCCCTTGACGACGGCGACGAGCTTGCCGTCGATCTTGTTGACGGTCGTCATCAGCTTGCGGTCTGAGTCGAAGGGGAGGGAGGCGAGGCGGGGGCAGCTCTCGTTGAGAGCATCCTTTTCGCTGCCCAATTTGTGCGCGGCGAGCACGATGGCGGTCTCGGTGGGGTCGCCGAGGTGCACTTCCTTGTCGCCTTCGAATTCGACGGAGCCGTCGCAGCACAGCGTGCCCCAGGTGAGGAGCTTCGCTGTCTTTTCGTCGGTGTTTGCGGGGTCGAAGGGGGTCGCCTCGCCGCCGTCCACATACGTCTTGACGAGCGTCATGCGGTTCTGGGTGAGGGTACCCGTCTTATCCGAGCAGATGACGGAAGCGGAGCCCAGCGTCTCCACGGCGGGCAGGCGCTTGATGATGGCGTTCTTTTTGACCATGCGCGTCACGCCGATGGAGAGCACGATGGTGACGACGGCGGGCAGCCCTTCGGGGATCGCCGAAACGGCGAGCGAGACTGCCGTCATGAAGAGCTCGATCCAGTGGTCGATGCCCCGGTTGTTGGGCATGCACGCGCCGATGATGAAGATGATGGCGCACGCCGCGAGCGCGACGATGCCGAGGTATTTCCCGAGCTGCGCGAGCTTGTTCTGAAGGGGGGTGCGCACTTCCTTCTCGCCTGCAAGAAGGCCTGCGATCTTGCCCATCTCGGTGTTCATGCCCGTGCCCGTGACGACGGCGGTCGCCGAACCGTAGGTGAGCGAGCAGCCCGAGAAGACCATGTTGGTGCGATCGCCGACGGAGGCGTTCCCCTTGACTTCGGCGCGCGCATCCTTTTCGGCGGGCACGCTCTCGCCCGTAAGAGCAGATTCTTCCGACTTCAAGTTGGAGCTCGTCAGAAGCCTTGCGTCCGCGGGGACGAAGTCGCCCGCTTCGAGGTGGATGATGTCGCCGGGGACGAGTTCGGAAGCCTGGATGAACTTTTCCTTGCCGTCGCGCAGGACGCGGGCATGGGGGGCGGACATGTTTTTGAGCGCTTCGAGCGCCTTTTCCGCCTTGCTCTCCTGAATGACGCCCATGACGGCGTTCAGGACGACGATGAAGATGATGAGGGCGGGTTCGACGAATTCGATCGCTTCGCCTTCGCCCGTGCCGAACACCTCATAGCAGATGACGCCGAAGGAAACGCACGCCGCGATGAGCAGTATGATGATCATCACGTCCTTGAACTGCTCGAGGAAGCGGACGAACATGCTCTTTTTCTTCTGTTCTTGGAGCTTGTTCTCGCCGTAGCGCGCCCTGCGGGCCTGCGCTTCTTCCTCGGTGAGTCCCTTCCGGGCGTCCGTCGCAAGGTCTTTTACGACGTCGTCTTGGGGGCAGCTGTAAAACTCTTGTCTTTGCACTTTGGAAACTCCTTTTTCTTATTTTCTCTTTTTTCTTGATTTATAACAGCGCAGAAAGCATCCTGCGTTATTTTCACGGGCGGCATTCGCCGGGCGGGCGAAACGCGCTTTATTCAATTCGCTCAAAAAAAAGATAAGAACTCAGGGACCCCCGAGTTCTTATCACTGGGCATATGGTTTCAGGGCTTACATTCCCCGACCGTTTTGTTGTAAACGCAAAGCGTATCATCGTTTATTTGTTGGCAAAAGTCGCTTCCTTGAGCGTATAGACGAGGGTGCCGAGCGATTGCAGCACGGGCACTTCCATCTTGAGGAGCACGTTGCGGTAGGTGTTGTTGTTCGGATCGGTCGTCGCGGCATACACGAGCGTCTGCGCCTGCCCCGAAGGGGAGGAGCGGTAGACGAGCGGCACTTCCACGGCGTCGAGCTCCTGTTTGACTGCGGTGCCGTCCATCGTGAAGTCCACAGCCGTCTTGACGGCGGCGGAAGATTGGGTGTTCGACGAAGTCCCCGCTTCCGTGACGTGGCCCATCACCGAATTGATGGTGCGGAAGGTAACGCCTGCGGAAAGGTCGAGCCCGCGCAGGGCAAAGAGGATCTGTTCGTTGTCGAGATAGGTCGTATCTCCTTCGATCTCGTATTCGCGCGTTTCGGGGTCGCGGCGTACCGTTTCCCCCTCTTCGGTCTTGTATTCGGTGAGGTCGGTATAGACGGCCGTCGCCGTGGTGAGCCCCGCGTCGTAGCTGACGTCATAGGTATAGTGATAGGTCCGGAACGCGTCTTCGAGCGAGGCGGGCGACGAGGTTTCGGGCGAGGTGGAAACAACTTCCTTCTCGCTCTCCACGGGCTGCAGCCCGTAGCTCACGGGCAGGAAGCAGACGGTGGACTTCACCGAGTCGGTGAACGTTTCGCTCGCCTTGCCTGCAAGGAGGTATCTGCCCGAGATGGTAAGTTCGGTGGTGTAGATATAGCCTTCCTTCGTGCTGCCGTCCGAAAGCGTTAAGTTGTTGTTGATGAGCTTCGTCGTGTAGCTGCCCGTGCCGTATTCCACGGAAAAGCCGCCCGAGGTGTCTTCGGCAGGGGTGAATGTCACTTCATAGGTGAGCTCTTCGAGCGTATCGCCGACAGAGCCGCCGAGCGCCGTATTGCGGTACCAGTTCGCCGAAAAGGAGAGCGGGACGCCGCCGCTGCACGCACAAAGGAGGGTGAGGGGGGCCAAAAGGATGAGCCCCGCCATGCGGATCTTCTTCATGGAAGCCTCCGTTTGAGGGATGTCGTGACCTATTATAGCATATATTTTTGCGTTTGTAAAAACAAATCGCCGAAATAAAGAGAAATTTTTATGAAAATCGCGCCGCAAATGTGCTATAATGGAAGCGCATTGGGCGGGACGCCCCTTTTGTTCCCGCCCGAAGGAGGGGATTATGCCCAACATCATCGGGGCGCCCACGCTCGACGATGCGCTCTCCGCCCTTTCTGCCGCCGTCTCGGAAAACGAGGGAAGGGGGGAAAGGACGCTCATCTTCTGCGAAGACAAGGTGACTTTGCTCGCGGAACGCACCGTGCTCGAAGCGGTGGGGGGCACCATGCTCACCGAGGTCACCACCTTCGCCCGCTTTCTTTCGGGGGCGAAGACGGGCGCGCGCCTTCTTTCCAAACAGGGGTCGGTGATGGCGGTCTCCGCCATCCTTTCCGCAAAAGAAAGCGAGCTGAACATCTTCCGCCGCGGCGCCGCGCAGGCCGTCTATGAAACGCTCGCCCAGCTCATGGCGTCCCGCGTCGATGAAGAGCTGCTCCTGCGCGGGGCGGAGGAAGCGGAAGGCACGCTTTCCGCAAAACTCAAAGATCTCGCGCTGCTGCTTGCTGCTTACAAAGAGTTTCTCCGTGCGCGCGGGTTCGTCGACGAGAGCGGCTATCTCGCCCTGCTGCCCGAGGCTCTCTCCGCCGCGGGCCTCCGCGAGGCAAACGTCATCTTTTTCGCCTTTCCCTCCTTCACCCGTCAGGGGCAGGAGGGCATCGAGGCAGCGTTCGATGCCGCAAAGAGCGTTTCGGGCATCTTCCTCGCGGGGCGGGCGGGGCTCTATACCAATGCGGCGGCGCGCCTGTTCCGCCTCATCGCGGCGGAGCGCGGCGTCTCGGTGCCCGCTCAGCTGAAAAGTTCTCTGAACGAGGACGCAAAGCGCCTCTCCGAAGGGCTCTACACCCCCGAAAAGCTCGTGGGCGAGCCCCTTCCCACCGAACGCGTGCGCGCCTTTACCGTGCTCGACGAAGAGGCGGAATTTTCCGCCGTTGCCGCGCTCATCAAAAAACACGTCGCGGAAGACAAGCTCCGCTATTCGGATCTTGCCGTACTCGTGCAGGACAAAGAGAGTTTCCCGCTCGTGCGGCGCGTCTTTTCCGCCTATCATATCCCCTATTTTGCCGACGAAAAGCGGCCCTTTTCCGAACATCCCTTCTGCGCGTTCCTGCTCGACGTGCTCTCCGCGGCGGCGGACGGCGCGCTGCCCGACGAAGCGGACGCCGTCGCTTCCTCCCTCTATTTCGGCGACGGCGGGCAGTACCGCAATTATCTCTTAAAATACGGCGGCTACCGCGGCGCGGTGCGACGGGAGATCAAGGAGGGCGAAGCCGTCAAGGGCTTCGACCGCGAAAAGCTCGTCTCCTGCCGCGAAAAAATGCTCTCGTTCCTTGCGCTCTTTCCCGCAAAGGGCAGCGGCGCTCGGTATGCGGAGGGCGTAAACAAACTCATGGAGCTCACGGAGGCGGAGCGCGTCACCGAAGAGCTCAGGGCAAATTTCACGGGCGCGGAACACGCCTTTTTGGACCTTTCCCCCCTCAAAGGCGTGCTCGATGAGATCGCCTGCGTCGCCGAGGAGACGATGAAGGCGGGCGAGTTTGCCTCCCTCCTCAGGAGCGGGCTGGAAGCTTTGGAGATCTCCATGATCCCGCAGTCTTCGGACGCCGTGTTCGTGGGCGACGCGACGGAGAGCCGTTTCGCGCGCGTCAAAGTGCTGTTCGCGGCGGGGCTGAACGCGGGGCTTCCCCGCGCCTCGCAGGATACCGCCGTCATCTCGGACGGGGAAATTTCCCGCCTTTCCGAGCTGGAAGTCGTCATCGAACCTGCGATCGCCGAAGTCAACGCCCGCGCCCGCGAGGGGCTGGCGCTCAACTTGTGTTCTTTCGAAGAACGGCTGTATCTTTCCTGCCCCTTACGCCGCGGCAGCGAGGAGAGCGAGCCGGGAGAAATTTACCGCTCGGCGGAAAAGCTCTTTTTCATGCCCGCGATGCCCGGACTCTTTCCCTACGACTGTTCGGAGCGCCTGCCCGCGATACGGGCGATGCTGCGCCTGAAAAACGCGCGCAGCGAACGCGAACGTGAACGGTTTTCTTCGCTTTCCGCCTTTCTGGAAGCGCGCGGGGAACCCGTAGCCCGTCTTCTGGGCGAGGACAAAAAGCCGCGCGTCGCGCTCGAAAAACTGTATTTCCGCGGCGCAGCTTCGCCCACCCTGCTCGAAACGTATTTCGACTGCCCGTATAAGGGGTTTGCTTCGCGCGGGCTGAGATTGCAGGAGCGCGAAGAGCGCACCGTGATGGCGACGGACACGGGCAACTTCATGCACGCCGTCCTCGAAACGGCGGCGCGCAGCTTTTCTGCGCTCTCTTCCGAAGAGGAGTGCCGCGCCCTTGCGAGGAAGACGGGCGAAGAACTTCTGAAAACGCCCCGCTTTGCGGCGCTTGCCGATACCGGCGCGGGCGCCTACACGGGCGAGCGGCTGCTCGCGGAGGGAGAGGAGGTCGCCGCTGCTGCTTACCGCCAGCTCGCCGCTTCCGAGTTTGCCGTCCTGAAGACGGAGGCGCGCGTCTCCCTCAAAGAGCTCGCCCTCGAGGGCAAGACCGACCGCATCGATACTTCGGACGCCTATGTGCGCGTCATCGACTATAAGACGGGGGAAATCGAAGATTCCGCGACCGCCTATTATACGGGTAGGAAGCTGCAGCTCGAACTTTACTTGAAGGCCGCTTCCGAAGGCGGCGTGCCCGCGGGGGCGTTCTACTTCCCCGCCGCAAGCGATATTTCCTCCCCCGAAGACGCCGCAAAGCGCTTCCGGATGCGCGGCTTTTACAGCGGGGACGAGGAAGTCGTCCGCCGCATGGACAAGTCGCTCGGAGCGGGCGGCGAGAGCGCCGTTTTTGACTACAAACAGGGCGGGCGGGCGTCCGATAAGGCGATGGACGGCGAAGAGTTTGCCGCCTTCCTCGATTATTCGGTGCTCGTTTCCGAGAAGGCCGAACGCGAGATGAAGGAGGGCAACATCGCCCCCTCGCCCTATAAGGGAGCGTGCAGGTACTGCAAATTCCGTTCGCTGTGCGGCTTCACGGGCGAGGAGCGCAGCGAAAGCGCCGTCAAGTGCGGCGAGATCGCCCGCATCGTCAAAAAGGAGAGGGGGGAAGAATGAGCCCGAGACCGACACCCGAACAACAGGCCGCGGTATCTGCGCGCGGCAAGGTCATCGTCTCCGCTTCGGCGGGGAGCGGCAAGACCTTCGTCATGATCGAACGCCTCGTCTCCCTCATCGTGGGCGGCGCGGACGTGAGGGAAGTGCTCGCCGTCACCTATACGCGGAAGGCGGCAGCGCAGATGCGCGAAAAACTGCGCACGGCGCTCGTCAAAGCGGTGGGAGAGACGCGGGAAGAGGGCGCGCGCGCCCGCCTCAAAGAGCAGCTTTCTTCGCTGCCCCTTGCCGATATCTGCACCATGCACGTCTTCTGCGCCCGCCTCGTGCGCACCTATTTCTATGTGGAGGGCATCGACCCCGCCTTCCGCATCGCGGGGGAGGACGACGCGGAGTGGAAAACCTATTCCGCCCGTGCCCTTGATGAGACCTTCGACGAAGCCTACGAAAGCGGCGGGGAGGAGTTCCGCGCCCTGCTTTCCTTCTATTTCCGCAAAAAGAGCGACAGGACGCTCCGCGGGCTCGTCCTTCAGATGAACGCCGCCGCGGAGGACACCGCCGACCCCGAAGCGCGCCTCGGGGAAGCGGGCAGGCTCACCTTTGAGGAGCTCGTCTCCGCCGTCTGGGCGCGCATCAGGGGCCGCATCGGCCTCTTCGGGCGCGAACTTGCGGCGCTTTCTCCCGCCTTTGCGGGCAATAAGGCGGCAGAAAAACTGATGAGCGCGCTTCTTGCGCAGTTTTCCGCCCTTTCGGAGGCGGACGGGCTGTTCGCTGCCGCCGCGCGCGCCGAAGAGCTTGCGGGCGAACGCCTGCCCAACGCCCCGCCTGCGACCAAGCTTTCGGGGGAGGAGCTCGACCGCGTATTGAGGCTCAAAGCGGTCTCGGAAGCCTTTAAGGAACTCAAAAAGGAGCTGCGCTCCTTCGGAAGCGAGGAGACGGAGCGCCTCCGCCACGAGGACGCTTCCGCCCGTGCCCGCGCGCTCGCCTCGCTCGCTCTTGCCTACCGCGCCCGCTTTCAGGCGCTCAAACGGGAGGCGGGCATCCTCGACTATCACGACCTCGAACACTGCGCCCTGCATGTGCTGCGGGACGAGGATATCCGCGCCGCCGTCAGGCAGAAATACCGCTATGTGTTCGTGGACGAATATCAGGACGTCAACCTCGTGCAGGAAGAGCTCCTGCGCCTTGCGGGCGGGGAGGAAGTCTTCCTCGTCGGCGACGCGAAGCAGGCGATCTATGCCTTCCGCGGCAGCCGTTCGCAGTACTTTCTGCAAAAGACCAAGGAATTCCCCCTCTCTCTCACGCTGAGCGAGAGCTTCCGCTCCTCTTCCGCCGTGCTTGAAGCCGTCAACGACGTCTTTTCCCGCGCGATGACGGAGGAGACGTGCGGGCTCGATTACGAAAATACCGCCCAAATGCGGGGCGGGGCGCGCTACGGGGAACACGGGGGCGAAGTGCGCTTCGTGCTCGTTCCCGAAAAGGAGAAGGCGGAAAAGCGGGAGCGCGGCGTCTATTCCGTGCTCGCGCCGCAGCCCGAAGGGGAGGAAGACCGTCTGGCGCGTACCGTCGTGCGGCTCGTCAGGCAGCAGCTCGGCACGATGTGGTTCGACGCCGACGAAGGAAAGGAACGCCCCGTCGGATACGGCGATATCGCCGTCCTTGCGCGCACCAACGGGGGCGCGGCGGAGCGCGCCGTGCGGGCGCTCGGCGATGCGGGCATCCCCGTCGCCGCCACGGCGGACGTCAACGTCTGCGATTTCTGGGAAGCGCGTCTCATCCTCGATTGGCTCTCCTTCATCGATAACGGCGAGCAGGATATCCCCATGGCGGGGGCGATGCTCTCCTTCCTCGGCGGCATGACGGAAGAAGACCTCGCCGCCGTGCGCGCCCGCTTTCCCTCCCCGCCCGCCTTCCGCACCGCCTGCCGCGCGTATGCGGAGAAGATGAACGACGCCGTTTCCGCCCGCCTCAACGATTTTTATGCGCTCGCGGAGCATTACCGCCTGCTCTCCCGCGTGCGGACGGCGCGCGAGACGATCGGCATGCTCCTTTCGGACGGGCTCGAAGCGGAGATCCTCGCCAAAGAGGAGGGGGAACTGCGCCTTCGCCGCGTCCTGCGCCTCATGGAGAGCGCCGAGGGGAGCGTCTCCGCCTTCCTGCGCCGCCTGAAGGCCTCGGGCTATAAGGTAGACTTCCGCGAGAGCGGCGGCGAGAACGCCGTCAAAGTGCTCACCATGCACGCGTCCAAGGGGCTCGAATATCCCGTCGTCATCCTTCTCGATATGGACCGCACCTTCCACGGGGCGGAAACGGACGAGGTGATCTCGTCGGACGCCCTCTCCTTCGCGCCCAAGAGCTTCGACCGCGAAAAACGCGCCGCCTGCCCTACGCTGCACCGCTATGCCATCGCCGCCGAGCAGGTGGAAGAGGAGCGGAAGGGGGAACTCAACCTGCTCTACGTCGCCATGACGCGCGCCAAGTATAAGCTCTTTCTCGTCTTTCAGAAAGCCCCGTCCGACGTGCCGCCCGTGCTTGCCCGCAGCTTTGCCGATCTGATCGGCGGGGCGCGCTTCCGCCGCTATTATTGGGAGCTCCCCGAAGAGGAAGCGCAGCCGCCCCTCTCCCTGCCTGCCGCGGCGGCGGGGGAGGACGCTCTTTCCGCCGTGTACGCGCGGCCCTACCCCTTCGAAGAGAGTACCCGCCTTCCCGTCAAGAGTTCGGCGACCGAGCTCGTCAAAGCGCAGCGCGCCGAATGGCAGCAGCTCCCGCCCGAAGAAGAGTCTGCGGGGGGCGGCCATTCCGCCGAAGAGGGCACCGCCTATCACGCCTTCCTGCAGCATGTGCGCTTCGGCGCACCCGTCCGGGAAGAGCTTGCCCGCATGCGGGAGGAGGGGCTGCTTCCCGAAGAGCAGCTTGCCCTTCTCGATGAGGAAAAGCTCGGGCGCATCCTTTCGCTCCCTTCCCTGCGCGAAGCGGCCTCGTGCGGGCGCGTCCTGCGCGAACAGACCTTTCTCCTTTCCCTCACCGCGCGCGAGGCGGGGCTTGCGGAGACGGACGATACGATCGTCTTCCAGGGCGCCGTCGACCTTCTCGCCGAGACGAAGGAAGGCTGGCTGCTGCTTGACTATAAGTTTTCTTCGCATTCCGAGGAGCGGCTGCGCCGCGATTACGCCCCGCAGATCGCCCTCTACAAAAAGGCGGTCGCAAAAGCCATGCACGTTTCCGAAGAGAGCGTGCGCGCGCGCATCCTCAACATCGCCCTCTGCCGCGAGGCGGAAATGGACGGGCGCGACAGATAACGCCCTTTTCTGCCGTCATCCTGCAAATTTTTCCCCCAAAAACGGGGTATCATCGCAAAGGAGTATCTTATGCAACAATCGATCATCTTGGAAATCAGGGAATTTCTGGAGCTCATGGCGCAGCTGCCTCAGTGGCTGCTCTACTTCGGCGTGCCCGCGCTGCTCCTCCTTTCGGGGCTTATTCTCGCCATCGTGCATGCCGACCGCGCCTTTCCGCCCGTCGCGCTCTTTCTGGGCGCCGTGGGGCTCGTGCTGGTTGCGAGCATCGCCGAAACGCTCGGCGATTTCATGGTCTGGGCGGCGCTCTATCTCGCCGTCGCGGCGCTCACAAGGCTGCTCTTCTTTATCCCTTTCCCCCAAAAGAAGAAAAAAGACCGCGACGAGGACATCTACGCCGCCTTCCATGCGCCCCTTGACGAAGGAGAGCTTTCGGAAGACGCCCCTCTTGTCATGAGCGCCGAAGAGGGGGAGCTGCAGCTTGCCCACGTCGACTCTCTCATCGGGAGCCTCAGGGAGAAAGAGCTCGCGCCCGCCGACCGTCTGGAGCTCGACGCCGTGGTGCGCACGCTCGAAGATTGCCGCGGCAGGGCGCTCACCGCCGCCGAACAGCGCACCCTCAACGACTGCCTCTCTTCCGTTCTGAAGCTTTCCGCCAAATACAGCCTGTAAATTGCGGAGTTTTTTTGCAGCGCCCGCCCGCCGCGCGAAATCAGCGCGGCGGGCGGGCGTTTTTTAATTTTTTCCGCATAAAAAGCGCGATCGCGGGGGAAGATAATCGGTGTAACGGAGGAATTCAGATGGACTTTACCCAGACTCAGACCTATTTCAACCTCGCCCGTTCCTTTGCGGGGGAGTGCCAGGCGGGCATGCGCTATCAGCTCATCGCCCGCGACGCGACGGCGGCGGGGCTTAAATCGCTTGCCGATACGCTGCGCACCATCGCCAAGAACGAGACCAACCATGCGCGCGTGTTCTTTGAACTGCTCATCAAGCATGCGGGCAGCCGCGATAATATCCGTGTGGATGCGGGCTATCCCTTCCATACAGGCACGATCGCCGAAAGCCTTGCGTTTGCGGCGGCAGACGAGAAGAGCGAGCACGAGAACATCTATCCTTCCTTTGCGCGCACCGCGCGGGAAGAAGGGTTCGAAGATATCGCCTTCAAGTTCGAAGAGGTCGCCAAAGTGGAAGAAAATCACGAGATCGTCTTCCGCTATCTGCATGAGTCGGTCAAAAACGGCACGCTGTACTCCGCCGAACATCCGCTCATCTGGATCTGCGGCGAATGCGGCTATATGCATACCGCAAAAGAGGCGTGGAAGGTCTGCCCGCTGTGCGGGGCAAAGCAGGGGGAAGTCGATCTGCATCTCCCTTACAAAGGGGCCTGAAAGCGTCCTTGTCAAAAAGGCGCCTTCAAGATCATGTTTACGAGGAGGAAGATCATGACGGAACGCAAGAACTGCGGTAAGAACTGCACGAAGAACACTGCAAAGAACGCTGCGAAAAGCGGCGCGAAGGCAAAGCAGAACGCCAAGACGGAAAAGAACTGTGACTGACCGTGCTCTGCGCGGCGGGAAGGGGAGCCGTTTTCATAAGCCTCTTGAAAAAGGGGCGAAGATGCGCTCCGAAGAGGACGCGCTCGGTTCTTACACGGGCGTGCCCGCGGAGGGCGGCATCCCCGAACAGGATGCGGACGATCTTTGAGGCGCGTTCACAAAGCCTTGAAAACCGTTCACAAAAGCAAGAAAGAAAAAGAAGGGCGAGCATTCGTCCTTCTTTTGGTTGTAAAACGTACTTAAATATGATATAATACCGCTTGCGTTGCGGAAGGCAGCGCATTTCCATGCAGTTTTCATCATCCGTTAAACGGCTTTTCAGAAAGATGTGCTAAACTTGCATCGGAAAAATTGCAGAATGCGAAAATACACGGCCGCTCCGTGCGGCAGGAGGAAATCATGAAGAAGATAACGGCGGCAATTCTATCCGTCCTGACGGCGGGGGCGCTCATGTTCTCGCTCGCGGGGTGCACGTTCTTTGTGCCCGGAACTTCGGACGAGGAGCCCGGGAAGGACGACCCCGTCATCGAAGAGCCCGGAAAGGACCCCGAGGAGCCGGGAACGGAGGATCCCGATATCTCCGACGACATCGGCGGCAGCGCCTGGATGGATTGGGAGGATATTTTCACGGGCGGCAGCACCGAAGCATACCGCCTCTATCAGGAGGCGAAGGCGGACGGCTTTGAGGGCACGTTCGTCGACTTTCTGAAGGAAGTGGGCTATAACGTGAACGTCGATTCCTCGTATGCGGTGGGTACGGCGGTGCAGTCCGTCGTCGCCATCAACTGCGTGTTCGACGAATACCTCACTTCGCCCCCGCTCCCCGGTGCCGAGCCCGAGCAGCACACCTATTCGGGTGCGGGCGTCATCTATGAGCTCGACAAAGAGGAAGGCGACGCCGTCATCATCACCAACTATCACGTCGTCTACGAAGCCGGCTCTGTGGGGGATGAGACTATCCCGCACATCTCCGACGATATCCGCGTCTATCTCTACGGCGAATATTATCTCGATCAGTACATCGAGGCGGAATATGTGGGCGGTGCGATGGACTACGATATCGCCGTCATCCGCATTGAGGGCAGCGAGCGCCTGAAAAACAGCGCGGCGCGCGCCGTCACGGCGGCAGATTCCGATCAGGCCGTGGTGGGCGAGACGGTGTATGCCATCGGCAATCCCGACAGCCAGGGCGTCTCTGCGACGCGCGGCATCATTTCGGTGACCTCCGAATATATCGATATTCTTGCGGCAGACAACAAGCGTACCCTCAACCTGCTTGAGATGCGCGTGGATGCACCCATCAACCACGGCAATTCGGGCGGCGGCCTCTTCAATATCGACGGCAAGCTGCTCGGCATCGTCAATGCGCGTTCCGAGGCGTCGGGCGTCGTCGATTTCGGCTATGCCATCCCTGTCAATCTTGCCGTCAGCGTTGCGCAGAATATCCTCGATAACGCCAAGTCCAACGACAGCAAGGGGGCATACCGTGCGACGTTGGGCGTGACGGTGCAGGTGGATGCGCGCACGAGCATCTACGACGAAGAGACGGGTTCTTCGCACGTCGTCGAAAAGATCTCGGTGCAGGAAGTCACGGAGGGCACGCCCGCCGCGGGTCAGCTCGAGGTAGGGGATATGATCACGGGCATCCGCATCGAGGACGGCATGGAAAAGACGGTCACCCATCTGCATACGGTGACGACGTTCATGTTCAACGTGCGCAAGGGCGATACGGTCATCATCAGCTACGAGCGCGACGGCGCCGCGGCAGAGGCGCGCATCACTTACGACAAAGACGAGATGTTCACGCTGTTTGCCTGATGCGGGCCGCACGGAATGCGGCGGAAGCAAAAATGCAGACAAAGAACAAAACGCGGCGGGGGGGGGGGGGGGGGGGGGGCGGTGCGGGGGGGGGGGGGGGAAAAAAAAAAAAAAAAAAACAAAAAAAAAAAAATAGAAATATTTATTTTTGTTTTTTTGTTGCAATAGA
>ERZ1090881.740-NODE-745-length-14755-cov-5.200340_pt1 | contig 14755 bp, 14 predicted proteins | sample MGYA00478470_ERZ1090881 | MGnify/ENA primary metagenome ERZ1090881 (study PRJEB33644, sample SAMEA5815736) | chicken gut metagenome | biome: Chicken; feature: Gastrointestinal Tract; material: Caecum | place: Ireland | collected 2019-01-01 | study: A study of the...
GAGATGAGCGCTAGTCTCGTGGGCTCGGAGATGTGTATAAGAGACAGAACTAATTGAATAAGCATCTGCGGACTATTATAATAAAAGTAACCGTATACAATGACTTTAGAACTTTAAATCAATATATATAATGAATAGGCTTTAGTTCAAATGATGGGGAAATCATCTATAGAACGCATTTACCGCTATGCAGATGTTTTTCATTGTGAACCAATCGAAAAGACTGCTGATGATTTTATCGTAAACCTGAATATTCCAGAAGATAATTTTGATAACGTGACAGATTGTCGGTATATGCTGCCAGATTATTGGACGATAGGGGAAGTGTACGAACGTCTTATTGAAGATATTTGCGGAGATAATGAAGCGCGGGTTATTGAGTGTCTGATAGAAGTGTACACTTCCTGGATTGACGGAGCAATTTCCAACTATAATACAGATTTTTATTATCAGTCCCTGGATTATATATACGAATGTTATAAAGAAGGCTGGGTTCTTGAGTAAGGTAAACATGAGAGAAAAAATCTTTAAGTACGTAAAAGAAAAATATAAGATCAAACCGGATTACCCGTTTTCTACGTTTCCGGATTATCCTGTTCTCCGCCATGAGGACAACAGGAAGTGGTTTGCTCTGATCATGGAGATTTCCGGGGAAAAGCTGGGACTAAAAGGTGCAGAATATGTTGATATCATGAATGTGAAGCTGGGAGATCCCATGCTTGTGGATGTGCTTGTCCATCAGCCCGGATATTTTCACGGATATCACATTGCCAGGGGAAACTGGATCTCCATTCTGCTGGACGGAACGGTCCCTTTTGAAGAAATATGCCAGTGGATCGACGAAAGCTACGCAGTGACGGCTTCGAAACAGAAAAAGCAGAAGATGAGACCGCCGAAGGAATGGATCATACCTGCCAATCCCGACTACTATGATATCGTCCATGCCTTTGACGACGATCGGGAAATTGAATGGAAACAGGGCAGAGGGATCAAGGCCGGGGATGCGGTATTTCTCTATGTGGGAGCCCCTGTTTCGGCGATTTTATATAAATGCAGAGTGATAGAGACGGATATTCCATACCATTACAGTGACGAGAATCTGACCATCACTGCGGTAATGAAGATAAAACTGCAGAAACGGTATAAACCATCGCAGTTTACATTTGAGAAACTGAAGGAAAAATATAGGATTTACGCTGTCAGGGGACCGAGAGGAATACCGGACAGCCTGAGCGAGGCGTTGAAGAAATAAATGGTTCAGTTTTTTCAGAACCGGCAGTAAGGGAGAGCCAGCGTGAATAGAAAAAAAGACGAAATAAGTATCCGCTCCAGTGCGGCGGAATATCTGACCTATGTAGCATCGGTCGGAGATCAGCAGGACAGCATTGAAATGCGATATGAGGATGAGAACATATGGCTGACACAGAAGATGATGGCCACATTGTATGATGTAAGTGTGGCTGCTATTAATCAACATATAAAAAAAATATATGAGGATTCAGAATTGGAGCCAGAATCAACTATTAAGAAATTCTTAATAGTTCAAATGGAGGGATCCCGGCAGGTAAGCCGCGAGGTGGCTCATTATAACCTGCAGATGATCATTGCAGTCGGATTTAAAGTAAATAATGAACGGGCGGTCCAGTTTCGAAAATGGGCAAATGTCATCGTGAAAAACTATACCATTAAAGGGTGGATTTTAGATGATGAGCGCCTGAAAAACGGTGGCTCCGTATTGACGAAAGAATATTTTGACCGGCTGCTTGAGCAGATTCGGGAAATCCGTTTGTCAGAACGCAGATTTTATCAGAAAATCACAGATATTTATGCGACATCCCTTGATTATGACCGGACTGCGCAAACGACCAAACTTTTTTTTGCGAAGGTACAGAACAAGATGCATTTTGCAGTTCACGGCCATACGGCGGCAGAGCTGATCTACGAACGGGCCGATGCAGAGAAACCGCATATGGGGCTGACAACATGGGCGTCTGCGCCGGAAGGAAAAATAGTAAAAAGCGATGTCAGCATTGCCAAGAACTATCTTACTGAGAAAGAAATGCGTTCATTGGAACGAATTGTATCTGCATATCTCGATCTGGCGGAGGACCGTGCCGAACGACACATTCCCATGACAATGGAAGACTGGTCGAAACGACTGGATTTGTTTCTCATGGCAGATGACAGAAAAGTTCTGCAGGATGCAGGAAAAATTACAGCAGAGATTGCGAAGGCAAAGGCTGAAACGGAATTTGAAAAATACAGAGTGATCCAGGACAGATTATATATGTCGGATTTTGACAGATATCTCCTGGAATTAGAGGACAATATGAAAAATCAATCCTGAAAGATTAAAGATTGTTTACGGAGATGCGGGAGTTTCGGGGAATGGAAATGGAGAAAAATATGACATACGGAAAAGCAATTGAACTATTTCTGGTAAATGGGACTTCTGACAGTCTTGTTACAGCAGAACTTTCCAACTGGAATGGAAAGGCGATTAAGATTCCCAGAACAGAGATACAGGGATGTGACAGGGATGATATAAAAGGCGCAGGAGTTTATTTTCTGTTTTGCCAGGAAGAAGACGGTACAGATTCTGTTTACATAGGGGAAGCGGAAAATATTCTGGAACGTCTGAATCAGCATCTCAGAGATTATCAGTCAGGAAAAGAAAAATATTACTGGAATACAGCAGTGATTTTTGTTGGAAGAGATTTAAATAAGGCGCTGATCCGATATCTTGAGAACCGTCTGGTGGAAATAGCCCGTGAATGCGGCCGGTATACGGTTCTGACAAAAAACACCTATAAAAACACAGTAATGAAAGAATCCCAGATTGCCGTTATGGAAGAGTTTATTGCTAATATAAAAGTTCTGATCAGTACCCTGGGATATAAAGTTCTTGTTCCCGCGCCCCAGGCAACAAATGATACAGTATATTTGTTTTGTAAAGGTTCCGGTGCGGCGGCAAAAGGGTTCGTAAGCCAGGAGGGATTTACAGTTCTGAAGGATTCGATAATATCGGATCATATTGTTCCCTCGCTGGAGACAAAAGGAAAGACATACTTTGTTCTGAGAAATAAACTGGAGACAGACGGAACTATAGTAGACAGAAAATTTACAAAAAACTATGAGTTCAGCGCTCCGTCCGCAGCCTCGGCTGTTGTTCTGGGACATTCCTCAAATGGAAATATAGACTGGAAAACAGCGGATGGAACCAGACTGAAAGATCTTTAATAATATGACAGTATATGGAAGGAAAGTATGGGACGGACCAATACCTCAGGAAGAAAATATTTGCGGCGTGCATAAAAAACACATGACCGCCAATCCCCCTGCATACATTGTAAAAATGATGTTTGCAGGGGTTTTTCCTTGAAAGATTATATTGAAGAGCGGGCGGTGGAGATTGCGTCCTACATTATTGAAACGAAGGCGACGGTGCGGCAGACGGCGAAGAAGTTCGGGATCAGCAAGAGTACGGTACATAAAGACGTTACCGAACGCCTTTCCCAGCTTAATCCCGCCTTGGCGGTGCAGGCGCGGGCGGTTCTTGACGTGAACAAGCAGGAGCGGCACATCCGGGGCGGGATGGCGACCCGGGAGAAATACCTCCATTTGCACAGTTGATAATCCGTGCAGGGATTCTTCCTTCGTCCCCCCTGTTGACAACAATACCTTCCCGCAGGTACAATAATGTTCATAAACATCCCAGGGAGGAATTGCGATGCGTCTGCAGACAGTACAGGAAGCGCTGAAGAAGAAAAATATTTCTTATGAATATACAGAGGAGGATGGCTGCGGGAGTCTGGATTTCATGTTCCGCGGCCTGAGCTTTCATGTGTGGGAATACTGTGACGGCGGCTGGGGAGCCGAAACCAACGTATTCGCGGCAGGCCGCAGCGAGGACATCGAGGGGGATTATGAAGAGATCATTTCCCGGGAGATCCTCTCCTGGCCGGATATGATCGCCTGAATACCGGAGGTCTTGAACCCTGGTCGTAAATAACAGACCGGAATAACGAATGCAGGGATTCGGGACGTATGTTTACAGCTTAAACTGTCCCGGAACCTGCGCCGGGACCCGCCGGCGGATTCCGGCAGACAGCAGAAAGGAACATCATGGAGTTAAAGAACATTCAGAAAGAAGGAACCGAATACAGAGAGGCAGTTCATGCGTTATATGAGGAGGCGTTTCCGGAGATCGAGCGGAAGCCTTTCTCTTTGATGGAGGAGCTTTCCGCCAGAGGCAAGATGGAAATGCTGGCAGTTGTGGAGGACGGGGCGTTTCTGGGCCTCGCCATTAACATGATGGCGGGAAAAACGGCCCTTCTGGATTATTTCGCCATTTCCCCGCAGCAGAGGGGCGGCGGGATCGGCAGCAGAAGCCTGAAGCTTCTTCTGGAACGGTTCCGTGACCAGAAATATATTTTCGAGATCGAGATGCAGGACGCTTCGGCGGATAACGCGAACGAGCGGGAGCGCAGGAAGGCTTTTTATCTCAGGAACGGTCTGAAGGAGACGGGGGTTTTTGCCAATGTATACGGAACGGATTTTGAGCTTCTGACCCCGGACGGAGAACTCTCCTATGAGGAGTATACGGATATTCTTTATGATATTCTGGGGAAGGAAGGCGTGGCTGTCCTGAATCCCAGGCTTCTGTCGGTTTGAAATCACATGTGCAGGACCGGGCGGAACGAGAGTGTCGATGAGCCGGAATATTCTGTTTTGCCGGCGGCACAGCCGTTGAATTTTTTATGGAGAACTGAAATATATGTTGACCCCGGAGGAATTCACACATGCAGCCAATTTACGCGACCAGCATAAAAATAAATAAATCCTGTTTCCATCTGATTCTGCGTTCCGGCGAAAATCTGAAAAACGCCGGGGTATATCTTGTCAGACAGGAGCTGAATCCTGCGGTGAAGGAGCGGACGCTGCTTCCTTTTTGCTGCGCGCATAAGGGGGAGAACGCCGTTGAGGCGGAGCTGGATATTGCTGAGATGGATACAGACCATGCGGACTGGAGCGTTCTGGTTTCTTTTGCCCCGGCCGGTCTGTCTGAAGCGCAGGGAGATTCCGCTACGCCGGAGGATCAGGCACGCCCTGCATCTTTGCATCCTGTCATTCTTGGAGGAAGCCTCCGGGTGCGTCTGATCCTGGGAAATTATGAATACCGGAGAGAAGGGCGGATTTTCTTTCCCATGGGAGGTACGGGACGCCGGCTGATCCTGCGGTGCCGTCCTGCAACGAAGTACGACGGCCCGGGCACCAGGCTGAAAGAATTTCTTGCCTTTGGTCTGTACCGCGTCCTGCGGCCTCTGTGGAATAAGAAACGTATCTGGGTGGTGTTTGAGAAATATTCTTCTTCTGCCCAGGACAACGGTTTTTACTTTTTCCGGTACTGTATGGAGAATCTGGAAGAGAAGGAACGGAAGCGGATTTTCTTTATACTGGACAGGGATTCCGCTCAGTGGCCTGCGGTGGAGAAATACGGGAGAAACGTGATCCCCTTTATGAGTTTCCGCCACATTCTCTATATGTTGGCGGCCAGGCTTTATGTGGCTTCTGACAGCAGGATCCACGGGTATCTCTGGCAGCCGAAGCCGAACCTGATCTCCAGGGAGATTAACCGCCATGATATATATTTTCTGCAGCATGGAGTGCTGGCTCTGAAAAGGGTGGAAAAGCTTTTCGGCAGGAACGGCGCCTGTCCGGTGACCTATTTTACTGCGTCGTCTGCTTTTGAGCAGGATATTGTGGTGAGAGAGTTCGGGTATGATCCGGAGAATGTCCCTGTTGTGGGACTTGCCCGCTGGGATGTGCTGGAAAATCATGAGGATCCGGGGCGTCCGTCGATACTGGTGATGCCTACATGGAGATCCTGGCTGGAATATCTGGACGATGAGGAATTCCGGAAGAGCGAATATTACAGGAGATATACTTCGCTGATACAGAACAGGGAGCTTCTTGATTCGCTGAAAGACCGGGGAGCGGAGCTGATTTTTTATATCCACCCGAAACTGAGCCGGTACATGAAGAATTTTCATACGGACAGCTCTCTGGTAAAACTGATCTCTTTTGGGGAGAAACCATTGAACCGGCTGCTTATGGAATGTTCCATGCTGGTCACAGATTATTCCAGCGTCTGCTGGGATGTGTATTATCAGGAAAAACCGCTTCTGTTCTATCAGTTTGACCTTGATCTTTATGAAAAAACCAATGGAAGCTATATAGATATGGAAAAGGATCTTTTCGGGGAGCGTTGTACCGAAGAGGCGGAACTGGTGGAGAAACTGAAAGAGTATATGGCGGACAGTTTCCGGGAAAAAGAAATTTACGCCGCCATGCGGCCCGGATATTTTGCGTACCGGGATCACAGCAACTGCCGGAGGACTTACGAATATATCATCGGGAAGGGGTACTGAAAGAGGCCGGCCTTATCTCATATAAAAGGAGAAATTATTTACAAGATGGAAAATAAACTGACGTTTACAAAACAGAATACCCTTGCGGTTAAAGGACTGGCGATCGTATTTTTGCTGACTTATCACTGCTTTTCCAATTCCGCCAGGCTGTATGGCCATGAGGTGAATTTCTGGCCGCTGTCTCAGGACGCGGTGATGATGATCAGCCGCAATATGGTTCACTGTGTGGGGATTTTTGCCTTTCTGTCCGTGTACGGCCTGACCTTGTCTCTGAAAAAACAGTATGAACAGTACCGGTTTACGGGACAGGAGGCCACGCTGTTTGTTCTCAAAAGATACGTGAACCTTGTATTTCTTTTTCTCCTGCCGTTTTTCTTCTGCGCGGGAATCACCTTTGTGCTGGGAATGTCCCGGTATTCCAACGGATTCTGGGCCAACATCACCAGTGTGTTCATGGACATGCTGGGACTGGGGCATCTTTTCGACACTCAGCCTCTGATCTCTACCTGGTGGTATTTAAGCCTGGAAGTGCTGCTGATCGTATTCGTGCCCTTCGCGGTGCGCTTCTATAAGAAATATGGCTGGCTGACCATAGCCATGGTGCTTCTTCCGGGAAGTTTCCTTCTGGAAAAGCACGTGCATCTGACAAAGTATCTCTTCGTGGTGCCTTTTGCGGTGTGCTTTGCGGACAGAAACGTGCTGGAGAGACTGAAAGCTTATGCCATTGTGAAAAATAAAGTGCTCAACAAGCTGCTGAAGTTTGTGATCTCTGCAGGGCTGATCGTTCTGATGACGCTGCTGTTCGACAGTAGATGGGGCTTAGAGCATTTCGAATTTGCCCTGCACGGGCTGATCCCGGTGACGGTGATCTACTGGGCGTATGAGTTTCTGACGGATCTCCCGTTGGTCAATCCTTTTCTGGAATTCCTGGGGAAAAGATCTGCCGATATTTTCTACTGTCATACTTTCGTGCGGGCTATGTGGCTGAAAGACGTTACATATTCCTTCGGACACGCCTTTCTGATCTGGCTGTTCCTTCTGGCGGTAAGTATCCTGATCTCCTTTATTCTGGATGTCCTTCGGAAACTTTTTCATTACAGGCAGATTACAGGCGCGGCGCTGAACCGGATCATGGAATGGGCCGGCCAGGTGCTGTGAGTGTTTCTTTGCAGATTATATACAGAAACGGGGTTGTCTGTCCGACAACCCCGTTAAAATATCTGCGGCCGGATATCGGCATTTACAGCAGATTTTTGATACACTCGCAGATCTGTCTGCTGTGAGTATGATCCGTACTTCTGAAGTATCTCTTCCGCATAGCCTCGTATTCCGGTTTCATGCGAAAATCATTTTTTATCTGTTCTTCCAGTTTATCCAGAAGCTCATCGCAGTTCTCTGCCCTGTCGCCGAAGAGTTCGGTACGCATGTTCAGGTAGCTGCCCTGGGCTTCTTCGTATTTATCAAGATCGAACTGGTAGAAAAGGATGGGCTTGTCCTGATAGAGGACGTCCCAGCAGACGCTGGAATAATCTGTGATCAGCATCCTGCAGCGCATCAGCATTTCATTTACCGCGACTTCGCCGAAGGAGATCAGATGGATCCGGCTGCCTTTGGCCCGGAAGGCGTCCACATATTCCTGGAACTTCGCGTGAAGATAAAAATTTACCTGCAGATCGTATTTCTCCAGAATATACAGGAAGCGTCTGGAATTCAGAAGTTCCATATAATTCCGGAAATAATCGCTCTGTTCGAAAGCCTCGTCGGGGACGGAATCCAGCCAGTTGCGCCAGGTCGGCATGATGAGGATCTCTCTTTTTCCCTGTGATTTGTCGTGAAGGACGTCCCAGCGGGGCAGTCCCGTATTGATGACTTCTTCAGGATCGTACCCGAAATTATCTACGATGATCTTTTTTTCATCTTCGGTGGAAACAACGAAAAGATCGCATCCGCCTCTTTTTCCCTTTCCATAGAAGAAGTCGACCTGCTTCAGGGCAATGACTCCGTGCTGGAGGAAAACGAAGGGAATCTTTTTGATGTACCGGTTAAAAATACTGTGCCGGCTCTGCATGGCGTAGGTATGGTACCGGGCGTCTGAACTGACGATCAGGTCGGCAGCCAGCAGATAGCACATATGGCGGATCGTCATGAAGTCCAGCAGGTGGTCTTTATAGGGCTCCAGTTTCCTGCGGTCCGGAGAATCTTTGGTGATGATATAGTAAATCTGTTTTTTTAGATATTTTTCTTCGTTTTCGTCCATACAGTGTTTGAAGAAATAATAGCCGTTGTCCTGGGCCATTTCCGAAAATTTCTCGCACACAAGACAGATATGCTTTCTTTTCCAGTATGGCTTTGTGAGGCGGTATATCAATATGGAAAGAAATTCTTTCAGCACGATATCCATACCGTCGTATTTCCCCTTCTGGCGGTAGACGAAAGCCAGCGTCTGTTTGCCTGTATAGTAGGGGTACAGAAAGAAATTATCATTGCCGGGAAAAGATTCGTTGTACAGGAATTTGTGGAACATCCTGTGCCGGGTATTCATGTGAATAGGAATCTGACAGACGGAAGGACTGTCCGGCAGTTCAAGTTCGATCCGTACATCCCAGTAAAGGCTTTTCCACTGGATGGTATTCAGGTCAAGCTTCACCGTGACGGAAAGAAAGCTGCCGTTCCTGCGGATCCGGGCGGTTCTGAATTCGTAGACGGCCGCGTCCTCCGCCAGTTTATTGCGGAAGCGGAAAACGGTCCTGCCGTAGGAATAAAATCCTGTCTCCAGGTCGAAGCGGATAGTAAGAATCCCTCTGCGCATATTCATGGCGCAAAGCCTGCAGGCAAGGTCTGCTTCCGCCAGAGTGTTCCGGCTGCAGAGGATAGCACTGAGAGTGTTGTTTGCCCCGGCATACATGGCGGCAACGTACTCGTCTGCTTCTTCATCATCTTCGTCATCCTGAAACCAGATGCCGTCGGCGAAAATACTGTGGCTGTTCCGGGATGTTGTGTTCTGTTTGTCTTCGGTCAGGGAAAGGAGGCGGGTTTCATTTCCGGTCTGCTGTTCCAGATAGAACCGGTAATCTTTCTCCCTTTTATATTCTGCCTGGCCTAAAAGCGGCGAAAGATCTGCGGATATCTGCCCGGGAGCCGGGCAGGAAGTGTTGAAGTAAAGTATGTTCCCGGTGTTTCTCTCCTGAGCCAGCAGCCGGAAGCTTTCTTCCGGGGCTGGATGAAAAACATCGGGGACGACTGTAAGTATGTGCGTTGATGAAACTGAAGATTTTACTGCGAGGCTTCCCGAGATATTCTTTTGAAGAGAATAGGGAGAGTCTGCGGTTCCTGTCTGGGGCATATGCTGTTTCCTCCGTTAAGAATTGTATATAATAGGATGAAATGCTGTTCATTACATAATTATAACGACATTTTAACAAAAACGTCATATGGAACGCAAGATAAAATGTAAATAATTTTAAAAGAAAATCTTGACAAACCGGTCGGCGCATGCTATGTTATTACAGAACGCTGCCGAAGACAGCAGGTGCCGTAAGGCATAAGGATCACAACGCCTGCCGAGGACTTAGTATTCTGATAGATTTCAGGAATCCCTTGTTGTTCTATGCAGCAGGGGCTTTTTTAATGTTCATAACGGCGGTATATCAAAATCTATAAGGAGGTGTACCATTTATGGCAAAAGTTGAACTGAAGAAACCAATCGTAGATGAGATCGCGAACAGCATCAAAGACGCACAGGCTGTAGTACTGGTAAACTACAGTGGTCTTACGGTGGAACAGGATACCATCATGCGTAAGGAATTAAGAGAAGCCGGTATTAACTACAAGGTTTACAAGAACACGATGATGAACCGTGCTTTTGAAGGAACTGCATGCGAAGAACTTCGCCAGCATCTGGAAGGAACCAACGCTCTGGCGATTTCCGAGACAGACGCGACAGCTCCGGCAAGAATTCTTGCGAAATTTGCGAAACAGTATCCGGCACTGGAACTGGTAGCAGGTATCGTGGAAGGCAACTACAACGATCAGGCTGGCATCATGGCTCTTTCTCAGGTTCCGTCCAGAGAAGAACTTCTTGGCAAACTGCTTGGAAGCATCCAGTCTCCGATCGCCAACTTCGCCCGTGTGCTTAATCAGATCGCTGAGGCACAGGGAGGAAACGCAGAAGCAGCGGCTGAGTAATAAAATTCACGAAGTGAATTTCCACGCTGCGTAAGGGGAGCCCACGGTTCCCGTTTGGATCTAAACTTTATAAAAATAAAAAATAATGGAGGGAATTTAAAATGGCAAAATTAACAACAGAAGAATTTATTGCAGCAATCAAAGAGTTATCTGTATTAGAGTTAAATGAACTGGTAAAAGCTTGTGAGGAAGAGTTCGGCGTATCCGCAGCAGCAGGCGTTGTAGTTGCAGCAGCAGGCGGCGCAGCTGAGGCAGCTGAGGAGAAGGATGAGTTCGACGTAGAGCTGAAAGAGGTTGGCGCTAACAAGGTTAAGGTTATCAAAGTTGTTCGTGAAGTAACCGGACTTGGCCTGAAAGAAGCGAAAGAAGTTGTTGACGGTGCTCCGAAGGTTGTTAAAGAGGGCGCTTCCAAGGCAGAGGCTGAGGAGATCAAGACTAAACTTGAGGCAGAGGGAGCTAAGGTTACTCTTAAATAATCTTATTTCCACAGAAGAAAATGCGCAGGAATGCAGTTTGTGTTCCTGCGTTTTCTTTTTCCCGAAAAAACAAAAAATCTGGTTGACAGCTTGACGGCAGTGTGTTATAGTGAAAAATGCTATATTATGGCAAGATATGCCTGTTTGCCCGAAAAGGCGGGCAGGATCATGTTATAATAAATAAAAAAACAGGGGTGAAACGTCAATGGAAAAAAACAGAATTCGTTCTGTAAAAACCGGAAAAAGCATGCGTATGAGCTACCAGAGACAGAAGGAAGTCCTGGAAATGCCGAATCTGATCGAAGTCCAGAAAGACTCCTATCAGTGGTTCCTTGATGAAGGGCTGAAGGAAGTGTTTGATGACATCTCTCCGATCGCGGACTACGGCGGAAAGCTCAGCCTGGAGTTTATCGACTTTACATTTGACGAGAAGGACGCGAAATACACCATCGAGCAGTGTAAAGAGCGCGACGTGACTTATGCGGCGCCTTTGAAAGTCAAAGTAAGGCTGATCAATAAGGAAACAGAAGAGATCAATGAACACGAGATTTTCATGGGAGATCTTCCGTTGATGACAGCGACGGGTACGTTTGTGATCAACGGCGCAGAGCGAGTTATTGTAAGCCAGCTGGTACGTTCCCCCGGAATCTATTATGCCATCGCCCATGACAAAGTGGGAAAGAGACTCTTTTCCTGTACTGTGATCCCCAACAGAGGCGCATGGCTGGAATATGAGACAGATTCCAATGACGTGTTCTATGTTCGTGTGGACAGGACCAGGAAGGTTCCCATTACCGTACTGATCCGTGCCCTCGGTATCGGCACCAACGCGGAGATCATTGATCTGTTCGGCGAGGAGCCCAAGATCCTTGCCAGCTTTACGAAGGATACTTCCACCAACTACCAGGAAGGCCTTCTTGAATTATATAAGAAGATCCGCCCCGGCGAGCCTCTGGCTGTAGAGAGCGCCGAGAGCCTGATCATGTCCATGTTCTTCGACCCCAGAAGATATGATCTGGCCAAGGTGGGACGTTATAAATTCAACAAAAAACTTCATTTTAATAAACGAATTGTCGGCCATAAGCTTGCGGAGACTGTTGTGGACCCCACTACAGGCGAGGTTCTCGCGGAAGAGGGAGCCAATGTGACCAGAGAGCTGGCTGATACGATCCAGAACGCCGCTGTTCCCTATGTGTGGATCCAGGGCGAGGAGCGTAAGATCAAGGTTCTTTCCAGTCTTATGGTGGATATCACAAGCCATGTGGAGCTGGACTGCGATCCGAAGTCTCTCGGCGTTACAGAGTTAGTATATTACCCTGTACTGCAGAAAATTCTGGAAGAAAATGACAATCTTGAAGACATCAAGGCAGCCATCAGAAGAGATATCCATGACCTGATCCCGAAACACATTACCAGAGAGGATATCCTGGCTTCCATTAATTATAATATGCATCTGGAATACGGACTGGGCAATGACGACGATATCGATCATCTTGGCAACCGCCGTATCCGTTCTGTAGGCGAGCTGCTTCAGAACCAGTACCGCATCGGTCTTTCCAGACTGGAGAGAGTGGTGCGCGAGCGTATGACCACACAGGATACGGAGAATATTTCTCCCCAGTCCCTGATCAATATCAAGCCTGTGACAGCGGCGGTGAAGGAATTCTTCGGTTCCTCCCAGCTTTCACAGTTCATGGATCAGAACAACCCTCTGGGCGAGCTGACCCACAAGAGACGTCTGTCCGCCCTGGGACCCGGAGGTCTGTCCAGAGACCGCGCCGGATTCGAGGTCCGCGACGTTCATTATTCTCACTATGGACGTATGTGTCCCATCGAGACCCCTGAAGGTCCCAACATCGGTCTGATCAACTCTCTTGCGTCCTATGCAAGGATCAACCAGTACGGTTTCGTTGAGGCTCCGTACCGCAAGATCGACAAGACCGATCCCGAGAATCCGGTAGTAACTGATGAAGTTGTCTACATGACGGCGGATGAGGAAGACAACTACCATGTGGCTCAGGCGAACGAGCCCCTGGACGCAGAGGGACATTTTATCCACAAGAATGTATCCGGTCGTTTCCGCGAGGAGACACAGGAATATGAGAGACATATGTTTGACTACATGGACGTATCCCCGAAGATGGTGTTCTCTGTAGCGACCGCTCTTATTCCTTTCCTTCAGAACGATGACGCCAACCGTGCGCTGATGGGATCCAACATGCAGCGTCAGGCAGTGCCGCTTCTGACTACGGAGGCGCCTGTGGTTGGCACGGGTATGGAGACGAAGACAGCCGTTGACTCCGGCGTATGTGTTGTTGCGAAGAAGTCCGGTACCGTTCTCCGTTCCACATCCACGGATATTACGATCAAAAATGACGACGGAACGAAGGATGAATATCATCTGACCAAGTTCCTCAGAAGTAACCAGAGTAACTGTTATAACCAAAGACCGATCGTGTTCCAAGGCGAGCATGTGGAGGCCGGCGATGTGATCGCCGACGGTCCGTCTACCGCTAACGGCGAACTGGCTCTGGGCAAGAACCCGCTGATCGGATTCATGACCTGGGAAGGATATAACTACGAGGACGCTGTCCTTTTAAGTGAAAGACTTGTCCAGGACGATGTATATACTTCCATCCATATGGAGGAGTACGAGGCAGAGGCCAGAGATACCAAGCTGGGACCGGAAGAGATCACCAGAGATGTTCCGGGCGTGGGCGACGACGCACTGAAAGACCTGGATGAGCGTGGTATCATCCGTATCGGCGCGGAAGTGCGCGCAGGCGATATCCTGGTGGGTAAGGTAACGCCCAAGGGAGAGACCGAGCTTACAGCGGAGGAACGTCTGCTCCGTGCGATCTTCGGCGAGAAGGCCAGAGAGGTAAGAGACACTTCTCTTAAGGTTCCTCACGGAGAATATGGTATTATCGTTGACGCCAAAGTGTTTACAAGAGAGAACGGCGACGAGCTGGCTCCCGGCGTAAACCAGGCGGTACGTATTTATATTGCGCAGAAACGTAAGATTTCTGTAGGCGACAAAATGGCAGGCCGTCATGGAAACAAGGGTGTCGTATCCCGTGTGCTTCCTGTTGAAGATATGCCGTTCCTGCCTAACGGCCGTCCCCTGGATATCGTGCTGAATCCTCTGGGCGTGCCCTCCCGTATGAATATCGGACAGGTGCTTGAGATCCATCTCAGTCTTGCGGCAAAGGCGCTGGGATTCAATGTTTCCACTCCGGTATTCGACGGCGCCAACGAGAAAGATATCCAGGATACCCTTGAGCTGGCGAACGATTATGTAAATACTGAAGATTTTGAGGAGTTCCGCGCGAAATACCAGGATATCCTGGCGCCGGACGTTATGCAGTATCTTGATGAGAACAAGGCTCACAGAGCGCTGTGGAAGGGCGTTCCCATTTCCCGCGACGGTAAAGTGCGTCTCCGCGACGGCCGTACCGGAGAATATTTTGACAGCCCCGTAACTATTGGACACATGCACTATCTGAAGCTGCATCATCTGGTAGATGACAAGATCCACGCGCGTTCCACAGGCCCATACTCTCTGGTGACACAGCAGCCTCTGGGCGGCAAGGCTCAGTTCGGCGGCCAGCGTTTCGGAGAGATGGAGGTATGGGCACTGGAGGCATATGGCGCTTCCTACAC
>ERZ1090881.741-NODE-746-length-14753-cov-12.356375_pt1 | contig 14753 bp, 17 predicted proteins | sample MGYA00478470_ERZ1090881 | MGnify/ENA primary metagenome ERZ1090881 (study PRJEB33644, sample SAMEA5815736) | chicken gut metagenome | biome: Chicken; feature: Gastrointestinal Tract; material: Caecum | place: Ireland | collected 2019-01-01 | study: A study of the...
TTTTATATTTTTATTAAATCCTCTAAACCGCAATTAAAGCAGGTTTAAAGGGTATTAAATTTTTTAAATTTAAAAAGTTCCAAAAAAGTACAGTCCCAAAAACGCGCAATTCGGGTGAAATTCGGTCTATATTTGAAAAATAGGGAGGAAAAAGCGGGAAAAAATGAGGAAGAAAAATGGAATTTCCGGTATTTTTTCTCAAACTCCAAAATCGGGCTTAAAATCAATGCCATCGGGTGATTCGGGGCGGTGTAAAAATTCTCAAAGTACCAGTCGCGGTACAATTGCCGCAGAATTTAACAAAAATTTATATATCCTCACACTAGCCTCCAGGGCAGTGTTTTGGGGTAAATAATAACCCATGTAACTAATTCTTGTGGGTTATATTTTTTTGTATTTTATGATATAAAAGTTATATTAGAAAAATTGGAGGCAATAGATATGGCATCAGAAAAAGTGGGGCAATTTGTATTTATGCTGCACTCACACCTTCCCTATTACAGAAAAGCCGGCATGTGGCCTTTCGGGGAAGAAAACCTTTATGAATGTATGGCAGAAACATATGTTCCTTTGCTTAACATAATCTCCGAACTTTATGATGAGGGGATTAAGGCAAAGCTTACCGTGGGCATTACGCCTATTCTGGCAGAACAGTTAAATGACGAACACTTAAAAGAAGGCTTTATCAAATACCTTGACTCGCGAATTGAAGCCGTATCGGGAGATTTGGAACGCTACCCCGATCCTGAGGTTGCGCACTCCCAGCATTTAAAATATCTTGCAAAGTATTATTATGACTGGTTTAACCACATTAAAGACCTGTTTATCAATAAGTTTAACAAAGACCTTATTGCAGGGTTTAAAAAATACCAGGATTTAGAATGCATTGAAATAACAACATCGGGTGCAACACATGGTTTTTCACCGCTCCTTGCAACCGATACAAACTTAAATGCCCAGTTTAAAGTAGGTTCCGACACCACAAAACGCTTATTCGGCAAAAAGGCAAAAGGCTGCTGGCTGCCTGAATGCGCATACAGACAGGGCTATGAATTTACGGGAAAAGACGGCAAGAAAAAATGGCGTCCCGCTATTGAAGTAACGCTTCAAAATAACGGAATTGAGTACTTTTTCACCGAATCTCACGTTATTGAAGGCGGAAATTCAATAGGCAACAGAAGAACAATCGGAGTTTACGGAAATATTGAATATATCCCGCTTCCTCAAAGAGAAAAAACGGGATACGACACCTACAGTGCATACTGGTTACCTGATGCACAGGTGGCTGTGATGGGTAGAAACGACAGAGCAGGTTTTCAGGTATGGTCGGCAGCGGACGGCTATCCCGGAGACGGCTGCTACAGAGAATTCCACAGAAAAGACCCCAACTCGGGCATGCACTACTGGAGAATTACTTCTTCCACGACGGATCTTGGCGATAAAATGCTTTATGACCCCGTGCTTGCAATGAGTCAGGTAAATTCAAACTCTGACCACTATACGACGCTTATTTACCATTTGTTAAATGACTACAAAATGGCGCACAATGGTAAAGAAGGACTTGTAATGGTGTCTTTTGATACCGAATTATACGGTCACTGGTGGTTTGAAGGTGTGGAATTTATCAAACAGGTAATCAAAAAATTCCATCAGTACCTGCCTGAAGTTGAAAGAATGACAGCAGGTGAGTATCTGCAGGCACACCCGCCGACGGAAGCTATCCAGATTCCCGAGTCAAGCTGGGGTCAGGGCGGACACTTCTGGGTATGGCAAAACCACTTAACAGAGTGGATGTGGCCTATTATTCACGCCTGCGAAAAAAGAATAATCGATATCGTATCAAGATACGAAAAACAGCCCGAGGACAAACTGCTTTTAAGAGCGCTTAACCAGCTTGCAAAAGAGAATCTTCTCCTGCAAAGTTCGGACTGGCCGTTTTTGATTACTACATGGCAGGCAAAAGACTATGCAACTGACAGATTCAGAGAGCACGTTGAAAGATTTGAAAAAATTGCCGATATGATTGACAATAATTCAATCAACAACGATGAACTCGTTGCAATTGAAGCAATTGACAATTGCTTCCCCGAAATCGACTACAGAGTATATCTTCCTATAGAAGAGGGCGTTATTCCCCAGCAGGAAAAAAGACTAGCGCCTCTGTATGCTGACTAGGCGGATGTAAATATTTTATTAAACCCCGAAAAGTTTTTTCTTTTCGGGGTTTTTTAGTGTAGAATATTGTAAAAGTAAAAAGGAAAAATATATGAAAACTCTTGCAAACGGCAATATATGTGTTATTAACCACCCTTTAATAAAACATAATCTCAGTGTTTTAAGGGATGAAAAAACTGACGGCGAGAAATTTCGCGCCGCATTGAAGCGTATTTCTTATGCAGTTTTTCTGGAAGCTTCAAAAAACCTGCCCACGGAGGTTAAAAATATCAAAACACCTGTTTGTGAGTGTGAATGCGAGAGTATAAAAGAAGATTTAAATATAATAATAGCACCTATTTTGCGTGCCGGCATGATGTTTTGCGAAGTGGCGCAGGAAATGATGCCGCAGGCGCATATTCATCATCTGGGCATGTACCGCGATGAGCGCACGCTTCAGCCTGTCTGGTATTATAACAAAATAAGCGAGGCGCCTAAAGACCCTGAGAATACTTACGTTTTTGTACTTGACCCTATGCTTGCAACAGGAAACTCCGCGCTTGACGGGGTGGGCAATTTTATAAAAAAAGGCATTCCTCAAGAAAACATCACTTTTGTATGTCTGCTTGCCGCGCCCGAGGGCATTAAGCGCCTGAGCAGCACGTTTAACGGGGTTAAAATTATTACCTGCTCGATTGATAAAGAATTGAACGCCAGAGGTTATATAGTGCCCGGATTGGGAGATGCCGGAGATCGGATTTTTAATACATAAGTAAAATGTATGAAAATTGCCTGAACAATGAACATAATTAAACATTTTGTTGTATAATCTTTACATAATCAGTTAGAGGATTGATAAGGAATAAATTAGTGTTTGATTTCAACTGTGATTGCGCCCAGGAGTACGGGGTATATAAAAATGAGCAGGAGCTGAAAACAGCGGAGTTTATGAGTTCCATAAACATTGCCGCAGGTTTCCATGCGGGCGACCCCCTAAGCATTAAAAAGGCTATGGAGTTTGCCAAAGAACACAATGTTTCAATAGGCGCGCATATCGGTTATCAGGATATTCAGGGTTTCGGCTCAAGAAAAGTTGAACTGACGGATGAGGAAATTGAAACAACCGTTTTATATCAAATCGGCGCCATTGCTTCATTTGCTCAGGCGATGGGTCTTGAAATCGAACATGTAAGACTGCATGGGGCTATGAAAAATGAACTGAATGAAAACATTGATTTTGCAAAAAAAGTTGCCTGCGCCGTAAAGAAATTTAACCCCTGGCTGAATTTGTTTGTAAATAACCCTGAGACAAAAGAAATTCTTGAAAAAGAAACAGGCATAAAATGTGCTTATGAAGTTAATTTTGAGGACTACGGCACCATAAGACAAATCCGCGAACTTGAGGTTAAGCCCGACACGCTGCACTTTAAAGATTTAGAAAGTGCAAAGCGAGCGAGCGAGGTGCTCAAGCCTACTCCTGTTAATTATAACCGCGTCGGAGGTCAGATTTAGCCGGTATGAAGATTTTTAAAAGAAAAGTCAAAATTCCAAAAGATGCCATCTGGCTTGTGCCCGGTTTAAAAATAAAAAGATGGTTTGCACTTATTATAATAGGCTCTGTACTTGCAGCTTTAGGGCTTACTTTTTTATTTAAGCTGGAACCTATATATTTTATTGTTGAAACCGCTAAAAAAATTGTCCATATTGTGCCTCCCGAGCCTGTGGGGTTTGTTTTTATACTTTTGGGTGCAATCATTTTTATTCAGGCATGGAAAAAAACAAACTTTACCACTCTGGGCTTAAGAGGAGAAAGGACGCAAAAATCTCTGGGGGAAGTGGTTTATCGCAAAATGAAACTTGACCACGGGCCAAAAATCGTTGCAGTCGGCGGCGGCACGGGGCTTTCTACCATGCTCAAGGGTCTTAAAAAAATTACCAACAATATAACGGCAATCGTAACCGTGGGTGATGACGGCGGCTCATCAGGCCGTTTAAGAGAAGAAATGGGCGTTTTGCCTCCCGGTGATATAAGAAACTGTATAGCGGCGCTCGCCGATGATGAGGACATTGTAACAAAACTCTTTCAATACAGGTTTAAAACAGGCGAGGGGCTTGAAGGACACAGTTTCGGCAATCTTTTTATTACCGCTATGTCAAATATTTGCGGTGATATGATAAGTGCTATTAAGGAATCTTCAAAAGTTCTTTTAATAAGAGGCCGTGTGCTTCCTGCCACAACGGATGATATGCGCCTTGTGGCAAAGATGGAGGATGGTTCAATTGTAAAGGGCGAGAGCCATATTCCCGAAGCGGGCAAAAAAATTATCGAACTTTCCTGTGAGCCTAAAAACTGCAAACCCTCTCAGGATGTAATAGAAGCCATAAATAACGCCGACCTTATAGTCCTTGGGCCGGGCAGTCTCTACACTTCAATTACTCCTAATTTACTTGTCAAAGAAATTTCATCCGCGATATTAAATTCAAAGGCCAAGAAAATATATGTCTGCAATATAATGACCCAGCCGGGCGAAACCGATAACTATTCTGCCGCAGACCATGCGGAAGTGTTATTTAAACATGCAAAACTTGTAACGGGAATTGTCGATAAAAAGCTCTTTGATGCAATTTTGATAAACAACTTTATGCCCCAGAATCTTGCTAAAAAATATGAAGAAGCGGATTCTCTGCCCGTTGAGATTGATACATCAAGAATTAAAAAAATGGGTCTGGAAATAGTTATGAATAAGCTTATTGAGGATAATAAAGAGGGCCTTGTAAGGCACTCGCCCTCAAGATTGGCAAAGTCCATATACTGGTGGTATAAGAGAAGTTCCAAGAGACATCTGACAGTTAAAAAATAGTGGGTTTCATGAAAAAAACTGCAAAAAAAATTATTGATTTTAAAAAACAGGGAAAGAAAATAACCGCGCTTACTGCGTATGACTACTCTACGGCAAAATATTTTGATAAAGCGGGAGTAGATATCATTCTTGTCGGCGACTCTCTTGCCCAAGTGGCTCTGGGGTACGGTTCCACAACGCAAGTCAGCACGGATGAAATGCTTGTATTTACAAAAGCAGTAGCGCGCGGGGTTGAAAGCGCACTTGTTGTGGCTGATATGCCTTTTATGTCTTATCATATATCTATTGAAGAGGGTATTAAAAACGCGGGCAGATTCATTCAAAACGGAGCGCAGGCTGTTAAAATCGAGGGTGCAAGCCCTTATATAATCCAGCTTGTAAGCCGTCTGACCCAAAACGGTATTCCGGTTATGGGGCATTTAGGTTTTACTCCTCAATATATAAATACAATAGGCGGTCATTTTGTATCGGGGAAAGACACCCAAGCAACACTTGAGATTCTTCAAATGGCTCAGGCGCTTGAGAAGGCGGGCGCATTTAGCGTTGTTTTGGAGATGGTGCCTGCCGAGAGTTCAAAGTTTATTACAGAGCGGCTTAATATACCGACAATAGGTATAGGCGGCGGCAGGTATTGCGACGGTCAGATACTTGTCAGTGATGATATTCTGGGTAAATATGATAACTTCTGTCCCAAGTTTGCACGTCAGTACTCCAGTCTTAAGGATATAATTTATAACGTTGCGCGTGCATACTGTAATGATGTGGAAAAGGGCAATTTCCCCAGCATCTCGGAAAGTTTTACACTGGATAATGAAGAGGCGCGGAAACTTGAAAATTATACACAAAATTGAAGAACTTAAAAATATACTAAAAGATAAGAGAACTCTTGAAATCGGTCTTGTACCGACTATGGGAGCGCTTCATGAAGGTCATGCGAGCCTGATTAAAAAAAGTGTGGAGCAAAACGATTTTACAGTGGTGAGTGTTTTTGTAAATCCTGTTCAATTTGGTATAAATGAGGATTTTGACAAATACCCCAGAACTCTTGAAAAAGATGCAAAGCTCTGTGAAAACCTCGGCGCCGACATTGTTTTTGCCCCTGCGGTTGATGAAATGTATCAGGATACAAAAGAACTTACCCTTGTTTGTCCTCCGTATTCCGCCATAAATAAACTCTGCGGAAAAAGCAGACCCGGACACTTTGACGGGGTGGCAACCGTTGTATCCAAGCTTTTTAATATAACGGGCTGCACAAAAGCATATTTTGGCCAAAAAGATGCCCAGCAGCTTTTTATAATTAAAAAAATGGTAAAAGATTTAAATTTTAACGTTGAAATCGTTCCCTGTCCGATAGTAAGAGAAAATGACGGTCTTGCGCTTTCAAGCAGAAATTCTTATCTTAAAGAGGAATCAAGAGAAGATGCACTTAAACTTTATAAGGCGCTTAAATATGCAAAAGAGCTTCGTCAAAAGGGCATAAATGACAGGCAGATTCTTTGCGACAGTGCACTTAAAATTCTTGAAGGCACGCTTGTTGATTATATTGAAATTGTTAATCCGGAAACATTTGAAGACTGGCAGGATGAAAAAGAGCCCGCTCTTATGCTCATTGCGGCAAAGATTGCACCCACGGATACAAGACTTATAGATAATATGGAAATATAGATGAAAAAATTTTATGCGCAGCTTTATAACTTTTTTATAGTTTTAAAAGTCATATGCCCCGTGATTTCGTTTTTTTATGCGCTTTTATGGCTTTTAAGCTTTTTCAATCTTGCCGTTTATGACATTTTAAATATCCCCTTTGAGCCTTTTGCCGAGTTTACAAGGAATATTATCCCTTTTAACATTGACTATGAGGACAGACTCATTGATATGTCTTATATTGTTTCTTCGGGACTTTTTATAGGTTTTCACTATATTTTTGACTTTTTTGCGCAACGGGTTATAGACCTTTACAATTTTGAAGAAATGAGAACGCTTCGCAAAAAAAGCAAAGAAGTGAACAGTATTAATACCATTCTTAAAAAAGAATTTGAACAGGAAGTTGAAAAATATGCGCGTTTTACCATTTTATTCAGCCTTGTTTTAAAACCTGCATACAATCTTTCTGTGAGCCGCAAGGGTGAGTTTGACCTTTTGAAAAAAGAGTTTTATTCAAATATTGTTAAAAATGTAAGCTCCAAATACAGAAATTCAAAAGGAATTATGTCTGACAAGCTTTTTCTCGTATGCGAGGATTTTTCAAGATTTGATGATTTTATCGGGGATTTCCTTGAAGAGTTAAAAGTTTTTAATGAATCTAATACAAAAAAAGATATAACAACCGAGTTTTCAATTTCAACGGATGCCATAAAATCGGGTGCAAATGTCTTTAAGGCAATGGAATTTCTTGAAAAAGTAGATTCTTTCAATTATAAAAACAAAATCGTCTGCACTTCGGCATTTAAATTAAAATACGAAAAGAAGCAAAACCCTAAATTTAAAATCATTCCCCTTGGAATATCGAGGTTTTTTATAGAGCCTGATGATTTTGAAGATTTTGAGTTGTTTAATTTAAAACTCAGGAAGAAAAAATAAATTTTCAGGAATTTGTTTTAAAAGCCGGTGTTATGTCGTTAAAGACGATTTTTGCGCTGTTGAGCAGATTTTTTTCCCTGATTTCTCTTAAGTAGTCTTTTGTTAAAATGCTGCTGGATTTAACAAGTGCGAAGTTTTTAAACTCCATGTACTCTTTAAAAGTTTTATAGTTTGAAAAACAGCTTTTTATTTTTATGTAAAGATTCCATTTTTTTGTTCTTTTGTCCAAACTGCGTGCCACAAAAGACAGGGCATCTTCAAAGTATATTTCAAAAGCGCTGTCCAGTACAAAATCCAAAACATAATCCGTGTTGTTGTATGTTGTAATGTTAAAGTATCCGTATACTTTGCCTTTTTGCTCATCTTCAAGGGTATAGGCAAAAGATGTTTTATCGCTTATTCCGCATGCAAAATCCGGCTCAAATTGTTCTCTTGTTTTCATAAAATTCGGGCGTAGGTAAGAATGGATATTAGCGTTATAGAGTTTGCAAACTTCGCTTACGCGTATGTTTTTGTAAAATTTAAAACCTTCAGGTGTTATGTTTTCATTGTATTTTAAATTTTCTTTTTGCAGTCTGTACAGGTACTCTGCTGCGCTTTTTCTAAAGCCGCAGCCGTCAATAAAAAGCGAGAGCAGGTCGGCTCTTGTATCTTCCACTACCACCTGATATGAAACCGCTCCCATTGCGCAATATCTTGTTATTACATATTCAAGTAAGAGTTTTCCTATATCGAGGGAATTTTGCTCAAGAAATACTCTTGTAATCTTGAGTCTTTTTCTGCTTTTTTCATCTTTTTCAAGTGTAATTAGGCCGAGAATTTTATCTTTTTCATAAGCTACATAAGACTCGCTTAAAAATTTCATTCTGAGCGGCAGAAAATGGTGGATAAAAGCAATGACAGACGGTGTGAATGCCTGCTTTTCAAACTCAAAGCCGGTATCCTTAAGAACGTTTTTTAATTTTGAACTGTCATAAAAAACCGTACTTTTAATCTGCGTCATAAATATATGATATCATATTTTGAAATTATTTTTTGTCAAATTGCGCATAATCTGCTTCAATTTTTCTTGATATTTTCTTTGTGAAAGAAGTAAATTCATTTATTTCATTCAGTATTCCTTTAACAAAGTTTTTGGGGATATCCCTCACTTTGCAAAGTTTTTCCGGTTTTTCCTGGTTGTATGAGAAAAAGTTTCTGCGTATGCCTTCTTTTAGCTTGGCGAATCTTTCTTGTATGAAATTTATTACCTCTGTACGTTTTAGTTCAAGCTGGTCTGAAAACTCTATAAAATTTCTTTTGGAGAGGCCATGGCCTTTATTTACATCTACAAGGCTCGGGTTTACACCTTGGAAAACATTATGTCTGACAAAAGGAACGGCATAGCAAAAGGCTATTCCTGCGGCAGCTATGCCCGCTATACATTTGAGTGCGGGATGGCTTTTTGTGCCTTTTTTAAGTTCAGCCTCAATGCGTTCTTTGTTTTTTGTATTGTCCGAAGTATCCGTTTGCTTGACGGAATCTTTATTGCGGCTGTTATTATCGGTTTGTGTTTCTGCACCCGCCATATTAAAATTATTAAATACGGGCGGCATGTTTGAAAGTTTCATATTTAAGCCCTGTGCACACGTTCAAAAATAACAAAACCGTTCAAGAATTTTTTTTGCAACATGCGGCAGATATTGTTAAGTTTTATAAACAAATCACTCGGTTTTTTTCTTGTATTCCTGAGGTGCGTCTTCTCTTTCCTGATTCCAGCGCTCTAACCCCATTTGTTTTCTGACAAGTCCTATGCCGACATGCACGCGCCACTCATCCATTTTAAGCTGTGCTGCAAGGATTTTATGGCAGCCGATAGGCGGCAGCGGCAGCAAAGGCTCGTAAAGATTTTTTATGGCCATTAACTGATCCGGCGTGATTGCAAGTTTTCTTTTGGGATATGCAATTTTTGGCAGCATCATTTTTTGTCTTATAAGATTTATGCCAAAAAATACCTTTTTGGGCTCAAGCCCTATTTTTTCACCTATTACTTCATGCGCGTCAGGATTAGGCAGGGGCAGCATTTTTTTGTAGAGTTCTTCTATCTGCAAAAGCTGTTCTTTGTTTACAAGAAGCGGTTTGGGCTTGCCTGCGCTGCGCTGCGGACGTCTGTTATTATTAGGTCTGGGGCGCCTTTGTCCAAAGGAGTTATCGCGTTTTTGAAAATTAGGTCTTTGACCCTGACGATTCTGGTCTTTGTTAAATCTTTTATATCCGCCTTCATTTCCTGTTCCGGCGCTGTAGCTTCTGGGGTACTGGGCGGCATTTGCGGCAGAGGGCGTCGAGGGGTCTTGCAGAATGGGAGTTCTGTCAGGATACAAACACTCCGGGCATATAACTCTCTTGGGGTTTTTTGTTTCAAACTCCTTACCGCATTTGGTGCATTTGTTAGTATACATAGAAAATATCCTTCTTGGCCTTATAGTATGTTTCCATCAAAAAAATCAGCAATAATCTAAAATTCTCCCTAATTAAAAAGACGAGTAGCGTTTATACTAGTTTATTTTATAATTAAAATTCAATTAATACAAGTATTAATTTATTTGTATATCTTAAATAAAACTGGTACTATATTGTTATGAACCAGCAAGGCGGATTAATTAACTGTAAAAAATGCGGCTCTCTTTTTATCAAAGGGTCAAGAGATATCTGTGACAACTGCTTTAAGGCTGAACTTGAAGTGGTGGAAAAGATAAAAGCATTCATAAACAAAAAAGAAGGCCAAAAAACAACTATTGAAGAAATAGTAGCGGAGCTTGGCATAAACAAAAACGAGCTTGAAGAACTTATTGAAAAAGGCAGATTGTTTTCGGTTATGCCAAAACTTATTATAAAGTGCAGATTTTGCGGAATAGAAATCGAGGGCGATCAAAAATCAAGCTTTGTGTGCACAAAATGTCTTAATAAATTCAGCCCCAAAGGCGATTTAGCAAGAATTAACGCTCTTAAAGAAGAGCAGTATCAAAAAGAAATTTCTGAAAAAAAGGTCAGAAGAACCTTTACCCAGGGTTCAAAAAGCCGATGCGGCTTTATTCAAAATTATGATTTCTAAGCTATGAAATTATTTCCGTATTTAAGCGAGCCGATAAAATAGCATTCCTTAAGGAGTTTTTCCATGCTGCGGTAAACTCTTTTTTTGGGAGGTTTAATAGCGTCTGTTATTGCGGCTTTTGTTTGTTTGTACTCGTTTACCGCCGAGTTTACTATAAAAAAGTTTTCGATGTTTTCATTGATTTGAGCCTGTGTCAGCATTTCTCTTTTCCTTGTGTGTAAAATATTCCTCGTACTATAATAAAAAACAGGCTTTCAAAAATATTGACTTTTTAGATAAAAAATATATAATTTCTGTAATAATTCTTAATATAATTTGTCAAAAGTGCACATATCAACGGCTTTAAGTGTATTTCTTAAATTATCACGTTCGTCTTTTATAAAAACTTTTATATAATTCCTTGTAACAGCACTGTAGGCGCCTGTTTTAGGGGATTTTCTTTCAAACAGCAGTTCGTGTGTTTTGTTTTTATTTCTCTCTAAAAATGCATTATGCTTGTCTTTTGAAAGTTCTATAAGCCTTTGTGTGCGCCTTGTTTTCACTGTGTCGCAAATCTGCTCTTTCATTTTTGCGGCAGGCGTGTTTTCCCTTTTTGAATACGGAAAAGCGTGGATATAGCTTATCTTTGAGCTCAAAAGGTTTTTATATGTAATCTCAAAATCTTCATCACTTTCGCCGGGGAATCCTGCAATGATGTCGCAGCCTAAAAACGGTTCGTCAAAGGAATTATACAGCTTTTCCATAATTTCAAGCGCTTCGGTGCTTGTGTAGTTTCTGTTCATATTGCAAAGAGTTTTGTCGCATAATGACTGCAGGGACAGATGAAAATGCGGGCAGAATTTTTTTGAAACTTTTAAAAACTCCAGCAGTTTCCCGTCAATTTCATTAACATATAAAGACCCCAGCCGAAAGCGCGCTATGGGGCTTTTTTCAATTTCATACAACAAATCAACAAGTTCGAGCCCCCGCTCAAGCCCCCACTGGCCTATGTGAATGCCTGTTAAAACCGCTTCTTTTGTACCGTTTTTTGCAAGAAGTTCGATTTGTTCGAGGATATTTTCCACACTGTTTGAGCGCGAATTTCCTCTTGCATAAGGGATTATGCAGTAAGAACACCTGTTGTTGCAGCCTTCCTGAATTTTTATGCTTACGCGCGTCTGATGAGGGTTTTGGACTGTTTTATGGTTAAATTTCTCAAGGGCAAATATATCTCCGACGCATTTTTTTTCTTCTTTAAAAAGATATTTTTCTATGTCCAGTTTTTCATTGTTTCCAAGAATTAAATCAACATTTTCAAGCTCAAAACCCTTATGCATATCAATCGTCTGCGCCACGCAGCCCGTTAAAATATTCTTAATCAAAGGGTTTTCCCGCTTCGCCCGATTCAAAAGATAAGCACTCTGCGAGTCGCTGTGCGATGTAACAGAACATGAGTTCAATATAAAAATATCCGCACCGCTAAAATCCTCAACCTGACTGAATCCTGCTTCCAGAAGTGCTGAAGCGATTATCTGCCCCTCAATGGCGTTTGTCTTGCAGCCGAGTGTTTTTAGTACAAATTTCTTACCCACGTTCAATCACCGTAACCGATTCAATATGATAAGAATATGGGAACATATCCGCCGCACGCGTGGTTTTTGCCCTAAAACCAAGTGTTTGAAGGTATTTAATATCCCTCACCAGTGTCTGCGGATTGCAGCTTACATAAATAATACTGTCCGTCAATTTTGCCAGAGCCTCAAGAGCCTCATTATCAGAGCCTTTTCGCGGCGGGTCGATAATAACGTGGGTAAATTTTCTCTTTTCTTTTAAAAATTCCCTGAAACGCTCTTTGGCATCGCCTAAAAAGACTTCATAATTCCTGCACCCGTTTAATTTAAAATTATACTTCGCGTCATCAGTCGCGCTTCTGTTTTCTTCCACAAGGCAGATTTTATGCGCTTTATCTGAAAGCCATATGCCTATTGCCCCTACTCCCCCGTAGGCATCAAGCACGGTTGAGCCTTCTTTAACATTTCTTTTTACCTCATCAAAAATCCTTGCCGCACATTTGGGATTTACCTGAAAAAAGCTGTCATGCGAGATTTTATAACTTCTTTTTGTGCCGTCTTCGCTCAAAAGTGTTTCTACTATGGAGTTTTCGCCGTCTAAATACTCGTAATCATCCGTTAAAATGCAGTTTGTCTTATCAGGGTTAAAATTCACCGCCACGCCTTTAATCTCGCTGAATCTCTCCTTCATTGACTTTGCAAAATCTTCAACATCCTGCCTGATTTTTTCCCAATTGTCCCGCGAAGAGTTTAAAACAAGCGTCACAAGAGCGCTTTTAAGGTCGGAAGAAAATCTTATAATAAAACTTTTTAAAAGTCCTTTGTGCGTTTTTTCCACATATCCGCCCAATTTCCAGTTTTCGCGCAGAAATTCAACTGCCTCATCCGCTATGCGCGGCTGAATGGGGCAAAACTTAATGTTTACTATATCGTGCGTTTTTTCTCTGAAATACCCCGCAAGCAGGCGTTTTGAGTTTTTTGTTTCGGATATTCTGTACTGTACTTTGTGGCGGTATTGCCTGTCAGCAGGGCTTTTTATCGGCTCCAAAAACTCAACCTCATAGTCAAGCTGTAAAAAAGCCTCTTTTAACATGTTATTTTTTTCTTTAACTAAAAAATCATACTCCGCATGTTGAAAACTGCACGCCCCGCAAGCGTTAAATAAAGGACAAAAAGGCTTTTGCCTGCGGGGCGAGGGGCTTATTATTTCAATAATTTCCCCGTATGCGTAGTGTTTATTGACTTTTGTTATTTTAACTTTTACTTTATCTTTACTTAGCGCATTTTTTACAAAAACCACAAACCCGTTTGGTGTATCCCCGCTAAAGCAGCGCCCCAGAGCAAGACCCCTGTAGGTGAGCTTTTCTATATTAAGTTCAATCTCGTCGTTTTTTTTAATCAATATTGAAAATACCTGTCAAAATCCACATCGTCAAAAGAGCATAAAAGCTGATACACGGGGTCATCCTCGTCCATTCTCTGAAAACTGTACTCGTCAAACTTCCACAACTTCGGGTTTATGCCGATTACGCGCACGATATTATGGTCATAGAGAATTTTAAGCTTTCTTTTTACGATATCAAGATTCATACCGAGCAGTTTTGACAGTTCGACAGCGCTGATACCTTCATCGCAGGAGCATTTCTCGGGCGTTAAAAACATAAGCTCAAGCCCGACTTTTTTTAGGTCTTTATCTTCCTGTTCAAAATCGTAATCAAACATATAATATATTAAATACCCAAAAAGGATTTTTTTCATCATTTGTTATAATGAGCCTTATATGCTAGAATGCTTGTATGAAGAAGATTAAATGTGCTTTATTTCTGTTTTTTTATCTTACAGCGCTAATGCCCGCCTTAGCCGTGAATATCGGTACATACAAGTCTGATACCGAATACGGTCTTATCGACGGGTTTAAGTTTAATGTCTTCGGCAGGCGCGAGGGTGAAAAGATGATTCAGCTTAAATCCGAAACGCAGGAAGAAAAAGAACGCCTTGAGCGCGAAAAAGAAAACCCCCCCGAAAAACAGGATGAATACCAGCTTTTTAAATTCATTCAGGAAAATACCGTACCTTTTTAAATTATCTGTCAATCAGGCTGAAACTCTCGGGCAGTTCATCTTCCACCATTTTTATAAGTTCATGAGGCCTTAACCCCAGAGCCTCTGAAACTGTCCAGATAGAAACAAGCTTCGGTTCATTTACTCCGTTTTCAAGGCGCGAAAGCAGGGAACGCTGAAATGCAAACTCGTCCGCAAGAACCCTCTGCGACTTACCCAGAGCCTCTCTTTTTGTGCGGATTACTTTGGCAAGAGCCTCAAAAATCAGCCCCGAGTTTTCAAAGTTAACGTGTTGCATATATAGAATTCTAATGATAAAATATTTTAAGGTTGTCTATGTATAGACATGTTACTTAATACTGGAGAATAGATATGAAATTTAAACACGGGTTCACCCTTGCGGAACTCTTAACTGCCGTGCTTGTAATCTCAATTATCATGGTAGCATTAGCACCCG
>ERZ1090881.746-NODE-751-length-14724-cov-16.837958_pt1 | contig 14724 bp, 10 predicted proteins | sample MGYA00478470_ERZ1090881 | MGnify/ENA primary metagenome ERZ1090881 (study PRJEB33644, sample SAMEA5815736) | chicken gut metagenome | biome: Chicken; feature: Gastrointestinal Tract; material: Caecum | place: Ireland | collected 2019-01-01 | study: A study of the...
ATAGCCCGAACATTCTTTTTATGACAAAGAAGTTCAAGCTATTAAGAGTTGGTGCTTCTGGCCGGACTTGAACCGGCGACCTACTCCCTCCCCAAAAAAGTTTGCCGCCCTTCCTTTCCCGCACTCTTAACCTTTCCCAAACTTTTTCGGGGACCCCGTCTTTTGAATCAATAGGCCGCTCGGTCCGCGCCGCTTCAAATGCCGTATAACACAAAGAGCACCCACTTGGGGTGCTCTTTGTGTTATGGAGCTTCTGGCCGGACTTGAACCGGCGACCTATTGATTACGAATCAATCGCTCTACCGACTGAGCCACAGAAGCATAGTTATGCGCTTCAAACAAAGCTTATTCATTATATGAAAAAAGCCACAAAAAAGCAAGCGATTTTACATACTTTTTCAGATTTTTTTCTTGCGCGGGACAAAGAGTTTCATGTGCCCTGGCAGGACGTCGACGCGCAGATCGCCGCGCATCCCCTTCTCGCCGTCCAGATCCCACACGACGTCCCCGTCCGTCTCAATGAGAAAGTGTGAGCCTTTGAGACGCAGGATATGCCCGCTTCTGCCCTTCCCGCCCATCAGCATGAGAGAGACGAGCGACGCGTATGCTCCCATGCGGCGCGCAAAATTCGGCTCCTTTGTCTGACGGATAAGGGCAAGTTCGATCCTGCCGTCCCGCATACTGGAATGCTTGTTCGCTTTGAGCCCCGCGATCGAGCGTCCGTTCATGTTGAGGATGAGCACGGTCGTCTCCTCGATGCGCCTGCCGTCGCAAGTGATCGTCACGGGAAAGACACGGAACTTCATCTCATGCCGCAGCGCCTCCACGGCATAGGCGAGAATGCCCAGCTTCTTTTTTAAGGAGCGCCCCGTGGAATAAGTCGCGCGCGTAAATGCGCCCGCCGCCGCGACATAGACGGCATAGTGCGTCCCGTTGAGCCGCATGACATCGACTGCCGCGCAATTGCCCGCAAGGATGACGTCCAGTGCGCCCTTGACCGAGCGCGGAATGCCGAGTGAGCGCGCGGTATCGTTGGTCGTGCCGCCCGGGATATGCCCCAAGCGGACGTCCCTCTCGCCCACGCCCTGCAAGATGCGGTTGAAAGTGCCGTCTCCGCCCGCAAATAAGATGACGTCAAAGCGCGCAGCGCCCCCACGGGCGCGCGCTTCCATATCCTCGGCGCTCTTCGTTTCGACGATCTCCACGACGTCATATACCTCTTCCAGTCGTCTGCGGATGTACGCCGTCTGTCTGGCGATGCGTCCCTTCCCGCTGGCAGGGTTATAGAGAAACAGGCACTTCACGCAAATATTATACCCAAAATTTTACGTTCTGACAACTCATTGGCGCCGTCTGCGCAAAATGTCCCCTTTCGTGAGCGCAACGGGCGACGCAAAGGAGTACACCCCCTGCACCAGTTTGGCGTCCGCACAGGGCGCGCCGCTCTGATCGCGAAGGTCGGAAAGCGTCACTTCCTGCGCGAGCGGCGCGGTCGGCGAGAGCGCTTCCAGCACCTCGTTTTCATAGAAACGGTTGCGCATTTCCACATACGTACGCCCGTTTTCGTGACCACGGACGACGGCGACAAACTCGCATGTCCCCGCCGCCTGCGACCCCGCGTAGTGCACGGTCTCGTGATTTTCGCCGAAGGCGTATGCCGTCGTATAGGAGCGATGGTCGACGCACTCCAGCTCCGCCCCGAGCGCAGCGGAGTATCCCTCGTCCAGAATGCGGCGGTAGGCGTTGACGACGGTCGCGAGGTAATATTCACTCTTCATTCTGCCCTCGATCTTCAAGGACACGACGCCCGCCTGTGCGAGCTCTGAAAGGTGCGCGCTCATGTTGAGGTCCTTGCTGTTGAGCAGGTATGTCCCCCTGCCGTCCTCCTCCAAATCGCACCATGCGCCATTTTCGCCGCTTTGGACACGGTAACTGCGGCGGCACGCCTGCACGCACGCGCCGCGGTTGGCGGGACGGCCGTCGAGGTAGTCAGAGAGATAGCATCTGCCGCTGTAAGAGATGCACATTGCGCCGTGGACGAACGCCTCCAGCTCCAGATCGGGGCAGGCGGTATGGATCTCGGCGATCTCCGCAAGCGAGAGTTCGCGGGCGAGGACGACGCGGCTCGCGCCGAGCGAGGCAAACATCCGGCAGGCTGCGGCATTGGTGACGTTCGCCTGCGTGGAGATATGGACGGGCAGCCCGGGCGCGGCCTGTTTGCAGACGGCGAGCACGCCCAGATCGGAGATGAGGACGGCGTCCGCGCCCATTTCCGCGAGCGCCGCAAAGTAGGAAGAAAGTTCCCCAAGATCTGCGTTGCGCGCAAAGATATTGACGGCGACGTACACTTTTTTGCCCAACGTATGGGCAAATCCGATGCCATCGGCGAGTTCGTCGTGCGTGAAATTGTTGGAAAAGGCGCGCAGGGAGAAGGACTTCCCGCCCGCGTACACGGCGTCCGCGCCGAAGTGCAGCGCGCACCTAAGTTTTGCAAGGCTGCCCGCAGGCGCCAAAAGTTCAGGCTTCATGGTTCTCCTCCCGTTGCACAATCCGGGCGATCTCCCGCGCGGTCTCCTCCGCGCTCATGCCGTCCGTCGCGAGCTTGACGCTCCCCATGTCCTGCGCGTAAAAAGGCAGGTAGGCAATGGAGCGCGCGACCACGTCCTCGTCACGAAGTCCCGCCGCGATATCCCCGCACAGGCGGGCAGCGACCGTCTCGGGCGAGGCGGTCAGCGTAAACCGAGCGACCGCAGCATTCCCGAGGGGCAGGCGCGCAAGAATACTCTCCGCGATCTCCCGCCGCTGCATCACCCAGCAAAAGACGACGTTTTGGACGTCCGCGCAGGCAAGGTAGCCGCTCAATACCGTCACAATATGATCGATGACGCGCCGCTTGCTCTCCTCCGTGACAGAAAACGGATGGACATTCCAGCACCAGTCGCCGTCCAGCAGCGCGCAGGCGGGCAGCAATCGCTGCACCTGCCGGGAGACGGCGCTCTTGCCGACGCCCATCGCGCCGTTGATCATGATGAGCCGCTTCATGATGCGCGCTCCTTTCTCGCCACGGCGAGCCCCTTCCCGACGGGCAGAACAGTCGCCACAAAATCCCCGTCCGCCTGCAAATCTTGCAAAAACTCCTCGATATGCTGCGCGAGCATCTTGCGCTTTTTGGGGACGCCGCTTGAGAAGAGCAGGACGTCGTCCGCGCACAGCACGCCGCCCGCGCGCAGCAGACGCTTGCAGTCGGGCAGGAAACGGCGGTACTGCACTTTGGCGGCATCGAGAAAGATGAGATCGTACGCGTCCTCCAGGCATGGCAGAATATCCGCCGCATCCCCCTCGAGAAGGGTCACGCGATCCGAGACGCCGAACAGGGCAAAATTTCCCCGTGCCGCAGCGATGCGCGTGGGTTCGCGCTCGATGGTCGTGATGCGGGCGTCTGTAGCAAGCAGCAACGCGATGGACGTAAGCCCCCTGCCCGTGCCGATCTCCAGAATGTGTTTTGCCCCGACGCGCGCAGCTTCCTGCATGAGAACGGCGAGCGCGTCGTCCGAGCAGGTCGGGTCGCGCTCCTCCTGTGCCGCCGCCCGCAGCGCTGCGAGCCGTTCCTGATTGGTCATATTCTTTCCTTTGAAAGGGACGGCTCGACGCCGTCCCTTTATACATGTTCACGAATTTCTTTTTGAACTGACAAAAAGAAATTCCGTGAGTTTTAGGAAAACCCAACAGTCGCCTGCGGCTTGATGTTCGGTTTTCCTCGCGACACGCAGTCGCAACAAAATAGCGCGCGTCGCTCACCTTTCCATGAAAGCGCTCCCGCGCAAATTGGGGCGGAAAAGGCATAACAAGTGAAGCCTTTTCCCGTAATTGATAACAAAGGGCGCTGCTCTCTTCTTGCCTCCCCTAAAACTTCGTTTCAGGGGAGGCATACAGGATGTGCCGCCTTTTGCTATGATCACAGATACAAGCAAAATCGCAATTTTGCGCAGTATGCCCCTATTTGCTGCTCATGCAGCTTGGGGGAGGGTGTGAATTGACGCGAACTATAATTGAAAGCCCTGGAGGGTTCGCGTCAAGAGAGGGGTGAGGGCGTGCGTTATGCCGATAGCCGCGGTGCGGCTTCGGCGCATGCCCGAACTTAAGAAATTGCCATTTGTTAGGCAATTTCTTGACCGAGGGCGGGGTCTACCCGCACGAGACGTGCGGTCAACCGCGAAGCGGCGTGCCCGCGATCGCCCTCTCTACTCACGGAATTTTGTCACGCCTTTGCGTGAGAAAATTCGTGAACCCCCTTTCTCATATTTCCTGTACAATCGGCAAGATCATGGGCGACTGCTTGGTCTTTTTGAAGAGGTAATTTTTGACGGCGCGGCGGATAGCGGCGGAAATGTCCGCATTGGTCGCATGCGTCCCGACGCCCTCGATTGCCTTCTCGACGACGTCCTTGAGATCGCGCATGTAGTCGCGCTCGTCCGAAAAGACAAATCCGCGGCTTTCGATGACAGGCTCGCCGAGCAGCACGCCCTTGGAGAGCGCCACGCTGACCACAAACAGACCCTCGCCCGACATGCGGATGCGGTCCTTCAACACCTCGCTCGTGCCGTAGTCCTCGAAGCCCGCGCCGTCGATGAGGCGCGCGCCCGCGGGGAAGCTGTCGCCCTGGCGCAGGGTATCGTCCGTGACCTCAGCGCACATGCCGATGTCGGGAATGAAGATCTGCGAGGGACTCATGCCCATCTCCTGTGCGAGCAGCGCGTGCCGCTTTAAGTGGCGGTACTCGCCGTGCACGGGGATAAAGAACTTGGGCTTTAAAAGCGCGTGCATGATCTTGTGCTCTTCCTGGCAGGCGTGACCGGAGACGTGGATCTTCTCCAGGCTCTCATAGACGACGTTGGCGCCCTTTTTATAAAGATTGTTGATGACGCGGTAGATCATGCGCTCGTTGCCCGGGATGGGGCTTGCGGAAATGACCACCGTATCGTTCGCGCCGATCGTGACCTTGTTGAACTCGCCCGCCGCCATGCGCGTCAACGCACTCATCGGCTCACCCTGTGAACCCGTGGAAATGATGACGATCTCCCGATCGAAAAAGTTCTTGGTCTTTTCCACGTCTACAAGTACGCCCTCGGGGATAGTGATCTCGCCGATCTTTGCCGCCGCCTCGACGACGTTGAACATACTGCGCCCCGAGAGCGCGACCTTGCGGCGGTACTTGACCGCAATGTCCACGATCTGCTGCAATCTGTGCACGTTGGAGGCGAACGTCGCGATGACGATGCGCCTGTCCGCATTCTCGGCAAAGATGTGCTCGAGCGTCGTGCCGACCACCTTCTCACTCATCGTGTACCCCGGGCGCTCGATGTTGGTGGACTCTCCAAGGTATAAAAGCACGCCCTTTTTGCCGTATTCGGCGATCTCCTCAAGATCGATGGGCTTGCCCGCGACGGGGGTCAAATCGATCTTGAAGTCCCCGCTGTGGAAGATGATGCCGTAGGGCGTCTCGATCGCAAGCGCAAGCGAGCCCGCAATGGAGTGATTGACGTTGACGAAATGTACGGTGAACGCACCCGCCTTGATCACGTCCTCCGAGCTGATCGTCTGCTCCACAACGTTGTTCATGCGGTGCTCACGCAGCTTGTTATCCACGAGCGCGAGCGTGAGTTTGCTGCCGTAGACGGGCGTCGTGGGCAGCAGCTCCTTCATGAGATAGGGCACGCCGCCGATATGGTCCTCATGCCCGTGCGTTAAAAAGACGCCGCGGATCTTCTGGCGGTTGTTGACAAGGTAGGTGATCTCGGGAAATACGAGGTCAATGCCCGGCATCTCCTCAGTCGGGAAGATGATGCCCGCGTCGATGACGATGATGTCGTTGCCGTACTCGATGGCGGTCATGTTCTTGCCGATCTCGCCCACGCCGCCGAAGAATAAAATTTTGACGGGCTTCTTCTTTTTGCCCTTTTGTTCCTTCTTCTCGGACTTTGCCGCCTGAGACTTGGGCTTGCGCGCGGCAGGCGCCGCCTTGTCCGTTTTCTCCGCTTTCTCTGCGGGCGCGCTCGCTGCGCTCTCCGATGCGGCGGGCAGCTTTGTGCCCTTGCCCTTGGCGCGCGAGCGGCGGCGGGGCTTGTAGCCGGCCTCCTCCATCGCCTCCTTGGAGCGGGACTCCTCCCCGCCCTTCTTTGCCCTCTGTTCGCGATTGTACGCCTCGATGCCGTTGAGAATGGCAAGTTCGATGGCGGAATCGACATGCTTTGGTGATTGATTGTTGTTTTCCTGTTTCAAACGATGACTCCTTCTTTGCCCGCAAATACGCATGACGAAAGAGCCGATCACTCAGCTCCCTCTTGCGTATGCGGCATTCTGCTTTGTTTTTAAAAATCAAGATCGGACTTCTCGACGAGCGACGTCTTGATGAGTCCCTCCTGAATAAGTTCTTCCTGACTGCGGAAGGCAAATTCCTCCGCGTAATCGACGGGCTCACGCTCGACAGACACCGTGTCCAGGCGCTCCATTAAAATGGCGACGAGCTGCAGCGCGCGCTTTAGAGCGGTCGCGCTCTTGACTTTGACCATCATCGGCGTCTTTTCGTACTGCTTGGTGTCCCCCACGGCGCGCTGATGATAGACGCTCGCAGGGTATGCTGCGGGATCGAGATCGAGATAGAGGCATAGCGTCTTGCCGCGCACACTGATGCGCGCGACCGTCTCGCCCGCCATGAAGAAGCGGTCGTTGGACCAGTTGATCTGTGAATTCACGCCTGCATAGGACAGGAGCGCGTTTTTGAGCGCGAAGTAGCTCTCCTTGACCGCGTCCGCGCTCTCGATGATCTTGGCGCGGAAACTGCGCTTGTAACGCGTTACCATCTCCGCATCGGCCCCGTCGGCTACGGCGATCTCCGCCTCTACAAGTTCAGGCTCGACCTCGCTCTCCGAAGGCTCGGCGTCTGCTTCGCTCTCCGGCGTCTCCGCTTCGTCCGTTTGCTCAGACGCTTCTTCGATCGGCTCCGCCTCTTCCGTCTCGGGCGCCTCGCCTTCTGCGGCGGGCACTTCTTCGGGCACTTCTTCCTCGGGCTGCACTTCCGCTTCGGGCGTTTCTTCTGCGACAGGTTCCTGCTCTTCGGTCATCTCCTGCGCAACTTCCTGTACGGGAAGGCGGGCGGCGAGCAGCGCCGCGACGCGTTCCGCCAGGGCATCGTAATCGAGGGTCTCTGCCACGGCCTGCGCAATGCGCGTGATGCCCTGTTCGTCCACCGTGACGTCAAATTCATGCTCCATGACGGAAGCGACGCGTTCGGCAATACGGTCATAATCGACGGCGGGCACGCTGAGCGCCACCTTTTCGGCAAGCGCATCCTCGCTCTGCACGGGCAGGGCGGCGACGACGCGCTCGGCAATGAGGTCGTAATCTGTCTCGGGCAGGGCGGCGGCGACATGTTCCGCGAGGTCGTCGTAATCGAACTTTTCCGCATTTTCCGCAGCCGCTTCCCCGTCCTTGCGTTCGGGGTGCTCCGCGCCGAGCAACTCTAAAAGTTCGTCGCGCAGATCGTCGATGCGGGCAGAGAGCTTTTCCTCCGTCTCGCGGATGGTATCGCCGAATACCTGCACGCTCGACTCCGCGCTGGCGCGCACCTGTTCGATGACAGATTCACGCAGCTTGGTAAATTCCTTGCGGTCAGACTCATAGATGGAGCTGTTCTGCTGGGCGAGGTACTTCACCTCGTTGAGAATGGCGTCCATCCCCTCGCGCAGGGTAGCGGCAAGCGACTCATAGACGGACATCTGCTGTGCGGCGCCCGCCTGCAATTCACGGCCGAGCGACTGGCGCACTTCCTCAAGTTTTCCCGTCATGCCGCGATACATGCCTTCCATCACGACGCTTTCCCGCTTGATCTCTTCCATACGCTCCTCCGTAACCATCCAATCTGCGCAATATATGCTGCCTTTCCCCTATTTTACACCAAAATACATGAAAAGTAAATACTTTGCCCCCGTTTTTTTCGGGAAAGCGCGAATTTTCCTTTTTCAAAATGCGGCAATCGGGATTGTCTATGATAAAAATTCCCCAAATACTTGTCATCCGCGGGGAAACATCGTATAATGGACATAATACATATCATTTGATGAGAGGTGAAAAGTATGAGAGCATATAACTTTTCCGCAGGTCCCTCCACGCTTCCCCTGAGCGTGCTGGAGGAGGCGCAGCGCGAGTTTCTGGACTTTGCCGGCACGGGCATGTCGGTAACGGAGATCTCTCACCGCAACAAGGCGTTTGAAGCCATCGTCCTCGAAGGCGAGGCGCTGCTGCGCGAACTCATGCACATTCCCGACGACTATGCCGTTCTCTTTGTGCAGGGCGGCGCGAGCACGCAGTTTGCAGCAGTCCCCCTCAACCTCATGCACAAGGGGAAGGCGGACTATGTTGTGACGGGCAACTTCTCCAAGAAGGCATGGCAGGAAGGCAAGATCTACGGCGACGCGGCGTGCGTGGCGTCCAGCGAGGACAAGACGTACACCTATATCCCCGACGTCTCCGCGATCCCCTTCCGCGAGGACACCGACTATGTGCATATCTGCTCCAACAACACCATCTTCGGCACGCGCTACATCGAGTTCCCCGACGTCAAAGCGCCGCTCGTCGCGGATATGTCCTCGGAGATCCTCTCGCGAGAGGTCGACGTTTCCAAATTCGCCGTCATCTATGCGGGCGCGCAGAAGAACCTTGCGCCTGCCGGCGTGACCATCGTCATCGCAAAGCGCGACCTCATAGGGAACCCTCTGCCCATGTGCCCGACCATGCTCAAGTGGAAGGTACAGGACGAGAACAAGAGCCTGTACAACACACCCCCGTGCTTCTCCATCTACATGGCGACGCTGGTGCTGCGCCACCTCAAAAAGCTGGGCGGCGTCAAGGAGATGAACGCCATCAACGAATACAAGGCGGGGCTTTTATACGACTTCATCGACAGCTCGTCCTTCTACACCAACAGCGTGGAAAAGAAGTACCGCTCCATCATGAACGTCCCCTTCGTGACGCCCAGCGCCGAACTGGACGCGCAGTTCGTCAAGGAGGCGGCGGCGAACGGACTGGTCTCCCTGAAGGGACACCGCCTCGTGGGCGGCATGCGCGCCTCCATCTACAACGCGATGCCCGTGGACGGCGTCAAGGCGCTCATCGAATTCATGAAGAAGTTTGAACGGGAGAACGCATGATGAAGATCTTAAAACTCAACGCGATCAGCCCCGTCGCGGACAAGGCATTTGCGGGCTATGAATATTCGGACAGCGTCGAAAATCCCGACGGCATCATCCTGCGCTCCTTTGCGATGCATGACTATCCCCTCGGCGACAACCTTCTCGCCGTGGCGCGTGCGGGCGCGGGCGTCAACAACATTCCCATCGACAAGTGTACGGAAAAGGGCATCGTCGTCTTCAATACGCCGGGTGCGAACGCCAACGCCGTCAAGGAACTCGTCCTGTGCGAGCTGTTTCTGGGCGGCAGGAAGATTATCGACGGCGCCAACTGGACGCAGACCCTGAAAGGGCAGGAGAATATCTCCAAACTCGTCGAAAAGGGCAAATCCAGGTTTGTCGGACAGGAGATCGCGGGCAAGACGCTGGGCGTCATCGGACTGGGCGCGATCGGCGCCATGGTCGCAAACGACGCGCTGCGCCTTGGCATGGACGTCATCGGATATGACCCCTACCTCTCCGTGCGCAACGCCTGGATGATGGACAGAAGGGTGCAGTTCACGCCCGAGCTTTCCGACCTGTTCCGCAAGTCAGACTTCATCACTGTGCACGTCCCCCTCACGCCCGACACCAAGGGCATGTTCAACCGCGAGAGCCTTGCGCAGTGCAAGGACGGCGTGGTCGTCATCAATAACTCGCGCGGCGACCTCGTCGTGAGCGCGGACATGGTCGAAGCGGTCAAGGCGGGCAAGGTCTCCCGCTATATCACCGACTTCCCCGACGAGACGCTGCTGGGCGTGGAGAACATTCTCTGCGTGCCCCACCTCGGCGCGAGCACGCCCGAAGCAGAGGACAACTGCGCGTACATGGCGGGCAATCAGCTCGTCGACTACCTGGAAAACGGCAATATCACCAACAGCGTGAACTTCCCCGCCGTTTCCATGCCCCGCTCGAGCAAGGCGCGGCTGTGTGTGCTGCATAAGAACGTCAAAGAGATCCTCTCCAAGATCCTCTCCATCGTCGCCTCGCAGGGCATCAATGTGGCGCACATGCTCGACCAGAGCAAGGGCGATTATGCCTACCTCATCCTTGAGTTGGACGACGTCCCGGGAACCGCGAGCATCGACCTCATTCGCTCGATGCCCGATATTCTTCGCGTACGACTCATCTGATCTCCTTTTCTTTTTTCAAAGCAGCAGACCCGCCATCGACGGGTCTGCTGCCATTTTTTTAGTACGTACCCCTTTTTTTGTACCATTTGACGCTGCCTTGTGGGTTTGGTCTGCGCGGCTGCGCACATGCGCAGCCAAATTATTGATCTTGCCGATTCGCGCGCCGTACAAAGACGCGGTGCTTGTTGAAGACGACGCCCGCGACAAAGCAGATCATCAGCCAGTACAGCCATAGCAAAAAGACGATGACCAGCGAGAGCGCGCCATACAGGCGTTCGGGGTTGCTGAAGCGAAAGTAGACTGTGAACGCCGCGGACGCAATCAGCCACGCAAGCGCCGTGAGAAAGCCGCCTAACGCAAGCTGTTTGCCCTGCTTCCGGCAGGGACAGACGTAGAGATTGAGTCCCCACGCCACCAGGAACCCGAGCGCCAGGATCGCGGCGTACTCGAGAAGATACCCGAGCCAGGCGGGGAGCGGTCGGGTCAGGAAGGCCAGGGCGATGAGCGCGGCGCCTGCGACGGCAAAGGTCAGCATGAGCAGGAGCGTCAGCCCGATCGCACCCAGCCGCACCTTCCAGCCGCGGCGGGGTCGCGCTTCCGAATAGATGATCTCGCCGCTCCGCCGAAGGTGATAGAAGAACGCCGAACTCGACCAGAGCGTCGTGGCAATGAGGAAGATGCTCGCGCCCGCCGTCGCCCCCTGCGCGTTGGTCTGCAAAAAGCCGAGAAAATCCCGCGCCCAGCCGAACAGCTCCAGTTCCAGCACCCGATCGAGGATGGCGGTGTTCCCGCCGAACAGGAGCGTCAGCCAGAAGACGAAGGGCACGAGCGACATGATGAGAAAAAAGACGAGCGTGCCCGCAACCGTCGTTGCGCGGTGCGCCGAAAACGCCCGCCACGCCGCGCGTCCCCACTGCCATCCGCGCACAAAAATGTTTTCCTTCCCCTCGGTGCTCATCTTCCTTATTGTGCGCCAAAATTTCCAATTCAAGCAATCTTTTTTGGCGCTTGCTCGACGAATTTTTTCCGTAGCGCATCTTACATTTTCAGCCGACTTGTGGTATGCTGAACATGGCACACAACTGAATCACTTTGGTAATGCGGATACAATGCGGCATTTTGTATCTCTCTTTTCCGTATACCGAAAAAATTGTGTGCCAACAATCGAAGATACTTTATGCAGGGCGTGTCTCCGCTTGGAGCACGCTTTTTTCATCCCTGCAAAAAATACACTTCCGTTGTTCCCAAGAACCATACTGATCGCAGATACTTATCCAACAACACAATCATTGAGTATATAGATGAAAATCTAAATACTATTTCGAGAAATATCAAAATATCAATCACGCCATAGCGCCAGCCGATTTTCTCCATAAAATTCCGGCATACTTCGTCACATTTTTAGCTCTCAATGCGCGCAGGCGGGCGATTTTGCAGGCATGATGCGCAAGTGCTTGACGGATTGCAACGCCCGTGGTATCATGATGATATCTGCCTATCGTCGAACAGACAAAGCGCAAACTTGGGATGCCCGTCGCAAGCGAGAGGTTCTTAAGATACGAACGGCATTGCCTACGTCGGGGTAGTTCCGACAGACTGAAACGTGTAGGGAAGCGTCCCCTCATTCGCTATGCATTGCGTGAAGAACGCAAATGTGGGTTCGACTCCCATTCGGCAGACCATATTCGCCCGCCGCGCAACTGCGCGGCGGGCGATCTGATATTCATAAACGGCAAAAACCGCTGCATGAATGCAGCGGTTTTTGGTTTTCAAGAATTTACTTGACGATCTTGGAGACGACGCCGGAACCGACCGTTCTGCCGCCTTCACGAATCGCGAAGCGAAGACCTTCCTCGATTGCGACGGGCTTGATCAGCTCGACCGTCATCGTGACGTGGTCGCCGGGCATGACCATCTCAACGCCTTCGGGCAGCTCGATGGAACCGGTAACGTCCGTCGTACGGATGAAGAACTGAGGACGATAGTGGTTAAAGAATGCCGTGTGACGGCCGCCTTCTTCCTTGGTCAGAACGTAGACCTGTGCCTCAAAGACGGTAGCGGTGGGAACGGTGCCGGGCTTTGCGATGACCTGGCCCTTCTCAACGTCCGTTCTGTTGATACCACGGAGCAGCGCACCGACGTTATCGCCCGCCATAGCCTCATCAAGAGACTTGTGGAACATTTCAAGACCGGTGATGGTCGTGGAACGAGGCTTGTCGATCAGACCGACGATCTCAGCGGGATCGCCGACGTGCGCAACGCCACGCTCAACTCTGCCCGTAGCAACGGTACCACGGCCGGAGATCGTGAAGACGTCCTCGACGGGAAGCAGGAAAGGCTTCTTGTCGTCGCGCTCGGGCGTAGGAATGTAGCTGTCGATGGTGTCCATGAGCTCGAGGATGCACTGGCACTCGGGAGCAGCAAGAACCTCCTCATTGGAGCAACCGCTGGTCGCCTTCTCAAGTGCCTTGAGCGCAGAACCCTTGATGATCGGGATGTCGTCGCCGGGGAACTCGTAAGAAGAAAGCAGCTCGCGGATCTCCATCTCGACGAGCTCGAGAAGCTCGGGATCGTCAAGCTGGTCGCACTTGTTCAGGAATACGACGATGTAAGGCACGCCGACCTGACGAGCGAGCAGGATGTGCTCACGGGTCTGGGGCATGGGACCATCGGTCGCAGCAACGACAAGGATCGCGCCGTCCATCTGCGCAGCGCCCGTAATCATGTTCTTGACATAGTCAGCGTGACCAGGGCAGTCAACGTGCGCATAGTGACGCTTGTCCGTCTCGTACTCAACGTGTGCGGTGTTAATTGTAATACCGCGTGCCTTCTCTTCGGGTGCCTTATCGATCTCGTCGTAACGCATCTTCTGAGCCTGACCCTTGCATGCCATAACCATGGTGATAGCTGCGGTCAAAGTGGTCTTGCCGTGGTCAACGTGGCCAATCGTACCGATGTTGACGTGGGGCTTGCTTCTGTCGAATTTTGCCTTTGCCATTTTGAGTTACTCCTTGATTTTTTTATTTTTTTGATAACCTTTTCCGGCCTCTTGCAGGGCCGAAAGCGCAGCTATCTATCAATCGGATGATATCAAGCTTCACGCTTGCATGAATTATTATACCCCATCGGAAAAAATTTTGCAATAACTTTGCCCTGTTTTTTTGCAAATTTTTGCACTTTTCCCCGCAGGTTGTGTTACGAGTTGTGCTTTGCGCGGGAGGAAACGATCTTTTCAGAGACCGACTTGGGAACTTCCGCATAGTGGTCGGGCTGCATCGTGAACTGACCGCGGCCCTGCGTGCGGGAACGAAGCTCCGTCGCGTAGCCGAACATCTCGGAAAGCGGGACTTCCGCATCGATGACCTTAGCGCCGTTCCGGTCGTCCGTACCGATGATCGTACCGCGGCGGCCGCTGATGTTCCCCATCAGGTCGCCGAAGTAATCCTCGGGCGTAATGATCTGAACCTTCATGATGGGCTCGAGCAACACGACGCCCGCCTTCTCCATACCGTCCTTGAACGCCATCGAACCTGCGATCTTGAACGCCATTTCGGAGGAGTCGACTTCGTGGTAGCTTCCGTCGTAGACCTGAACCTTGAAATCCACAACTTCGTAGCCCGCAAGGAAGCCGTTCTTTGCCGCTTCCTGGATGCCCTTGTCGATCGCGGGGATATATTCCTTTGGAATAGAACCGCCGACGGTGATATCCTCGAACTGATAGCCTTCACCCGGTTCAAGCGGGATGAGGTGGATCTTGCAGTGACCGTACTGACCTTTACCGCCCGACTGACGCTTGTACATGCCCTCGGCATCGACCGCCTTGCGGAAAGTCTCGCGGTATGCGACCTGCGGTGCGCCGACGTTCGCTTCAACGTGGAACTCTCTGAGAAGTCTGTCGACGATGATATCGAGGTGCAGCTCACCCATACCGGCGATAATGGTCTGACCGGTCTCCTGATCGGTATATGTCTTGAAAGTGGGATCCTCTTCCGCAAGCTTGATGAGCGCGAGCGTCATCTTTTCCTGACCTGCCTTGGTCTTGGGCTCGAGGGAGAGCTGGATGACGGGCTCGGGGAATACCATCTGCTCGAGAATGATGGGATGTTTTTCATCGCAGAGCGTATCGCCCGTCGTCGTGTTCTTCAGACCCACGATCGCGCAGATATCGCCCGAGCAGACTTCACTGATATCCTTTCTTTCGTTGGAGTGCATCTGGACGAGACGGCCGACGCGTTCCTTCTTATCCTTGGTGGAATTGTACGCATACGAACCTGCGGACAGCGTACCGGAGTAGCAGCGGAAGTACGCGAGCGAACCGACGAAGGGGTCGGTCGCGATCTTGAACGCAAGGCCTGCGAAAGGCTCGT
>ERZ1090881.748-NODE-753-length-14699-cov-4.501707_pt1 | contig 14699 bp, 10 predicted proteins | sample MGYA00478470_ERZ1090881 | MGnify/ENA primary metagenome ERZ1090881 (study PRJEB33644, sample SAMEA5815736) | chicken gut metagenome | biome: Chicken; feature: Gastrointestinal Tract; material: Caecum | place: Ireland | collected 2019-01-01 | study: A study of the...
GCTGGAGCCCTACATCACAGTGGAATAAAAAAAGAGCGGTGGGGAAGTTCCTCACCGCTCTTTTTGTGCTGTTTTAAGCTGGGTCGCTGGCAAAGACAAGGCCCGCTTGCTTTCGCACCCGCTCCATAAAGCAGGAGACCTGCAAGCTCAGCTGGCTGCAGCGGGCGTACTCCTGGGCCGAGGCCTCCGGCTCTGTGATGTAGCGGTAGAAGTCCTTGGCCTCCCAGCCCATGAGCTTATACTTCTCATCGTCGCCGTAGAGCTGCTCCACCGTGCCGTCCTTGCGCCACAGGGAGAGCCCCGCCACCCGGGAGATGGACTCCACCGCCAAGGTGCCCTCCGTGCCCTGGAAATCGCTGTTGGCCCCTGCCTGCCCCAGCTTGGAGTAGGTCATCACCACCAGCTTGTCCGGGTAGCGCAGGGTGAGCACCCCGCCGCCGTCGGCGCCGCTGTCCAGCATCTGCGGGGCCACAGTGAAGCTCTCCGGCTCCCCAAACAGCGCCAGGGCCGGGTACACACAGTAGACGCCCAAGTCCATCAGGGCCCCTGTCTCCAGGGCCGGGTTGAAGATGTTGGGCAGCTCCCCGTTGAGGTAGCTGTCCAGCTTGGAGGAGCGCTGGCAGAAATCCAGCTTCACCAAAGAGAGCTTCCCCAGCTGGCCCAGGGCGTCCTCCAGGATTTTCCTCTGGGGCAGGTGCAGGTACATGATGGCCTCCAGGAACACCAGCCCCCGCTCCTGGGCCAGCTGTTGCAGCTGGGCCACCTTGTCCCCCTGGGCGCACAGGGGCTTCTCGCAGAGCACATGCTTGCCGCGCTCTAAAAAGAGCCTGCACTGCTCAAAGTGCAACGCGTTGGGGCTGGCGATGTACACCGCGTCTATCTGGGGCGAGGCGGCCATCTCCTCCAAATCCGTAAACCACAGGGGCGCCCCGTGCTTCTGGGCGAAGGCCTGGGCGCGCTCCGCTGTGCGGGAATAGACAGCTGTCAGCTCCCACAGGCCGCTGTCCTTGGCCCCGTGGATGTACTCGTCCACGATCCACCCGGAGCCGATGGTTCCAAATCTCAGCATTGGCGTAAAACCCTTTCTATCCGCTTATTCCACGTTGTAGATGGCGGTCTTGATGATGTCCTTTATTTTCTCCATGTCCTCCAGCACCACGTACTCGGTCTTGCCGTGGGCGTTGGCGCCGCCGGTGCAGATGTTGGGGCAGGGGAGGCCCATAAAGGAGAGCCGGGCGCCGTCGGTGCCGCCCCGCACAGGCTCGGAGTGGGGCTCCACGCCGTTTTCCTTCATGGCCCGCTCCATGTTTTCCACAATCTCCATGCGGGGCTCAATCATCTCCCGCATGTTGTAGTAGCTGTCCTTCAGGGTCAAGGCCAAAGGCTGGGTGGGGTACTTGGCGTTGATATAGGCGGCGGCTTTCTCCATCAGTTCCTTCTTCTGGCGGAACAGCTCCTTGTCGTGGTCCCGGATGAGAAACTGCATCACGGTGTGCTCCACATTGCCGTGGATGGCGTCCAGGTGGATAAAGCCCTCCCGGCCCTCGGTGAGCTCGGGCACTTGGCCTTTGGGCAGCAGGGCGCAGAACTCCATGGCAACGCTCATGGAGTTGACCATCTTCCCCTTGGCGCCGCCCGTGTGGGTGGAAACGCCCTCCACCTCCACCACGGCGGAAGCGGCGTTAAAGGTCTCGTAATCCAGGCCGCCTAACTGGCCGCCGTCCACCGTGTAGGCGTAGTCGCAGCCAAAGCCTTCCACGTCGAAATGGTCGGCGCCCTCGCCGATTTCCTCGTCGGGGGTAAAGCCAATCTTCACCGTGCCGTGGGGCTTGTTCTCCCGCAGGATTTCCTCGGCCGCCACCAGAATCTCCGCCACGCCGGCCTTGTCGTCGCCGCCCAGCAGCGTGGTGCCGTCGGTGGTGATAAGGGTCTTGCCCACGTGGCCCAGCAAAGCGGGCTCCGCGGCGGGGGAGAGGGAAAGGCCGCTGCCGCCCAGGGCAATGGCGCCGCCGTCGTAGTTTTCAATCACCTGGGGATGGATGTTCTCTCCGCTGACGCCGCCGTAGGTGTCCATGTGGGCGATAAAGCCCACGGTGGTGCCCCGCTCCGCCGTGGCGGGAATGGTGCCGTACACATATCCCATCTCATCCATGCGGGCGTCCGCGATGCCAATGGACTTCATGTGCTCCACAATGTGGGCGCCCAGCACCTTCTGCCCCGGGGTGCTGGGGGTGGTGCCGGTGGTCTCATCGGAGGCCGTGGGGTAGGATACCAAATCGAGAAACACGTCTTTTACAGACATTACACTTCACTCCAATACTTTTTCAGATTTGCCAGGCCAATGCGCACCGCGTCCACGCAGGGCTCCATGCCCTCAAACTCAATGGAGATGGTGCCGTCAAACCCGGCGGCTTTCAGCAGGTGGAGGCAATGCTTCACCGGCACGTTGCCGTGGCCGATAATGGTGCCCCGCAGGAAGTTCCCGCCCCGGGAGCGGAACGCCCCCTCGCCGGGGTCCTCGCTGTAGAAGGGCTTCACAATAAAGTCCTTGCCGTGAACGTAGCGGGTGTAAGGGGCAATGCGGGCCACCGCCTCGGCGGGGTTCTCATCGGCGCACAGGAAATTGCCCAAATCGCACAGCAGGCCAAAGTTGGGATGGTCCACCGCCATGTACAGCTTTTCCACCCGGTCGGAATCCTGGGAGAAGAAGCCGTGGTTCTCGGTCATGGTCATCACGCCTTTGGACGCGGCGTAGTCCGCCACCTCCCGGACAGCCTGGGCCAAGGTGGGGATGAGGCTCTCATAGCTGCGGTAGTTTTCCCCTTTGTAGCCGGCGGTGATGTCGTGGCGCATCCGGGGCGCGCCCAGCAGGGCGGCGATGTCCACATAGTCCTTCACCCGCTGGATTTCCTTCTCCTGGTCGCCGTCGCTGCCGTTGAGGAAATCCGCCCCAATGGCCAGGGAGGAGAACTGCAACCCGCACTTCTCCGCGGCCTGCTTCAGCTCCAGGGCCTGGGCCTTTTTCTCCTCCTGGGTGCCGCTGAAGTTCACAAAGTCCACGGCCTCCACAGCGTCAAAGCCCAGCTCCGCCGCCTTTTCCACACATCCCAAGGGGGTGAGCTCCCCCTTCTGGATGGCGCTGTAAAAGCTGTACAAGCTGACAGAATACTCCATGCAAAAACAACTCCTCTTTTTTAAGAATATATAGCGTTACCCGGCTGGGAATCCCCGCCGGGTATGCTTGCCATTTTTCAAGATAGGGCCAGGCTCAGTCGCCAAAGCTGATGCCAATCTGCCGCGCCGCCTTGATTTCGTCGCAGTCCACCGGCACGCTCTTCAGCTTGCCGGCCACTTCCGCCAGGGGCACAGGCACGCATTGGCCGCCTACCATGCCCACCATCACGCCGAAGGTCTTTTCCTTGATGAACCGGGCAGCGGTGGCGCCCAGCCGGGTGCACAGCACGCGGTCATAGGCGCAGGGGCTGCCGCCCCGCTGGAAGTGCCCAGGGACGCACACGCGGATTTCGTTGTCAATCTTCCTGGCCAGCTCCTCGGCAATGCGGTACACAATGGAGGGATGGGGGAAGTTCTCCCGGGCCTTTTTCCGCTCCTTCTTGGTGAGGGCCGCCTCCTCCTTGGAGATGGCGCCTTCCGCCACCGCCAAAATGGAGAACTTCTTGCCCTTCTTAATGCGGTCGTTCAGGCACTTGGCAACCTTGTCGATGTCGTAGGGAATCTCCGGCAGCAGAATCACGTCGGCGCCCCCCGCGATGCCCGCGGACAGCGTCAGCCAGCCCACCTTGTGGCCCATCACTTCCACAATGAAGATGCGCCCGTGGGAGGTGGCGGTGGTGTGGATGCAGTCGATGACGTTGGTGGCAATCTCCACCGCGCTGTGGAAGCCGAAGGTCACGTCTGTGCCCCAGATGTCGTTGTCAATGGTCTTGGGCAGGTGGATGACGTTCAGGCCCTCTTGGCTTAAAAGGTTGGCGGTCTTCTGGGTGCCGTTGCCGCCTAAAATCACCAGGCAGTCCAGCTTCATCTTCTTGTAGTTTTCCTTCATGGACTTTACCTTGTCCACGCTGTTTTCGTCGATGACCCGGATGGTCTTAAAGGGCTGGCGGGAGGTGCCCAGAATGGTGCCGCCCAAGGTGAGAATGCCGGAGAAATCCCGCTCCTCCATCTTTTTATACTCGCCAAAAATCAGGCCCTTGTAGCCATCTTTAATGCCGTAAATCTCCACTTCCTTGCCAAATTCCTGATACAGGCCCTTGGCAACCCCTCGAATCGCGGCGTTTAACCCTTGGCAGTCGCCGCCGCTGGTCAAAATACCCACTCGCTTCACGTTGCTCATCCTCTCTGAAAGTATTCCACCGGCGCCCCGGTGTTTTGCGGAAGATGTAAAACCATGTCCACTAGCTTCATTTTAAACTAGAGGAAACTCCCCTGTCAAGGGGTTCCGGCTTCCTCCGAGGAATGAATGGGTATGAGGGGGCTGTCCTTTTCCACCTCTTGCTTGGCTTTCAGGCGCTCCTGGGCCCGGCGGTAGAAGGTCAGCTGGGCGGTGCAGGCGGCGCGGCCCCGGCGGGACACGTGCTGGTAGCTGGTGTCCGGCAGCATCATCCGGGCGTTGGTGTTGTCGCTGAGGAGGATGTCCAGCGTCTCAAAGGCGCGCTGCTTTAAGTCCTCGTCCTCAATGGGGAATACCAGCTCAATGCGGCGGTCCAGGTTGCGGGGCATCCAGTCGGCGCTGCCCATGTAGATTTTGGGGTTGCCGGCGTTTTCAAACTTAAAGATGCGGCTGTGCTCCAGCAACTGGCCCACAATGCTGATAACGGTGATGTTCTCGCTGATGCCCTCCAGCCCGGGGATGAGGCAGCAGATGCCCCGCACAATCAGCTTGATGGGAACCCCCGCCTGGGAGGCTTCGTACAGCAGGGAGATGATTTCCGGGTCCACCAGGGAGTTCACCTTGGCGGTGATGCCGCTGGGCAGGCCGCGCTTGGCGTTCTCCGTCTCGTTGCGAATCATCCGGCAGAAGAAGGGCCGCATGCCGTGGGGCGCCACCACAAAGTGGCGGTACTCCGGGGGCCGGGAGTAGCCGGTAATCACGTTGAACAGGGAAGAGGCGTCGGCGCCGTACTGGCTGTTGCAGGTGAACAGGCCCAGGTCCGTGTAGATTTTGGCGGTGGAGTCGTTGTAGTTGCCTGTGCCCAGGTGCAGGTACCGGCGGATGCCGTCGTCCTCCTGGCGCACCACCAGGGCAATCTTGCAGTGGGTCTTTAAGCCCTGCAAGCCGTAGATGACGTGGCAGCCGGCCTTTTCCAGCTTGTTGGCCCAGTTGATGTTGTTCTCCTCGTCAAAGCGGGCCTTCAACTCCACCAGCACCGTCACCTGCTTGCCGTTTTCCGCGGCCTTAATCAGCGCCGCCACAATGGGGGAGTTGCCGGAAACGCGGTACAGCGTCTGCTTGATGGCCAGCACGTTCTCATCTTCGGCGGCCTGCTCGATAAAGCGCACCACCACGTCGAAGCTCTCGTAGGGGTGGTGGACCATCCTGTCCTTCTCCCGGATGGCCTCAAAAATATCGGTGTAGCCCCAGAAATCCGCCGGGGGGTTCACCGGCCGGATGGGCGCGAAGCACAGGGACTCAAAGCCCTTTACCCCGGCGAACTTGGAGAAGAAGGTCAAATCCAGGGGCCCGGGCAGCTCGTAAATCTCGTTTTTCTTAATGCCCAGCATCTCAATGAGGAAGGCCTTGATGTCGGCGCTGCACTTGGTCAGCAGCTCCAGGCGCACCGGCGCGCCCCGCTTGCGCTTCTTGATGGACTTCTTCACCTCGCTCATAAAGTCCTCGGCCTCTTCGTCAATCTCCAGGTCGGAGTTGCGGGTGATGCGGAAGGGGCAGGCCGCCACAATGTTGTGGAGCTCAAACAGCTCGTCCAAGTTGTGGATAATCACGTCCTCCAGCAAGGTGAACTGCCGGCCCTCCTTGGCGGGCAGCTCCAAAAACCGGGGGAGGATAGAGGGCACCTGCACAATGGCAAAGACCTTTTCCTCCTTGTCCTTGTTGTGCTCCTTGCTTTTCAGGCACACGGCAATGTTCAAAGACTTGTTGGCCAGCAGGGGGAAGGGCCGGCTGCCGTCCACAGCCAGGGGCGTCAGCACAGGGAAGAGCACCTTCTGGAAGTACTGGGAGAGATAGGCCTTCTGCTCCTTGTCCATCTCCTCCACAGAGAGGAACCGCACGCCCTGTTTCTCCAGGGCCGGCATGATGGAGCGATGCAGGCAGGAGTACTGCCGCTCCATGAAACGGTGGGTCTTTTCCTCCAACAGGGGCAGCAGCTCCTGGGGCGTCAGGTCAAAGGAGTTGCCCTTCTGCTTGTAGCCAGAGTTCACCTGGTCCTTCACGCCCGCGACCCGCACCATGAAAAACTCGTCCAGGTTGGAGCCGGTGATGGCCAAAAAGCGCAGCCGCTCCATCAGGGGATTGTCTTTGCGCAGGGCCTCCTCCAAGCACCGGGCGTTAAAATCCATCCAGCTCAATTCCCGGTTGTAATAGGGCATTTTTTTATCCGCCATGGGTGGTCACCTCATATCATGTCAAATTTGATGGAGAGCTCGGGGGAGAGCCCGAACACCTCTTTAAAATACTGGGCAGATTCCGCAAAGGCCCAGCGCTCCAGCAGCGTGTTTTCCGCCGCCTTCGCCTTGAACAGCACCTGGTCGTCCTCCAGGTGGATTTTCAAATCCCGCAGCTTGTGCCGGTGGGACTTGTCCAGCGCGTTCGCCAGCCGGAAGATGGCCGCCAGCTTGGAGATGACAATGCGCTCCTCCATGGGCAGCCAGGCAAAGTCTGGGTTTTCCTCGGTGGTCAGGTTGTTGGAGATGCTCCCCGCCACAAAGGCGGTTTCCAGCACCTCCCGCTGGCGCAGGCCGAAGATGTCCATGCCCTTGATCAAATCGAAGGTGCACTGGTTGTGCTGCCGCACGTTGACAAAGCTGCCGCAGCTGTGCAGCGTGGATGCCAGCTCCAGAATCAGCCGCTTAGAGCTGTCCACGCCGTGGACCTTTTTCAGCTTGTCGAAAATCTGGCAGGCGATCTCGCCGGTGTGGGCGGAGTGCTCCAGGTTGCAGCCAAAGCTCTGGGCCGTGGTCTGGGCGCAGGCCAGGGCGCTTTCCCGCAGGTAGGTGGCCAGGGTGGCGTCCGCCTTGGGCACCAGCTGGTAGCGCAGCATGGCCTCGGAGATGTCCACCGGCGGGGAGATGACGTTCTCCGCCTGGGGGCAGAACCGCAGCATGCCGTTGTAGATGGAGAGGGAAGTGTACAGCAGCGCGGCCCGCTCCTCGGTGATGTTAAAGCGGTTGGCGATGCTTTCCGCCGTGGCCGAGCGGATGGACTGGTACAGGGAAGTCAGCTTCTTCACGCTGATTTGATAGGGGATACCCGCCTTTTTGGCCTCGCACAGCTGGGCCACCAGCTCCAGCTGGGAGCCGGTGAGCACCAGGTTCTTCACCTGGAACCGGGAGATAGCAATGCGGTTGAGGATGGTGTCCAGGTACTCCTCGATGATATAATAGAAATCGTCGGCCTCCTGGTGGTGGAGGTGGCGCAGCACGTCGTGGAGCTTTAAGGCGCCCATGGAAATGTTCTGGGTGTAGATGATTTTCTGCCCGTCGTACACCGCCACGCCAATGCTGCCGGAGCCCACATAGGCAATCATGGTGTTGCCCGGGTGCAGCTTGGCGCCGTCCAGCCGCTCCATGACTTCCTTATAGATATAGGCCTTCTCCTGGCTGTCCTCCAGCACGGTGACCTCCAAGCCGTTGCGCACCTTCAGCTGGTCCACCACCAAGGCGCGGTTCTTGGCCTCCCGCAGGGCGGTGCAGGAAATCACCTTGGGCTTTTCAATGTTGTAAGAGCGCAGGGCGGCGGTAAATTTCGAGAGCACGCTGGAAAGCTCCCGCAGGCTGTCAAAGCTGATGTCCCCGCTGGAGAACACATCGTGCCCCAGGCTCACCGGGTACTCCAGCCGGTCCAGGGTGGCCACGGTGCCCTTCGCCCATTGAGAGACCCGCATCCGCACGTTGTTGGAGCCGATCTCAATGACGGCGGCGGCGCGGGGGGCGCTTTTCTTATTCAAGGGGTATCCCTCCTAAGTGAGATAAAGTTATGTCTTGATTATACCAAAATCCCGTGGGATATTCAAACCAGCTTCCCAAATTTTAACGGGCTTTTCGGGTATTTTACATGGATTTAACAAAAAACCCCCGTCAAAGCGCCTTCTTCCGCCCCCACCGGACATGATAGGAGACCCTCCGGCGCCCCTTTTGGCAGGGACGAAAAATTTTTTCAAAAAAATGAAAATTCCCTCTTGCTTTTTCGAAAAGTGTTTGCTATAATAATCAAGCGCCACACGGAGAGGTATTCTAATGGTAAGGAGCCACATTGGAAATGTGGTGTGCCGCAAGGCATTGTGCGTTCGAGTCGCATCCTCTCCGCCACAAAAACGCTGAATTCGAAAGAGTTCAGCGTTTTTCTTATTTTCCCCTTGCCAAGGGAGCACCTGCTGGTGTATCATTAAACCTATCACTACATGGATTAAGAAAGGGAGGGAACAGCCCACGCGGCTGTGCCAGAACATGAAAAGACAAGAAGTGGCATCGTTTTACAAGGACCTTTCCTCCTACGCGGGAAAGACTGTCACCGTTTGCGGCTGGGCCCGGTCTATCCGGGATTCCAAAACATTGGGCTTTATCGACCTCAACGACGGCACGTCCTTTAAGGGCGTCCAGATTGTGTTTGAGGACGGGAAGATTGATAACTTCAAGGAGATAGCCTCCCAGAACGTGGGGGCCGCCCTGCGGGTTACAGGCACATTGCTTGCCACCCCAGAGGCCAAGCAGCCCTTTGAAATCCACGCTTCCGAAATCGTGGTAGAGGGCGCCTCCACCCCCGATTACCCCCTGCAGAAAAAGCGCCACACCGTGGAGTTTTTGCGGACCATTCCCCACCTGCGGGCGCGCACCAACCTGTTCAGCGCCGCCTTCCGCATCCGCTCCGCCGCTGCCTACGGCATCCACAAGTTCTTCCAGGAGAACGGCTTTGTCTATATTCACACGCCGGTTATCACCACCACCGACTGCGAGGGCGCCGAGATGTTCCAGGTGACCACCATGGACCTGGACAACCTCCCCAAGACAGAGGACGGCGCCGTGGACTACCGCCAGGACTTCTTCCAGAAGCAGGTGTTCCTGTCCGGCTCCGGCCAGCTCCAGGTGGAGACCATGGCCCAGGCCTTCTCCAAGGTGTACACCTTTGGGCCCACCTTCCGGGCGGAGCGCTCCAACACCCCCCGGCACGCCTCGGAGTTCTGGCACATCGAGCCGGAAATCGCCTTTGCCGACCTCAACGACAACATGGACGTCATCGAGGCGGCGGTGAAGTCCGTCATCAATTACGTGCTGGAGACCTGCCCCCAGGACATGGAGTTCTGCAACCAGTTTGTGGATAAGGGCCTTTTGGACCGCCTGCGCCACGTGGCCACCTCTGACTTTGCCCGGGTCACCTACACCGACGCGGTGAAGATTCTGGAGGAGCACAACAGCGAGTTTGAGTACAAGGCCGCCTGGGGCGAGGACATCCAGACCGAGCACGAGCGCTTCCTGGCGGAGAAGCACTTTGGCCGCCCGGTGTTCGTCACCGACTACCCCAAGGACATCAAGTCCTTCTACATGCGCCTCAACGACGACGGCAAGACCGTGGCCGCCACCGATTTGCTGGTTCCCGGCATTGGGGAGCTGGTGGGCGCCAGCCAGCGGGAAGAGCGCTATGACGTGTTGAAAAACCGCATGCTGGAGCTGGGCATGAGCGAGGAAGACCTGTGGTGGTACCTGGATTTGCGCCGCTTTGGCACCACGGTCCACTCCGGCTTTGGCATTGGCTTTGACCGCCTGGTGATGTACCTCACCGGCATCTCCAACATCCGGGACGTGCTGCCCTTCCCCCGCACCACCGGCTCCGCGGAGTTTTAAAAAAACGCATAGCTTAGGGCCTGCTGCGGCGGGCCCTTTTTTGCGCGCCGCAACAGATGGTTGCTTGTGCCGCAGCGCCTTTTTCGATATACTGTAGAGGAGAGGTGAACGAAATGGAAGCAAAAGATGTTCTGCGGTCCCTGCGGAAAGAGCGGGGCCTGTCTCAAGAGGAGCTGGCGGAAAAAATCTTCGTTACCCGGCAAGCGGTGTCTCGCTGGGAAACAGGGGAGACCCTTCCTACCCCGGAAACGCTCCAGCTCCTTTCAGCTTTGTATGATGTGTCTATCAACACGCTGCTGGGTTCGCCCCGGAAGCTTGTCTGTCAGTGCTGCGGCATGCCACTGGAGGACTCTGTCCTCAGCCGTGAACCCGACGGCTCCTTGAACGAGGAATACTGCAAATGGTGCTACACAGAGGGTAAGTTTGCCTACTCCTCCTTGGAAGAGCTGCTAGATTTTTTGGAAGGCACCATGTCCAACGAAAGCTGGACGCCGGAGCAGGTCAGGACATATTTGCAGGGCTATCTGCCGCAGTTGAAGCATTGGAAAGAACCGTAAACGAAAGAGGAGAACGGAAAATCCGCTCTCCTCTTTTTGTATGCAAGTATATGGTTTACTCTTGGCCGTCCCAGCAGTAGGTGCACAGCTTGCACTTGTCAATGCCCACAGACTGAATCATGTCGTCCAGCCGGTGGTACCGCAGGGAGGTGAAGTTCAGTTTCTTGCCGATGTACTCCACCATGGCGTTGTACTCGCCGCTTTCCGGGTCGGCGTACTTTACCAGGTTGGCGGGCTCCTCGGTGCCCTCCATCTCCTGGATGACCCGGCGGGTAATCAAATCCATCACCGAGGTGGACCGGGAGAAGTTCAAGTACTTACATCCGTACAGCAGGGGAGGGCAGGCAGGCCGCACATGGACCTCCCGGGCGCCGCTCTGGTACAGGAACTCCGTGGTCTCCCGCAGCTGGGTGCCCCGGACGATGGAGTCGTCGATGAGCAGCAGGCTCCTGTCCTGGATGAGCTCGTGGACCGGGATAAGCTTCATCTTGGCGATGAGGTTCCGCTGGCTCTGCATGGTGGGCATAAAGGAGCGGGGCCAGGTGGGCGTGTACTTGATAAAGGGCCGGGAGAAGGGGATGCCGCTCTCGTTGGCGTAGCCGATGGCGTGGGCCGTGCCGGAATCGGGCACGCCGGCCACGGTGTCGGGATGGGCGTCATCCCGGCGGGCCAGCATGGCGCCGCAGTGGTAGCGCATCTGCTCCACGCTGACCCCCTCGTAGGAGGAGGAGGGGTAGCCGTAGTACACCCACAGGAAAGTGCAGATTTTCATGTCCTTGCCGGGCTCTACCAAGGTCTTTACGCCCTCTGGGGTGACAATGGCAATCTCTCCGGGGCCCAGCTCCCGCAGGGAGGTGTAGCCCAGGTTCAGATAGGCAAAGCTCTCAAAGGAGATGCAGTAGGCGTTCTCCTTTTGGCCAAGGGCCACCGGGGTGCGGCCCAGCTTGTCCCGGGCGGCCAGAATGCCCTTGGGCGTCATGATAAGCATGGTCATGGAGCCGTCGATGACCTCTTGGGCATACTGGATGCCCTCGATGAGGTTCTGCTTTTGGTTGATGACAGAGGCCACCAGCTCCGTGGCGTTCACATCGCCGCCGCTCATCTCCAGAAAGTGGGAGTGCCCGCTTTTGAACAGCTGCTCCACAATCTCGTTGGTGTTGTTGATTTTGCCCACGGTCACAATGGCGTAGGTGCCATGGTGAGAGCGCACAATCAAGGGCTGGGGCTCGTAGTCGGAGATGCACCCAATGCCCAGATGGCCCTTCATGCTGGCCACGTCCTTGTCGAACTTGGTGCGGAAGGGGGAGTTCTCAATGTTGTGGATGGCGCGGTCAAAGCCCTTTGCCGGGTCGTAAACCGCCATGCCGGCACGGCGGGTGCCTAAATGGGAGTGGTAGTCTGTTCCAAAGAACAGGTCGAACATGCAATCTTCCTTCGATGCTACGCCAAAAAAGCCGCCCATATAATTCCTCCATATCTGCTTGTTTGTCTGGTTTTGTCGGAACGAAGGGTATTATAGCACATTTTCCGCCAAACTACAAACCCGCTTTTCCGGCGGCGCCCATCTTGGGCAAGGTTGCACAGAAAACATTTCACCGGGGATAAGGCCTCATACAAAACGTAAAAAATGCAGGGAGGTAAAAATCAACTTGCATTTTTTCTGCAAATAGAGTACAATATGAGAAGTTTGCTGCCCTAAAATGAAACGGGGAAAAACGACTTTATTCAAAACGGAAAACTATTACGTATGGGAGATGTTGTGATGAAGCTGGCGGCAAAAACCACCGATGAGCTGCAAAAAATCCACCAAGAGGCCTTGGAGCAGTACGAGGATTTTAAAAGCCTGCACCTGCAGCTGAACATGGCCCGGGGCAAGCCCTGCGCCGAGCAGCTGGACCTGGCGCTGGGGGTGCTGGAAGCCCTCCATGCCCGCAGTGAGTTCGCCAACTCCAACGGCGATGACTGCCGCAACTACGGCGTGTGGAACGGCCTGCCGGAGATGCGGGCCATTTTCAGCGAGATGATGGATGTCCCCGCGGACCAGATTATTTTGGGGAACAACTCCAGCCTGCAGATGATGTTCGACTGCATCGCCCAGGGCTTCACCCACGGCTACAGCGGCTGCACCCCGTGGGCACGCCAGGAAAAAGTCAAGTTCCTGTGCCCCGCCCCGGGCTACGACCGCCACTTCGCCGTGACGGAATACTTCGGCTTTGAGATGATTCCCGTGCCCATGCTGAAAACCGGCCCGGACATGGACATCATCGAGCGCCTGGTGGCCCAGGACGACACCATCAAGGGCTGCTGGTGCGTGCCCAAGTACTCCAACCCCACAGGCATCACCTACTCCGACGAGACAGTCCGGCGGTTCGCCGCGTTTAAGACCGCCGCCAAGGACTTCCGCATCATGTGGGACAACGCCTACTGCGTCCACGACCTCACCGACACCCCCGACACCTTGCTGGATTTGTACGCCGAATGCTTGAAAAACGGCACGGAGGACAACGTGCTGTTCTTCGCCTCCACCTCTAAGATTTCCTTCCCCGGCGCCGGCGTGGCCGCCCTGGCCGCCAGCAAGCGGAATATCGAGGACTTGAAGCGCCGCATCACCACCCAGACCATCGGCCCCGACAAGCTGAACCAGCTGCGGCACATCCTGTTCCTCCACGACATCAACGGCGTGCACAACCTGATGCAGGGCCACCGGAAAATCCTGGAGCCCAAGTTCCAAATCGTGGAGGAGTCCCTGGAGCGTGAGCTGGGGGATTTGGGCATCGCCAAGTGGAGCAAGCCCAACGGCGGCTACTTTGTCAACCTGGACGTGATGAACGGCTGCGCCAAGCGCGTGGTGTCCCTGTGCAAGGAGGCTGGCGTCATCCTCACCGACGCCGGCGCCACCTTCCCCTACGGCGCCGACCCCAACGACAGCAACATCCGCGTGGCGCCCACGTTCCCGCCCCAGGAGGAGCTGCGCCAGGCCATGCACCTGCTGTGCATCTGCGTCCGCTTGGCCGCCAGCGAGAAGCTGCTTTCCGAGCGGGTTTAACACAAGAGTAAAACCAAGGGCAGGTACTAGCTACCTGCTCTTTTGCTATGTGTCCGCTTTTTCTTTGGAGGGTGCAGCGCCTTTCTCTGGCTGCTCCCCCAACGCAGGCAGCGCCCCCGTCTCCCGGAACGCCCCGTACAGCGCGCACAGCCCCAGCACGTAGAACAGCACCCAAAAGCTCTGTGCCACCAGAGAGAAGTACACCGCCGCCAAGGTGGCCAGGGGATGGATTTTCACCGAGGAGGCCACCAGCTTGGGCTCCACCACCTGGCGGATGAAGGTGATAACCAGCCAGCCTATGGCAATCCCCAGGGCCCGGGCGTACTGGCCAATGAGCAGCTGGTACACCGCCACCGGCGCCAGCACAAACACCGGCCCCAGCACGGGGAGCACGTCCGCCACCGCGGTGAGGAAGCCGATAAGCAGTGGATAGGGGACACCCAGCACCGCCATGATCACGCAGGTTTGGCAAAAGGTGAGAAAGTACAGGAACAGGTAGGAGAGGATATACTTCCGCCCTGTGCCGCCGGAGTTCTTCACCGCGGCGCTGATGTGGAAGGCCGCCGTCTCCGAGAAAAAGCCCCGGCCCCAGGCCAGGAACTGCTTCATGTCCCGGGCGAAGAAAAAGGCGGCGCACACCGCCACAATCACCAAGGTGACAATGGTGGGCAGGGAGGTGAGCAGCCGCAAGGCAGCGCCCATGCAGGTGACCACCAGGTCCATGCTGTTTTGCAGCGCCTCCAGGATTTCCTGGCTGTGCAGCTCGAGGAAATCCAGGTCGAACTGGGAGAGAAATTCCCCGGCCCGGTTGAGGAAATCCGTCACCGGCTGAGAGAATTCCGCAAAGCCATTCTGGGCCGCCCTGGTGAGGAAGGCGGTGATTTCCCGCAGGGCCAGCACCCCCAAAAGGGCCAGCCCCCCGCAGAGGACGACCAAGGCCAAAATGGTGGCCGCCAGCGTGGCCGGGCCGTGGGGGAGCTTCAGCCACTTTTGCAGGAAGCCAATCACCGGCTGCACCGCCAAGGCAATGAGGAATCCCGCCAAAAAGGGCAGGGTGTAAA
>ERZ1090881.753-NODE-758-length-14627-cov-5.997118_pt1 | contig 14627 bp, 16 predicted proteins | sample MGYA00478470_ERZ1090881 | MGnify/ENA primary metagenome ERZ1090881 (study PRJEB33644, sample SAMEA5815736) | chicken gut metagenome | biome: Chicken; feature: Gastrointestinal Tract; material: Caecum | place: Ireland | collected 2019-01-01 | study: A study of the...
CTACACGCGTAAGATCGTCGGCAGCGTCAGATGTGTATAAGAGACAGATGTTTAGATAGCCTTTAAGAGCTGCAATGTTATTTTGCGTCAAGGATCTGCTCCTTTATTTGCGAATATATTTCATCGCTTACATTTGTTTTAAAAGTTTTGTTGAGGAGTTTTTGTTTTTGCATTTTACTAATGCAAGTCTCGTTTTTGCAAATATATGCGCCGCGCCCATTTTTCTTGCCTGTGGAATCGATAAAAATTTCATTATCTTTATTTTTTACTATTCTTACAAGCTGCCGTTTGTCTTTCATTTCACGGCAAGCAATGCACATTCTGAGGCTTTCCATCTCCCCTCCTTATTTAATTAATCTTCGTCATCATCGATTGGAGCAATTTCCTCCAACTCTTCAAGGTCGCTCAAACCTTGGAAAGAATCATCGCTCAGTTCGGTAAGTTCATACTCTGGCTCTTTGGTTTCGATGGTGGTTACAGAGCTTTCAGGTTTGACCTCTATCTTCCAACCAGTAAGGCGAGCCGCCAATCGAACATTTTGTCCGCTTTTGCCAATCGCAAGAGACAGTTTGTCATCAGGAACGATTACGCGAGATGAATGAAGGCTTTCATTTGTTTCTACACTGAGCACTTTTGCAGGACTGAGCGCTTTTGCAATGTATTCAAGTGGGTCATCACTGTATTCAACAAGGTCGATTTTTTCGCCATTGATTTCTGAGGTGATCGTGTCAATTCTTTGTCCGCGATTTCCAATGCATGTGCCTATTGGGTCTATGTTTGGTTTATCAGTGTAAACCGCAACTTTTGTACGATTGCCAGGATCACGTGCAATATTTTTGATTTTTATATCACCTGATGCAACTTCTGGGATTTCAAGTTCAAAGAGCTTACGAATAAATCCGATATTGCTGCGTGTAACTTGAATTTGAGTGCCTTTATATGAGTCTTTGATTTTTTTTACATAGACTTTCACTCTGTCTCCAACGTTGTATTTTTCGTTTGGAATTTGGTCAGATGGAAGCATGACACCTTCTGTATTTGAGTTTGAAATCTGTACATATACCGTGCCGTTATCAATGCGTTTTACAACCGTAGTCAAAAGCTCGTCTTCCTTTTCAGAAAGCTCAGCCATAGCCTTTTGACGACCAAGCTCATTGAGTTTTTGCATTACTACCTGCTTTGCAGTTTGTGCAGCGATACGGCCAAAGTCTTTTGTAAGTTCCTCTTCAAGAACAATGTCGCCTACTTTGTAAGATTTTTTGCGAAGGCGAGCTTCTGCAAGAGAAATTTCTTTATCTGAATCTTGAACTTCATCAACAATCGTCTTGTAGGAATAGATTTTTATCGTAGCTTTTTCAGGATTCAGTTTTACCATAGCTGGTTTTGCTTCGCCGTACATTTTTTTATACGCTGATGTAAGCGCGCTTTCTAGCGTAGCGATGAATGTTTCTTTGTCAATTTTCTTCTCCATTTCAAGGTCTTCAAGCGCTTGAAAGAAATCTTTATTTGTCATTTTAATCTCCTTAAAATTTAATTATAGGCATAATATGTGCGACTTTTTCACGTTCGAAAGTTTTTTCTTCGTCACCGTCAAGAATTGTAAAAGTCTTTTCATCATATTTTTCAAGTTTGCCTTCAAATTTCTTATTGCCATCTATTTTTGCAAAAAGAGTGACGCAAACATCTTTGCCTATATTTCTTGCAAAGTCGCGGTCGGTTTTTATTGGCCTGTCAATCCCTGGCGAGCTTACCGATAAGATGTATGGCTTATCTTCTGTTGGATTCAACTGTTCTAGTGGCTCATCAATGGCTTTGGAAACCTTTTCGCAATCATCAATATTTACACCGTCAGCGCTGTCAATGTAGAAAATCAAATTCATTCCGTCAGATTTTTTTGAATATTCAACTTCAACAACTTCATAGCCAAGCGCTTCAATGATTGGGCTAATTTTTTCCTCACACAATTCTTTAACTTTTGCCAATTTAAAACCTCCCCTTTCTACGAAGCAGGGAGCGATGCAAAATTGCACGCTCCCCACTATCAGTCATATTTATTGTAGCATTATTGCTTTAAAAAATCAAGTATAAACACAAAAAAAATTGCTATTTTTTAATTTTAATATTTTATTTTTAATTATTTTTTATTTTTATTTAATTCCATCAGTACCTGAGCCGTTGCATAAGCGTCATTGAAAGCGCGATGTGCATCGTTGAGAGTTAGTCCAAGCGCTTTGACCACTGTGCCAAGCTTGTAGTTTGATGTGCGCAGTTTTGATTGACGAACTACAATCATGGTATCAATGACCATGTTGTCAAACATCAGGCCTAGCCTGTTGCCAACTTTTTTCACAAATTTAAGGTCAAAGCCAATAACGTTGTAGCCGCTGATTATGCAGTCCCTTGTCCACTCATAAAAGTCTATGATAACATCTTCAATCTGCGGCGCATGAGCGACCATTTCATTAGTTATATTGGTCAAAGCCTGAACATCAGCTGGTATAGGGCTTTTTGGCTTCGCAAAGCTTGCAAACCTTTCTGTAATCTCGCCATATTCAACTTTAACAGCCCCTATTTCTGTGATTTCACAGGTTTCAGGGTCAAGCCCAGTCGTTTCAATATCAAATACAACAATCTTATTTTTCATGATGAAATCATTGTAATCAGATTTGACATCAAAAAGGTTTTCCTGTGTATTTCGCGGCAATATATCGGGAAAAACCACCTGTTTATGATTAGCAAGCGGATCAATTTGTTCGGGTTGTTTTACCTCTGTTTGCAATGGGCTGGCAAGCGAAATCTTCCTAACATAGTAAGTATTTTTACCCGTCAATCCTGCGCGTATATCACCAACGCACAACAAGAACGACATGTCTTCAAGCGCGTCTAAGTCTTTTTCATGGGTACGACTGCAAAAATATACGCATTCAATCGAACCTGTACTATCTTTAAGATTGAAACTATAAAGAGCTTTTTCTTCGCCAGCGTGCTTACCTTTTTTAATTATAAACTTTTTCTGAGTCTTGTTTGTCATTACACCAGACAAGATCACCGAATCCTTCTTGTTTTTATTGTCTGAGATATATTCTGGCTTTGGAATTATGTCACCGCCAACAATTTTCTTTTCAATGTTCACATCATATCTTTTGGCTTTTGTAAGCACCGGCATGACATCGTCAGCTTCAATCTCGTCTGGAAGCTTATCTTCATTTTGCGAAATTTCAATATCAAAATTCGCAATGTATAATTTGTCCAAATATGATTTTAATTGTGATTTCAATTCCAGTTCATCAATAAGCGCAAGCACATCACCGTTCAATGAAATCTTTATTTTTACATTTAAATCTTGGTGGCTTGATGAAATATTTTCTGGCGATATGTACGGAAAAATACCCTTTTTATTCTGTCGGAAAAATTCAATGATATCGGCCGAAATCAGTTTTTTATCAAGGTAGGACTTTTTGTACTTTATTTTAAGTTCGCCATTCAATGATAAAAGCTCCGTCAGAAAGGATTCAATTTCCTTTTTGTCATCAGATGACATATCTGCATCATTATAAGGGTAAAGAAAAGTAATCGAGCACTGCAAAATGTCTGTATCATAAACAACTGACAGGAGCTTTAAGTTTGAATATTTTGCACCAAATTTTTGGTTAATTTTATCTTTAATGTCTATCATATTGATATTTTATAACAGGAAATGTAAAATGTCAATCAAAATTACAGCGCCAAATAGTATGAAAAGGCCTATGGCATGTATCATATTTTCGGTTTCGCGCTTGATTGGCTTTTTGCGCACTGCTTCAATCGTCGTGAAAAGTACATGAGCGCCGTCAAGAGCTGGTATTGGTAACGCGTTGAAGACAGCAAGGTTTGCCGAAATCAAAGGTATGAGTACCAATATGTTTGCAAAATTTGTCTGAGTAAAGCTTGCAATTGTGGCTATTGTGGTTACTGGCCCGCCTATTGCTGAAAGTGGCAGCTGGAAAGTAATCAGAAGGAACAGACTTTTCAATACCACCCAAGCCATACCGAATGCAAACGGCACTGCGCGCTCAACAGCTTCCCAGAAAGTATGGACATATGCCGTGACGTTCACGTCCCAGAAATATTCATACTCTTGAACGAACTCGCCTTCCACTTTATCGCCGTTTTCATCATACTTTTGATTGTTGACAAGAGCTTGATAGAATCCAAGTTCAACATTGGCATAATCGTCGCCCCTTTTTACTATTGCTGGGATTGTTGGATATTCCTGAAATGCAAGGCGTTTTGTCTCATTGTCTGCATCCTTGTAGGCTGCCATATATTCTGATAGAGCAGATATTTCAGCTTTCATTATTTCGTTGTAGGTTTTTCCATAGGCGAAATCAATTTTTTCACCACGAATTGAAATTATAATATCGCCTTCTTGCAAACCTGTGCCTTCTGGAACGTTTGTTATCTCGCTGCCCTCGACAATATTTGAGATATGCTGTGTGTCAAACGGCATGAAACCGTTGACCTGTGGTATGTCATATCCCACAGTGCAAAGCAGAATCATAGAAAAAATTACGGCAGCTGCAAAGTTGAATGTTACGCCAGCAAGAAAGACTAAAATTCTTTTCCATGGCTTTTGATTTGTAAACGAATCTGGATTTTGAGCATCTGCATCCTCTTCACCAGCAAAAGCGCAGTATCCGCCAAGCGGAAATATGCGCAAAGAGATAAGTTCCCCTCTTTTATTTTTACGAGAAAAGAGGGCTTTACCAAACCCTATTGAAAATTCTGTAATTTTAAACCCTAGCATACGCCCTATTGTGTAATGGCCAAATTCGTGAATCAAAACCATAAAAAGCAGAATGACGATTGCTAGAATTATATAAAGAATAAACAATGCCCTATTCCCAATCCTTTATGATAGTATATTTGATTATGATTTTTTTATGAATACACCTTAGACTACAAAACTGCAAACAGGATACTGAATGCAATAAAAAGATATGGCGCTGTAAAGACATATGAATCAAATCTGTCAAGCATGCCGCCATGGCCTGGGAAAAGTGCGCCCGAATCCTTTACCCCAGCACTGCGTTTCAAATAGCTTTCAAACAAATCTCCAAGCTGACAGATGATTGAACCGATTGCTGTAATGATAATCACCTTCCATACAGCTAGTCCAGCATCAGTCAGCAAAGAGGTAACTGATGGAATAGAGTAAAGGATAAAATAAATTGCGGTAACAAAAAGTATGCAGGATAAAAATCCGCCTATTGCACCTGAAATTGTCTTGTTTGGACTGATTTTTGGCGCAAGCTTTTTGCCACCAATCAGGCCACCAAACAGATAGGCAAAAGTGTCTGTCAAAATTGGGATAAGGAACATCAGCAGCAGTACAATAAGCGAGATTGCCGAGCCGTTAGTTATTGTGCCGTCAGCAAAAATTTCAAAAGTAGATGAGAGCTCGTCCATGTGGTTAATAAGCGTCATGAAACTGAGCAAAAACGCTGGATAAATAAATACCACAGAAGTGTTGAGCGCCTTAGTAACTGCAAATTTCAGCTTTGATTTTTTATCAAGATTTCTTGCTTTCATTTCAATAGCTGTATGACCCTTTCTGATTATGGTCAAAAGAAAAGACACAGCAAAAAACAGCACTATAAGGCCAACGCACATTACAAGAGTATAAATCAACCCGATTTCTGCATCAAATGCAATTCCAAGCAACATCACCAGCATCAAAAAAGCTGGAAAAATAGTTGCTAATATGGTATCGTTGTACTTGCCCATTTTTGAGAATAGTTTTGATGCCTCATATGTAGCAAAGCAGGCTACAAGAAGTATCAAAGCATCAAAAAAATAGCTGCTAACATATGCTTTCAAAATGAAAGCGATTGCGAGCACAAAAACGATGCCTAGTGATGTAAGCAGTCTTGTTTTCATTTATTTACACCTCCAAATCTTCGGTTTCTTTTTTGATATTCAAGCAAACATTTTTCTAGTTGTCTTTCATTGAAAGAAGGCCAGTAAATTTTAGGAAAATACAATTCACAGTATGCCATCTGGAATAAAAGGAAGTTTGAAATACGTTGTTCGCCGCTTGTTCTGACAACAAAGTCAGGCTCTGGCATGTCTTTGGTGTCAAGAATAGCAAGGAAGTCTTTTTCGTTTGTTTGCTTTGTATTATTTTGTAGCAATTTATTTACTGCGCGAATGATATCATCTCGCCCGCCATAGTTAAGCGCGAAAGTTACTGTCAAGCCCTCTATATTTTTAGTTTCGTCGACTATACTCAATAAAGCGGACTTCAAATCTTCTGGAAACGGATCTAAAACGCCAATATAATTGACTTTAATTTGATTCTTTATGAAAAAATCCTTGTTTTGATTCAGATAGTCACGCAGAAGTCCAAAAATACCATTTATTTCGTCTTCGCCTCGGCGCCAGTTTTCTGTCGAAAAAGCAAAAAAGGTGCAATATTCAATACCGAATTTTTTACAGCCCAGCATGGTTCTTTCAACCGCTTTGATGCCTTCCTTGTGCCCATAATAACGAGCCAGCCCCCTTTTTGTTGCCCAGCGTCCATTTCCGTCCATTATAAAAGCAATGTGTTTTGGTAATATTTTTATTCTTTGTGTCATATCAATCCTTATATTACACTATGAGAAAAAGCCAGATAGTGTGCAATTTTACACTTCCATTATCTCTTTTTCTTTTGCTTTATAATTGTCGTCTATTTTATCGCAGGACTTGTCAATAAGCTTTTGTATTTCATCTTCAACAGCGTGAAAGTTGTCTTCTGAAAGCTCACCATTTTTTTCGAGGTCTTTAAGCATATCAATGGCATCTCTGCGAGCAGCGCGTACGGCTACTTTGGTGTCCTCTGCAATTTTCTTTATTGACTTCACTATCTCGCGGCGTCTTTCTTCGGTCAGCATTGGGAAAATAAGGCGGATCACCTTACCGTCCTCATTTGGCGTCACGCCAAGGTCAGCAGCTGAAATAGCCTTTACAACATTTTTCACTTGTGATTGGTCCCATACCTGAATTGCAAGAATGCGAGCTTCTGGTACTGTTATGCTTGCCATATTTTTTAGTGGTGTTGGCGCACCGTAGTAATCAATGAAAACCTTATCAAGTATGTGCGGATTTGCTCTGCCTGCACGAATTACCAGGTATTCATTAAGTTGGTGATTTATTGCCTTGTCAATTTCTTCTTGACACGAAAGCAATATTTCATCTGTCATTTCGTCCATTATTATTCTCCTATGCAATGATTTTACTATAAAATCAGCCTTTTTGGCAAATGATTTTGCAAGCATAATAAAGAAAATTGAATATTTTAGTCGTAAACGAATGCGCCAAATTGTAAAGCAGCAATATTGACAAAGATAAAGAATTTAAGTATAATAACTGTATATTATGCAAATACGGAGAAATTGGTCAAATGAACAGAATTGAGGTATGCACAGAGAACTATGGTAATGCTTCGGCAATCGACATCGATGTACGAGGGTCAAGAGAGAAATTTTGGTTTTCATTTAACGACTCTCCCAATCAAAAATGGCTTTTTAAAAATACCAACAAACTTGGCACAAATAAAAAGACTTTTGAAGATATTGGCGAAGTAATTTTTTATGAGATTTGTGAACAAGTTGGCGTAAAATGCGCTTTGTATGCGCCTGCTATCAGCGTAAAAGATGGCGTAGAAAAGGAAGGCGTTATTTCTGCAAACTATAATCCCCTTGGATTTCAGGAATTTTCTGGATATTCAATTTTGGAGTACTATAAAAACTTTGCCTACGACAACTATCATGGTTTGAATGTCGACAGCGAAAACACTTTGGACAATTACTTGCACGCGCTGAAATGTTTTGCAGCGACCAACAGAGCAGCAAGGGTTGACGTCGACAAAATCATGACTGAAATGGGAAAGCGGTTTTTGCTTGATTATTTGTGTATTCAGTCTGACAGAAACTGGTACAATGTGTCTTTCTTGTTGGATAATAGCAGCTGCAACTTCGACCTTTCGCCATGCTTTGACAACGGCAATATTTTTTGCTGGAATTTCAAATCAAGTGTAATTGAACATTTGAATAAGTTGTTGTCAAACAAAAATAAAATATCATATCTAAATGAATTTTTAAAATCCAAACCTATTGCAATGGGCGTACAAACTTGCATGTCACTGCACAATAATGAAACACCTCACTTAATGTCCCCTTTGCCGCAAACAGAAGATTCAATTACCATACTAGAAAATGAAATGGTTGATATGATTATGAAGTCAAAAGAATTGCAAGACTTCCTTTTTAATAAGCTTGGCAAAGAAAACAATATTATTGACAAAGCATTTTCTGAAGCTGAAAACAAATATGGTAAAATGCCCGAACTTTTACACGAACAAGCAAACCGCGTTTTCAATCTGAGGTGTGAGCATTTGACCAATCTTGTAAAACAGGCAAAAAAATTAAAGGAACAGGAGGAAATGAATGAATATTTTGTTTAGTTATCACGGAAATGTTCTTGGCTCGCTGACTTTTGATGGAAAGAACTATTACTACAATTCTGTTCCTGAAGGCGAAGCTGCTGCAAAGCAGATGTCTTTTGGACTGATACCATACAGGCTTTATAATTCACAAGAATTGAAGTCAGACAAACTGTTTGATGAATTTAAAGTATGGCTGCACTACTCTTCAAGAAATGACGTGAAAAATCTTTGTGAAATAAATGAATTGGACAGCGATTGGGATAAGCTTGTCAAAATGGCAACGCATGAATTGAAAAGCGATGGCTTTTCGTTGAAATTGGCACAATAAATTGCAAATTACTAGCGATTTAGTTAAATGAAAATAAAAAAGAGGGCTTAAAATAAGTCCTCTTTTCGTTTTTGAGATTATGTGATTATTTATTGCCTTGCATTTGCTTTTGAACTTCTTCGGCAAGGTTGTCATTTCTCTTTTCAAGGCCTTCGCCCATTTCAAATCTTGCAAATCTTCTGATTGAGATTTTTTCGCCGATTTGAAGAGTCTTCTCATTAATATACTGCTGAATAGTCAAGTCTGGGTTCTTTACGAAAGATTGTTCAAGCAGGCAAACGTCCTGATAGAACTTCTTGACACGGCCTTCAACCATTTTGTCAACGATTTGAGCTGGCTTGCCTTCATTAAGAGCCTGATTTCTGAGAATTTCCTTCTCTCTTGCAACTTCTTCTGCTGGAACGTCTTCAATACGAACGTACTTTGGTGCAGCTGCTGCAATCTGCAAAGCTATATCGTGACCAATTTCTTGGAAAGCGTCTGTTTTTGCAACGAAGTCAGTTTCACAGTTGATTTCTACAAGGACACCAATTTTGCCGCCCATATGAATATATGAAGTTACAATACCTTCTGATGCTATTCTTGATTGTTTTTTTGCCGCTGCGGCGATACCCTTTTCTCTCAGCCATGTAATAGCTTTGTCAAAATCGCCATCGCATTCAACCAATGCTTTTTTGCAGTCCATCATGCCTGCATTTGTTTTTGCACGAAGATCGGCAACGTCTTTAGCTGTAAAATTCATATTACTCACCTTCCTTGTTGTCTTTTTTGTCTTCCTCAGCATTTTCAGTTTTCTCAGCTGCTGTGTCTTTTTTCTCTTTCTTCACATCTGGTTTTTTCTTTGCTGGCTTTTTCTTGCCATTACGCTTGTTGCGATTTTCCTCGCCTGCTTCTGCAACTTCAAGATTTGGCTTGGTTTCAGCAAGAAGTTTCTCAATATCGATGTCTTCATCTTGGACATCTTCTTTTTGCATTGATACGCCTTCTTTGGCTTCGATTACAGCGTCTGCGATAGCAGAAGCAATAAGTTTTACAGAGCGAATTGCATCGTCGTTTCCTGGAATTACATAGTCAATGCCATCTGGATTGCCGTTTGTGTCAACAAGACCAACCATAGGAATGTTGAGAAGTTTGCATTCGTTCACGCAGATATGCTCGATGTTAGGGTCAACAACGAACACAGCACCAGGAAGCTCACGCATATCTTTAATTCCGCCAAGATTTTTTTCAAGCTTTTCGCGCTCTGCTTTCAGAAGTGTGACTTCTTTCTTAGGAAGAAGGTCAAATTCGCCAACCTTCTCCATTTGATTGAGTTTATTCAATCTTTCAATTCTTGATTTGATTGTCTTGAAGTTTGTCAAGCAACCGCCAAGCCAGCGCGTATTGATGTAGTACATGCCGCATCTTTCGGCTTCTTCCTTTACTGCATCTTGTGCTTGTTTTTTTGTTCCTACGAACAAAATGTTTTTACCCGAAGCAACAACATCGCGAATAAATTTGTACGCTTTGTCGACCTGCTCAGATGTTTGTTCCAGATTGATGATGTGAATATCATTTCGTGCAGTGAAAATGTATTTTTTCATCTTAGGGTTCCACTTTCGTGTTTGGTGACCAAAATGAACACCCGATTCCAGAAGTTGTTTCATTGAAATAACTGACATTTTTTATCCTCCTTTTGTTTTTGTCCTTCCCCATAGTTTTCTAGCTCCTATTTGCGACCTCAGAAATAAATCTTTTTTGTAAAGCCAATATTTTTGTGCGGCAATACAAGTTTTAGGCAACTGCAATAGAATATACTATAAGTGCATATTTGTCCAATGACGTATGAAGTATATCATTTATAATTATATTTGTCAAGCGAAAATGCTTAATTTAAATAAAAAAACCTCACTAAACAGCAAGGCTTTTTAATGAGGCTTATTGATTTTTAGGTTTATGTCTGATGCGTTTTTTATGATAGCAAATCGACCAAATTCCTGGCAGCAGAAATTCTGATGTATAGAATGTGGTAATTGCCCCCAAAAGAATTCCGAGTGCAACCTCTCGAACGCCTGGTACAGAGATTGCGATAAGCAATATTGTGAACAGCAATATTGCCGCATAAAACAGTGATTTTTTGAAAGACAAAACTTTTGTAATCATATTTGACATTTCTGAAACGCTGGTTCTTTCAAACTTACCGCTTCGAAGTCCATCTTTTGCTTTTGAGTAGAAGAAGAACAGGTTCAATATCGTCATGAGTAGAGTTGCAAAGATTACAATACCAAAGTTCATATTGACTGGCACACGGCAGATAAGCACAAGGCCGATCGTCATGAAGACATCAAGAGCGGTCATCAAAAGAGCTGTAATAAAAATCGACACATCAAATCTGAAAGCCATGTAAATGGCTACGGCGATGATAGCAAACATTATTGCAGCCACAATACCGATTGACCACCAATAGCCATTTGTAGCAGGCTGCAAGTCAATGTCTGAAACGGCGTCTTGATAGTTTTCATAACCGAACTCTGCAATGATGCCATTTCTGACAATGTCATTCATTGCGTAAATTTCTTCTTTTGTATCACCTGTATTTTTGTATTCAATTTCAAGAGCTTGTCCGCCATAAACATGATAATTTGTGATGTTTATGCTTGAAGTGCGTACTGACACAACATCTAGGTTGTTGTCATGCAAAACTGACACAATTTTGTCATAGACCTTGTTATAGTCAGATTTATCATTTAAGTCAAAGCTTTCAATGCCTTCACCTTCAAATGACGCTTCGTTGTTTACATAAACCTTGAAGATGCTTGCACCTGTAAAGTCTGTACCAAGATTGAAATTTACAGTACAAAGTAGAACAACCCCGACTATGATGATAATCAGTGGTAAAATCAAAAAGAAAAGAAAATTTTTATTGAAGTTAAACTTTGACTCATTTATCTTCTTTTCAACTTCAACTTCTTTCATATTATTCATTGTTTGCACCTCCTTCTACTGAGAATTCGGCTGCACTTTCTTCTGGCAGAATTTCAACTTCTTCACTGCTGAGTTCGCGTACAGATTTATCTCTGTAAAGACTAAGTTTGGCAGCATTTGTGCTGTTGATTGGCAGATATAGATGCATGAAATATCTTGTAAGTACCAGTGAGCAGAATGCCGACAAAAGCACTCCGATAACAGTGGCAATCGCAAAGCCTTTAAGTACAGATGGTGCAAAAATCCAAATCATTAAGCCAGCAATCAAAAGAATGAAGTGGCTGTCAAGGATTGGCCAAAGCGCTTTTTTCAAGCCGCCCTTGAAGGAAAGATGGATTTTTTTGCCAATCGCGTATTCAGAGCGAACTTTCTCAAAGATGATAATGTTTGATATGAGCATGATAGCAAATGCCACAACGCAGCCAAACATTGTTGCAATGTTGAGCGTGATGAACGGAATAGCTTGCATAAAAAATGCAAAGAGTACAAGTCCGAAAATGATTGATAGGCAGCCCAAAAGTCCCAAATGGCGATAACGAATTATTATAAACAGCAAGGAAAGAACAGCTATCAAAATGCTGACAATAGTCAGATAAAGCGCAGTGTTTTGACCAAGAACAGGACTGATTATGCTTGTTTCCATGAGCGTCATATCATATCCCAATGAGCCAGCAACAATGGTATAGATAAGCTCTTGCATGTTTTCGGCAGAAGTTGAGCTGTAATCAGCATGTGAAGATACAATAACAATATTTTCATCAATATCGTCAATAGTAAGCGTTGAAAGCAGATTGTCAGCTGCAAGCCCGCCAAGATAAACATATGCATTTGATTTAGCGGCTTCGTCAGCGTCATTTTTCATATTTTTCAATCTTGATTGACCATTTTTTGTGAGTTCAAGATTTATTTCATATCTGCCATTGTTATTGCTGTCGTAGCCATATGAAATATAGGCGCTTTTGATGTCCTGGCTGCTGAGATAAACGCGTGCATCTGTGACAGTATCAGAAACTTGATCGATGGTAATTTCAATTTCTTTGCCGTTTTCAAGATATGTCCAGTTGTATGATGTATCGTATGCGTCGTCAGACACCTCTATTCGAACCTTGTCGCTGCCCTGCCTTGTCACGTTTACTTCCGAGTAGCCTTCAAGTTTGAGTAAAGATCTTATTTTTGAAAGAGAATCGTCTATATTATTTTCAAGGTCTGATAATGAGCCAGAGGCTGTGGCCGAATATAGTGCTGAAACGCCGCCATTGATATCGATCCCCTTATTTATTGCAGCGACAAAACCATTATATCTGTCAGAAGAACCTGGCACATTAAAAGGACATACACACAAAAGTACGCCAAGAACTGCAATAATAACAAGTAATACAAATTTTACTATTGAATTTTTCTTTAACATCTATAATCCTTTGATAGTTTTATGATCAAAAACGCAATCGTTTTTACGTTTACTCTCATAATTATAAAGAATTAGATGGCGCATGTCAAATAATTTATCAATTAGTTTGCAGTTTTTTTAATATTTACACTTATTATTCCGCAAATTGCTCCAATTACAGCGCCAAAAACTATGTCTGTAAGAAGCGTGATGTCAAAAACAAAATGGCCGCTTAAAATTGAAAAGACTAAGAATGCAAGAATTGTGTAAATAAAGCCGATTAAAAGACCGCTGACAAGCCCCAGCTCTTTACTTTTTTTCAAACCTATAAACACGCCTGCAAGTATGCTTGCACCTTTTATGACTTGGTTTACCGGATTGATTGCACTGTCAGGAATGTTGGTAAATTTGAGTAAAAATGCAAACACCAGTACAAGCAGTAACGATATGCAAAGTGCGACCATTGTGCCCTTTATTATCGACCCAATAAATGGCGAACCTTTTTTCGCACTACTCGTGCGTGATTTAGATTTCAATTTCATGTTTGACTCCTTTTTGAGAAAATATACATTTTTCTAATGTAAATTATGAATATGGAGAATAAAAAATAACTAACATTTTCATTTTGTTAGTTATTTTTAAAAGTACCTTTCATCGTCATCGGATTCAGAGCTGTTGTTGTAGATCTCCGCTCGCATTTTATCTAATCTTTTTTCGAAACTTTCATATTGTTTTTTTATTGTATTAAAGTTTTTTATTTGATTGTCTGTATGCCTTAAAAAATCATTTCTGTCACATAGATATGCCAAGAATCCAAGCCCATAAAAACGTTTGCTGAGCTGCGTTTGGCTGCTGTATTTGAAGCAATTATTGGTTTTCAGAAGCGGCATTTTTAAGTACCGTCTATCACCACGTATTTCAGATTGTGATAGAGTTTGAATTTCTGAAAATTTAAAACATTTGTAATAAAAGTCCTTGTCCATTACCAAATAGCTTGAACCATCAAACACATATTCTTTGTCATCGTAATTAAACACACAAATTGAATGTAAAAGACCATCACCGACAGAAAATGGATTAATCCTGCCAAACTTTAAAGTTACATCACCGCTGTATGATAGAGCGAATTGATATGCGCAAACATGGCATTTATTTTCAGCGCAATACACGTCACTAAGAAGTCTGTTTGCATTGACAAACTTGCCTTTACCGAAAGATTTTTGAATAGAGTACCAACCATCTTGTCTTCGCTTGAAGTTTTCTTTAAAATACTTTTTTTCGCGTATTGTGGTCTGATTGTGCTCATAAAGATATTTGCAAAATTCATGAAGCATAAGACAAAAGACTTCCCTATCATTCATAGGCTGAACTTTCAACCTATGTTCCAGCTTTTGTGAATAGGAAACTTCTTCAATCAGTTGCTTTGTGAGAAATCTGTCTCTTATACACATCTGACGCTGCCGACGATCTTACGCGTGTAG
>ERZ1090881.772-NODE-777-length-14427-cov-12.948024_pt1 | contig 14427 bp, 10 predicted proteins | sample MGYA00478470_ERZ1090881 | MGnify/ENA primary metagenome ERZ1090881 (study PRJEB33644, sample SAMEA5815736) | chicken gut metagenome | biome: Chicken; feature: Gastrointestinal Tract; material: Caecum | place: Ireland | collected 2019-01-01 | study: A study of the...
CTTCAATATCAATAAAATTAAAGGTTTATTTAATTATTTAAAGAAGTATTGACTAAATTAAATAATTATATTATAATAATAGAAATAATAGCTAAAATGATGGGGTGAAAGTAATGGCTCTTTCAGTAAATGATGCGTTTGAAGAATTTCTTATGAATTCAGTCAATTTAGATAACAGCGTCTCAGATGAAGCAAAAGAGAATAGGGCGGAACTCGTTTCAGCCTTGGATTTGGAAAACGATGATGGTTGTTTTAAACCGTATAAAGATATTAATTTTTTCTTTGGTTCATTTTCAAGAAAAACTAAATGTAGGCCATTAGATGATTTGGATATAATGTTTGGCTTGAGTGCTGAGGGAAATACGTACAGTGCTTATTCTTGGGATAATATACTAATTAATCCAAGCGCGGAATCGCCTGCTCAGCAAGAATGCAAGGATAAGTGCGGGAAACTGGATTCTAATATGGTTTTAGGTAAAGTAAAGAAAAAGCTGAAAGAAATATGTGATTTAAGGGTAAATGATGTTATAAAAAACGGTGAGGCGATAACAGTAAATTATAAATCGAAAGACTGGAGCTTTGATATAGTTCCGTGCTTTTTTACTAAACCAGAAAGTGATGAGAGAACGTATTATTTAATTCCGAACGGGGCAGGTGCATGGAAGAAAACAGATCCAAGAATTGACAATAAAAGAGTTAAAGCCCTTGTTGAAAAAAATGGGACTATCATTCTTGATGCTATCCGTCTCTTTAAATATTGGAATAAGAATGCAAAGGTTGTTACTTTAGATGGGTATGTCGCAGAAAGTTTATTATTAGATTATTATGAGAGTAGTAATGAGAAATGTACAAAATTTGTTGATGTTGAGTTTATAAGATTGTTGGCATATGTAAGGGACAATATAGTAAAAGATATTTATGATCCTAAAAAAATACAGGGTAATATCAATAACTTAGATTATTGGCAACGCCAAAGTGTAAAGCAAAAAGTAGAAACTATTTACGGAAAAGCAATTGACGCGTTCAATGCGGAAACAAAAGAGAAAAATGGTCGTAAATCGATCAATATTTGGCGCGATATATTTGGAGGTGAGTTTCCGACATATGAATAGGGAGAGTAAAGAAATATTTGCAAGGCAAAATTTGCCTGGGTTGGTAGCTGCGCAGAAAACGGCTAGTAACTGTTATTCTGTAGGAAAATTGTGGTCAGGACTTTTAGTTTTTCTTTCGGTTGTGGTGCCAGTTGTTATAAATATAATTCTATCTATATTCAATATAGACACTCTTAATTGTTGTTTAATATTTATATCATTTGCTTGTTTTGGGTTGTCTGAATTAACACGGGCAATGATGAAAAAATGGAAATTTTACGGTGCTGGTATGCAACAATATTTCGATGAATGTGTTTTCGATTTAAAAAATTCTTGCAAGAAATATATTTGTCCAAAAAAGTTAAGTTATTTTGAAAGAAGCAAATTAATTAAGAAATTTGAAAAGAAAGATAATAAGCCTTTTCAGAATTGGTATTCGGATTTTTCTTCCCTTTCATATGAAGACGCAGTATATCAATGTCAAAAGCAAAATATACGATGGGATATTTGTGTCAGAAAAAATTATTTAATATTTTTAATAATAATATCAGTAGTGATAATCGCTGGAATTGTATTAAATGCAATTATTAAAAGGATGGATATTTTGTTGATTATTGCGATTCTTTCCAGTCTTGTTCCAATAGTTACCTTTCTTTATAATGGAATAAAAAAATTATGTAAGGACATTAAAAGCCAAAGGAGTTTATATGAGCATATAGAGAGTATAGAAAGCGAACAAACCAAAAAGGAATTGTGGGATGAGATTGAAGAGTTGCAAATTGAAATTTTTAATTATAGAAAGCAAGCATATTTAATACCGAATTGGTTTTATAAATTATCTCGTAGCAGCAAACAAAAAGAAGAAGATTATTTTGCAAAAAGTTTATCAAAAACAAAATAATGATAATTAAAATTGAAGATGAAATAAAACGTAAAAACGGAGAAACTACTATGTCAGCGAGCTACAAGAAGCTTTTTAAACTTTTAATTGACAGAGAAATGAAGATCAAAGAGTTGGCTGAAAAAGCTGGAGTCAGTCAGGCAACCCTTGCAAAAATGAAGAAGGATGGGGTAAGTGTCAGCACTGACGTATTGGTCAAAATCTGTACGGCTTTGAATTGTACTGTAGATGATATTATGGAAATAGTTATTTCCGAAAAATAGATATCAGGGCAAAAAAATAGGGGGCAAAGGAAAATGGCAGAGAGGATTAAAAATATACCATCGCCAGATATTTTGATGAATTCACTCAGGTCAATCGGATACTCTTTTCAGACGGCTTTAGCAGATATTATAGATAATTCAATATCGGCAGGAGCTAAAAATATCAGGATTGATTTTCCATCATATGATACGGGTAACTTATATATTACTATTTTGGATGATGCTGAGGGAATGGATGATGATTCTTTATTTAATGCAATGAAATATGGAAGCGAGCGAGACGATTACGGTGAAAAAGATTTGGGGCGTTTTGGTGTGGGCTTGAAATCTGCATCTTTATCCCAGTGCCGGACATTGACAGTTCTGTCAAAATATGCCGGTGAAGTAAATGCCTATCGTTGGGATCTTGATGAAGTGTTATCGTCTAAAGAGTGGGAATGTCTGAAACTGAATTCCGACGAAATAAGGGAATGTCCGAATTTTGAAAAGCTCGATTCACTTGAAAGCGGGACTATGGTTTTATGGCAGAACTTCGATATTGCTGCACAGAAAGCTAATGGACATACTTATGAATATCTGTCTGAAAAAATTGATGAAAGCGAAAGTCACCTTGCCCTTATATTTCACAGGTTTATGAACAGGAGCACGTCTCCGGTATTATTTTATATAAATAATCGATTGCTCAGGGGGTTGGATCCATTTCTAGAGGGAACCCCTAATCACAAGAGAAATCTTAAAACAGACGAGGGAAAACCAGTTGAAATAGCTGCTGGCTATTCAGAAAAAGGGGAAGAAAAAACTGCTATTATAAAAATTCAGACCTATATCCTACCTCATCAGGATGATTTGTCAAAAGAGGATATAGCATATCTTGGTGGAATGGAAGCGTTGAAAGATGAACAGGGATTTTTCGTTTACAGAAATGATCGTCTGATAATATATGGTACGTGGTTCGGTTTGTCCTCAAAAAGTGTAAATGCGGAATTGTATAAATACGGACGTATTAAAGTGGATATCCCCAATAAACTTGATCATCTGTGGGATATAGACATCAAAAAGCAAAATGCTGTTATTCCGAAACAGATAATAAATTTATTGAGAAAATCGGTTATGCAGGTATGCAGGATTTCAGAAAAGAAGACTGGCAAACGTGCGCGGCTGACGGGTGACGAATCAAGTGAAAGCATATGGATAAAGACACCAAGCAGAAATGGTAAGGATGTATTTTCCGTTAATCATAATTCGCCGTTTATACAGCAGTTTTTGGACTCCTTCGGTGATAATGAAAAAGCTCAGATTTTGAGATTGCTTGATACGATTTCATCTCATTTGCCGTTTGATGATATTTATGTTTCGGTATGCAATAAGAAACAGGAAGTGGAACTGTCAGAAGAAACGGAAGACTCGTTGATTTTGTTGGGCGTTGAACAATTCAACCAGATCAGGAAAATTAGACAATGCGAGGATTCGGTTGCGTTTGAGAAACTTTGCAAGTATCCGCCGTTTAATGATGAAAAGATCGTTGAAAAGTTGAAGAGGAGGTTGCTCGATGATTGACAAAAAAGAACTGATCGAAACGTATATAAGATTATTCGGTTCGCATTATCAGACTACAAAATTGTTAAATTCGTCAGTAAAGATTGATGATGAGTTTATATCCGTTTTCTTTGATCAGGTGCTTGATCAGTATGGGGAAAAGCTTGCGATAACAGACATTGAAAAGGATGAAATTGTCCGGAAAATCAAATCTCAGTATTGTATTTGGCAGGATGAGGGTGCTGCTTTGGTCGGAGATTACGAACATGATTTTCAATGGTATTCTAAGCTGCAGGAAGATGCAGATTATGAGGAATACTACTGGCCAAGATATAAAGCACATCTGCAGAGTAAAAATTTCAGCGAAGCAGGAATTTCAGTACTTGAAGAAAAGACTTTGCCAAAACTGATGTCGTATATCGGCAATCCGAATGAAGACAGCATCTTTTCTATTCGCGGTCTGGTTGTCGGTGATGTGCAGTCTGGTAAAACCTCCAATTATTTAGGACTTATTACAAAAGCAGCTGATGCAGGGTATAAAGTCATATTCTTGCTCACAGGAACAATTGAGAGCCTCCGTCGCCAGACGCAGAAGAGAGTGGAAGAGGGCTTTATTGGCTACGATTCTGTAAACGCAGAAGATGTAGGAGTCGGAAGGGGCATTCATACTCCGAAAGCTTTCACTAGCCGTGATAATGATTTTACAGGGAAAAACGATCAGAACACTACATATCGGATTAACGACAATCCTTCGGAGCCTCCGATGATCTTTGTCATAAAAAAGAACGTCTCCGTTCTGAAAAAACTGTATGCTTCCCTGAAAAATATTAATACAAGCAGCTCTGTAACGCAGATACCGGCTCCTATGCTGTTGATTGATGATGAAGCCGATAATGCAAGTATAAACACTAATAAGCAGGATGAAGATCCTACAAAGATTAATAATTATATTCGCAAGATACTTAAACTGTTTGCGAGAAATACTTATGTAGGATTTACAGCAACGCCTTTTGCAAATGTATTTATAGGTTATAACACTCAGGATGAAATGCTGGCAGATGATCTGTTCCCCAGGCATTTTATTTACTCGCTTGAGTCTCCGTCCAATTATTGCGGCGCAAGAAAATATTTCTTTAATGTAAACAGCAATGTCCGCTTTATCAAAGATTATAACGAGAAGACATTCCCTTTAAGGCATAGAAAAGAATGGACAGGGACAGCGCTTTTCAAGTCTTTTTATCACGCTATCAATGTCTTTCTGCTGGCAAATGCCATCAGAGACGTGAGGGAGATAGATAAAAATACCCATCGCTCTATGCTGATAAACATGTCGAGATTTACGAAAGTCCAGTTTGTTATAAAAGACATAGTGGTGGATTACTTTGACAATATGAAGCGTGCTGTTAAGCAGAACTGTCGCTGCAGAAAAGAAGATTATATGAGGAACCCCTACATCAGTTCACTGTATAATTCTTTTGCAGAGGAATATGCGGGGAACAGCTGGAACGGTAGATCTGCAACCTGGGATGAGGTTTTCTCAATATTACCTGAATCAATTAAAGACATAGAAATCGCAGTAGTTAACTCTGCCAGAAATTCCAGTAAAGTGGATTACTCGAAACATGAAAAAGGCGGATTACGCGTGATAGCCATAGGCGGACTCGCATTATCAAGAGGCTTGACGCTCGAAGGCTTGTGTGTAAGCTATTTTTACAGAAATACTTCTACATTCGACGTTTTGATGCAGATGGGACGATGGTTCGGATATCGCGATGATTATGACGATCTGTGTAAAATATTCCTTACAGAATTTTCTTATAACTATTACAGAGAAATCAGTGAGTCAATTGATCAGCTGAAAAAAGATATCCGTACGATGGGCGCGCAGGGAAAACGCCCTGAAGATTATGGTATCCGCGTCCGGAACAATTCGGAGGAAATGGGCATTACAGCAGCGAATAAAATGCGTAATACAAAGGCAAAGGTTGAACGCAAGTCTTTTTATGGAAGTGTGTTTGAAACGCCGTACCTGCACCGTGATCTGTCGGCAATTGCTGAAAATATTTCGCTTGCAAAAGAATTTGTTTCTGAATTTAAGCCAGATCAGAAGGATTCCTCCGTCAGACATCCTTACTTCAGAGATATTCCGGCAAAGAGAGTCAACGAGTTTATCAGCAGTCTGAGGGTTCACGAGGCGAATGAAAATTTTGATACAAAGCAGATCGGTCGCTTTTTGCAGAACCATGATGATATAAAATTTGATGTGCTGGTAATGGGGGGAGACAAAGGAAATGACCCTGTTGATTTTTATCCGCTTTTTGTTGATACATGTGTAAAAAGAGCATTTGACGTTGTGAACAGGGATGAGTACGTCAATCAGCAGATAATCCGTATTAACGGGGTTCGCGCGCATTTGTGGGGGCCTGCAGATACAGCGAACGGATTAAGTTCTGAGATCAGAAAGAATGTTGAGACATTGCAAGGCGGGAAAGCAAAGGCTCAGGATTATATGGTTGAAGGGCGCAATGCGTTGCTTATCATATATTATATTCAGCCAAACAATGATGATGTTGATGTCGAAAGTTATTATACCGCTGAAAGTTCTGTAGATGAAGTAGTGCTGGCTCAGATCAGATTGCTTCTGGATATGAAGAAAAAGGAATTGCCATATTTAATCGGTTTTGCCATTGGCTTTCCGAAAAAAGAAGGTGTCAGGGATGGTGCAACAAATTATATAGTGAACAGAACCTGCAATTATTATGAGAAACAGCATCAAGAAGATTATGATGCTTATGGAGAAGAATGATGAATGTCAGCGAAATAAGGGAAAAGTTTGAAGCAATTAAAGTAAATTCAACCTACTTGCGTGTCAGCGAACAGCATCCTCTTGAATTGTATCTGGGGCTGAATGATCAGGGACAGAAGACGTTAAGATATAACGGTACATTCACTCCTGTGAAGATCGTGGGTAATTCTCTCCTTGTGATTAAACAGGTAAAGACATCCTTGGGATACAGCATTCTGTTTTCTTTTAATTCAAAAGAAAATTTTACTTTGTTTTATAAGCTGTGCGAAGACATTATAAATCAGACTGAAAATTGTACGGAGAAGAATGGCTATGTGGAGATTGTGAACAGATATAATCTCTGGAAGAAAATGTTTTATGGCAGAAAGGATATCCTTTCCGAAGAAGAGATACAGGGATTGATTGGCGAATTGCTCTTTCTGCGTGATACAATTATCAGAAAGTATGGAACGACTGTCGGGTTAAATTCGTGGAGCGGTCCGGAGCCGATGCATAAGGATTTTTCAAATAAAAATGATTGGTTTGAAATCAAATCAATCTCAACCAATAAATCCTCGGTAGTCATTTCATCTGTAGAACAGCTCGAATCAGATGTTGAAGGGAAACTGATCATATTCCATATGGAAAAAATGAGTCCGGAATTTAAGGGATGTTCCTTGAACGCGTTGGCTACGGAAATAATGACATCGTTTGCTTTGGATACGGACAGAGACCTATTTGCGGAAAAACTGGCGGAAGCTGGATATGTCTTTAATGAAGTGTATGATAACTATGTTTATAATGTGGTTAAATCGGACACGTACAGGGTAACCGAAGATTTCCCGAGAATCGGGTACGAGAATCTGCCCCGCGGGATAATAAAGGTAAAATATGAAATTGAGCTGTCTGCTATAGAAAAATTCAGGGAGATATGATGATATGGAAATTACATATGAAGAGTATAAAAGTGAATATCTCGAAGATATTCATCTTGAAGCGCAGATAGAAGGAACGACATATAACGATTATTTTCTTACAGACATACTTGGCAAGCTTGTTGCAATGGGAGAACTGATCGATCCGCAGCCGATGTCCGTCAATAAAAAAGGTAGAAATAATCGCATCATGTCCTTTGACGCGCTTGCTTTTGATGAGGCAGACAAATCTGTTGTTCTGATCTCAAACGAATTTAAGGATTCTCTGACGGAAACGCTGACGCTCACAGATATCAATAAAATCCAGACAAGAATGCTTAATTTTCTGGAAGAGGCATACGAGGGAACGTTAGGTAAGTATTTTGATCTTTACGATGATGTCCTGAAGATCGGGAAGGATATCGCTAGAAGAATGCATATCGATTATGTAAATCTTGAAAATGACGAATCTATTGATAAGATCAAGCTGATTATTGTTACCAATCAGGATATCAGCAATGCGGTCAAGGAGTTGCCGCCCTTTGTGTTTCTGAATAAAAAAGCCAGTCTGAATATATGGGGCACGCAAAGATTATTTGAGTTATATCAGTCTGGCAGAGAGCGCGAACCGATTATTATCAGAACTGAAAAATACGGAATTGACGGGATTCCATGCATAAAAGCTGAAATGGTTGATAATGTTGATTACGATGCATATCTTGCCATTGTACCTGGGGAATTTCTGCATAAAATTTATTATGAACACGGACCTCATCTGTTGGAGGGGAATATCCGGGCATTCCTGAGCAACAGAGGAAAAATCAATAAAGGAATAAGAAATACAATAAGAACAGAACCCACTAAATTTTTCACTTATAACAACGGGATTGCCTGTACCGCGTCAAAAATTGTATTGTCGCTGGACGGACATAAGATAGTTGAGATAGAAGATCTCCAGATTATCAATGGTGGTCAGACAACGGCCTCTCTTACCTCAGCGGTATTGAAGGACAAGCTGTCTCTAGATAATATATTTGTTCCGATGAAACTGACGGTTGTCAAGAACGACGATTACGATACTATGATACAGAACATATCTAAGTATGCAAACAGTCAAAATACCGTAACAGATGCCGACTTTTTCTCGAATCATCCTTTTCACAGAACTATGGCGTCGTTGTCTGTCCATACGCCTGCTCCGGCGAAAGATGGAAGCCTGCATGGTACATACTGGTATTATGAAAGGTCGCGTGGTAAATATGAGCAGGAACAGTTCAAGCTTTATAAGAAAAGTGATATAGAGAATTTCAGAAAGAAGTATCCCAAAAATCAGGTTGTGAAAAAGGAGGAACTGGCAAAATATTATACGGCTGCTGAGCTGTTGCGTCCAGACAAAGTCAGCGCTGGTTCGCAGAAAGTCATGAAATTCTTTGCGGAGATAATTGACAATAAGTATCAGGCTCAAAGCGAATATTTTAATGCAGAATTTTTCAGAAGATGTATTTCCTATACGATTCTTTACAGAGAAACAGACCGTATTGTCAATAAATCAGATTGGTATAATGTTGGCGGATATAAACTGAATATTGTTCCTTATACCATTTCCAAGATAATAAGTGCAATACCGGAAGGATTCTCCTTGGATTATGATCGTATCTGGAAAAAACAGGAGCTGTATCCGTCTTTGGCCAGAGAAATAAACAAAGTGGCACAGATTACCAATGAATTTATTCAGAAGTCATATGGCGTTATTGTTACGGAGTACTGTAAAAAAGAGGAAACATGGAAAAGATACAGGGAAGTCCCGTTGAGCTTTTCAAAGGAATTTACAGATGATCTGATGCCTTTGGCGGTAATGGAAGAAAACATGAAGGCCGAAATCAAGTCGGAAAAACTTGGTAAAGAGCTGAATGTTGAAATGGAAATAGTCTCGTTAGGTGGCGAGTATTGGCGAAATCTGATTGCAGAAGGAGTTAAAAGACAGATTCTTTCGCCAATGGAACTTGATTTACTGAATATTGCTGCTTCTATTGATACTGAGAGGCCGCGTATTGCTACGCCAAAGCAGGCCAAACAGATCTGGAAAATACGACAGAAATTAGAAAACAGCGGAGTGCTTGTTTAATAATACAGAGGAAATAATGAAGAAGATTTACAACATTGTGGAGCTTTTCAGTGGTATAGGCAGTCAGGCTCGCGCCTTAAAGAATATCGGAATCAATATTAATGTTCAGGCAACATGCGAATGGGATTTACACGCATTTATTGCCTACGATGCAATTCATGAAAGTTATGAGTCTCTTCCGGAAGCGATGTCTCTGAACAAAAAACAGTTACTGGCTATTTTAAGTAAATATACCCTCAGCAATAACGGAAAGGAGCCGATGAATTATCAGACTCTGCGTGGTTACAGTGAGACAGTTTTGAGGCGTATGCTTTCTGCAATAAAACGTACGAGAAATCTGGTAGATATCAGCAGAGTACATGGCGAACAGATGCCGGACAATACGGATATCCTCACATATTCATTCCCTTGTCAGGATCTTTCCAACGTAGGAGCTTTTCACGGTTATAATAAGGGTATCGATATTGATTCCGGCAGCAGATCAAGTTTGTTATGGCAGGTCGGGCGAATTTTGACAGAAATGAAAAGTCTAGAGAAAGTATTACCGCGTTATTTGGTGATGGAAAACGTTCCCACTCTGTTATCTCCGAGGCACAAAGAAAATTTTGAAAAATGGATCAATGAACTGGAAGAGGTCGGCTATATCAGTAAATATATGCCAGTTAATGCAAGAAATTATGGTTTGCCTCAAAATCGTCCTCGTTTGCTGATGATGAGCGTTTTTGTCGGTAATAATGAGACGCTAAAAAAAGAGATAAAAACCTTTTTTGATTCATGGGGATTAGATGAAATGAAGATTTTGAGCGATTATAGAAAATCAGAGTTTTATTCACCCGTTACTATAACCCAGCTGCTAAGGCTGCCGGCTGTTCGGAACAGTAAGTTGTGGGAGGAAGCACTGGATTGTACACCGAATGATACGGTTTCGCGCAGAAAAATCTGGGAAGAAAACCCGAAGATAGTTGATGAACGGGGCTGTATTACTTCTGAGGAGTTTATAAGAACAATTACAACAAAGCAGGACAGGCATCCTAATTCCGGTAATGTGTATTTTGATAGCGGAGTAGAAGGACGCGGAAAGTTCAGATATCTTACACCGAGAGAATGCTTGTTGTTCATGGGATTTACCGATGAAGATTACGAGCGTCTTCAGACTAACAATCCGGATCAGAGAGTAAACAGCAAATTATTTCCGCGTGATAAAATAATCAGAATGGCGGGGAACAGTATCCCGGTTAAAATGCTGGAAGGATTTTTTTATCAGCTTTATAAGACAGAGCCGATTCTGGAAAAATATTGATGGATGTTCATAGCAAAGAAATAAGAAGTTACAATATGTCCTGCATAAAGGGGAAGAAAACAAAACCGGAGGAAGTTGTTGCGAAATACTTGTTTGCACAGGGATTCCGTTACAGGCGAAATGTGAGAGGGCTTCCCGGTACGCCAGATATCGTCCTGAAAAAATACAGGATTGCAATATTTGTAAATGGTTGTTTTTGGCATTGCCATGAGGGGTGTAAATGGTTTGTCTTTCCTGAAACGAATGCAGAATTCTGGAAGAAGAAATTTGATTGTAATCGTGAAAGAGATAAGCAAAATTATAAAAAATTACAGGATAATGGTTGGAACGTTATTATTGTCTGGGAATGTGAAATCAGGCATAACGATCGGAATAAGAGACTTGAAACGTTAGTTGAGGAAATTATGCGGCAGATACATCAATAGCGGAGGTCAAATATTAACTTGTTTGAATAAAAAGCTTTGTAGAATATAGAATCCGTTAAAAAAATTTATTAGGAGATAAGTCATGTCTAACACGGTTGAAGTAGAAATTAGCGCAATTCTTAGAAATCTGAATGGAAATATAACATTTTTGCAGCCAGCGCTTGAAGCAATTGTAAATTCTTTAGAGGCAAATGCTACTGAAATTGTAGTCGAATTTATAAAAAGTGATCAAATTGCAATAGATGATAAGATGGCCAAAATTGATGCGTATACAATAACTGATAATGGAGATGGATTCAATACAGATAATATCAATTCTTTTAAAAAGTTGTGGTCTGAACATAAGTTGGAGTTAGGGTGCAAAGGAAGTGGCAGATTTACTTGGCTGAAGGTTTTTAAAAATATCTTAATTGTAAGTGAGCTTAAGGACACGAATAAGAGAGTTAAAATACCGTTCTCAGTTAACTTTGGGAATCAAAATATTGATGAAACGTTAGTAGAATATAAGATCGAACAAAATACTACTAAGGTCATATTTTCTGACCTGGCAGAAGACTATTTCAGATCTTCCACAGATAAAAAATATAAAAGAGATAGGAGGGAAAATGCTGATTTAGAGATAATATATGAGAAGATTAACAACTCATTATTAGTGAAACTTTTTCTATTGAAACAGCAAGGCGTTAAATTTGATATTTGTTTGATGCTCGACGGAAAGGAAAAGCATATAACAAACGAAACAATTCCTAATTTGGAATTTCAAGAGTTTACAATGAAAGCGGATTATGTAAACCAATTAGATATTCCGTTTACCATATATTATATTTTTAATAAGAACAATAAAAACAGCAAAAAGGTTCATCTTTGTGCAGCTGGACGCGTTGTGTTAACATTAAATGATGATGATTTGGGGTTTTCTGCAAATCTGCCCGATAGAGATTCATTTGAAATGTTATTATGCTCTAAATATTTGGATAAAAATGTAAGTGATGACAGAACCGCTTTGTCGGGTTTGGAAGGGCTAAAGCAAGCCACGTTGGATAAACCTTTAATAATGACGACAATTATCAGTTGTTTAAAAAATAAAGTCAATGAAATAATAATAGATAAATACCCGGATTTGGTCACCCAAAATACAATGATAATAGAAAATGCAGTAAATATAGCGCCATATCTTGCAAAATATATCAGAGAAAATTCTGATGTCTTAGTTTCAGAAAAATCATTAGTTACAGCTGCGCAAAAAGAATTTGATTCCAGAAAAATAAAAATACAAAGCAAATTCAAAGGCCTTTTGGCGGATGCTAATGTTGACCCAAATGAATTAAATAAAACAATAAGCGATATTTCGGAAATAGCGCTTTCCGAACTTGGTGAATATGTATTGTATCGTGATGCAATCATAAGAGCTTTACAAGCTGCCATTATTGATCCTACTAAGAACGAAAATTTTATTCATGATATTTTTATGCCTAAGAGAACAATAACAGATGCACAAAATGAAAATAATTATTTTGCGACTAATTTGTGGCTGTTTGATGATAAATTTATGACCTATACACATGCACTCAGTGATGTTAATTTTAAGCATATTGTTGAAACAATATTTGCTAATTCTTCTATGGCTGCTAATGATATAGGTATGGATTTAAAAAAGCCAGACTTGGCTATTTTCTATAATAAAGATATAAGCAGAGATGCTTTAATTGTTGAATTTAAAGGAGCTAATGCTCCTTTGGGTGAAAAGGAGAAGGCAATTGGAGAAATCGGAAGAAATTGTTTATTGATTAAAGAAAAAATTCCGGAGATAAATACAATTTGGGCCTATATAGTTACACATATAGATCACGAATTTGAAGTAAGTTTGAGAGGAAATGGATACAAACCAAGATTTACCAATGCTGATGATGGGAAAATTATGTATTTTTACAATGACAGTGTACCTGCTCATATCTATGCATTAGACTTAAGTGCAATTACTTCGGATGCATTTGCACGTAATAAAACATTCTTGGATATTTTAAAAAAGTAACAACCAGCACCGTAGTATGTTTTACAATCTTTATAAGAATACGGAAATATTGTATCATAGAGAATAGATAGCGCAATTAAAGCAGGTATTTCAAAAGACGACAAGTTTAATATTTAAAGCGCAAAAGATAGGGTAATTGACTACATAAATGCGGTGCCATTATTGATAAATTCGGACAAAAGAATTCTTATTCAATATAAAAGAAAATATATATGTGCCGCATTTGTTATTTGAAGATAATGAAATTGTAGACAGGATTATAAATTATCCGGCTGTATTATGACGAATCAGATAAAGTACTTTCCCTGAAGTAAAAATGATAATGCTGCAATAATTCGCAATAATACCTTGACAAGTATATAATAGTGTGCTATAATATGAACAAACGTTTGTATTTTGGTAAGCGGATATGGGAATTGACAGTGGCGGAAAGGGAGGAGAAAAGCTAAAGAAGAGGAAGAAGCGCAGAAAGCATACGCGCGGAGAACCAGGGGATAATACCATTCACAAGAATAAATTTGGTTTTATTGAAATTGAAAACCCCGAATATTACGACAATCAATATTGCTTTTCTCCGTCCGAGTTTCTCATGCGGAAGGCGACGCCTGAAGAGCGGCGGGAGATGGTGGTAAATTACATTATTCGTCGGGACGGGAAGCCAATAGACTTAGAGAAACTTGCTGCAAAACTCGCCGTGTCCAAGCGGACAATACAATCTCTCATGAGGAGCTTGAAGGAAGAAGGTCTGATAGAAGTACTCCCAAATTACGAGCAAAACGGCAGACAGTGGCATAACTCATATCGCTATATAGGACCGCCGACAGAGAAGTTCGGTTCTGGCTTGACGATAGGAATGTTGTACGACCTTAAAAACAGAGCAGGTTTTCGCGACTGGGAATGGGACGATTTTAGCTACAAAAATAAAGGCGAATATGACTTAATGGACTTGTATTCCGCCAAAAGTTATAGGCGCGAAATGCGCGGAAAATACCTTGAACGTCGCAATGCGGATAAGTCTGCCTGCATAAGAAAACCAAAATATCTTGCAATCAGGT